>MDTD01175060.1_pt1 | contig 11517 bp, 8 predicted proteins | sample 811221 | NCBI WGS metagenome assembly MDTD01 (sample SAMN05326646, study PRJNA326480) | marine metagenome | isolation source: seawater | place: Pacific Ocean: South West | collected 2011
CACGACACCTTCTTCGTTGTCACGGCGGCAGGTTCCGAGAACCGGGACTTCACATGGTTGCGACGAGCGGCGAGCGGCAAGGACGTCACGATCACCAACGTCACCCACGACATCGCGATGCTCGGGCTGATGGGCCCCAACAGTCGCTCACTCCTCTCGGAGATCACCGACGCCGATCTCTCGAACGCCGACATCGAGGAAGGTGGGTTCCCGTTCGGTTGGAGCAGACAGATCGAGATCGCCGGTCGACCCGTGCTCGCGCTGCGCATGAGCTATGTCGGCGAACTCGGCTGGGAGCTGTACATCGCCAACGACGATGCCGGTGCCGTCTACGACGCGATCGTCGAGGCCGGTGCAGAACACGGTCTCGTGCATGCCGGCTTCCACGCCATGAACTCGCTTCGCCTTGAGGCGGGCATGCGTCACTGGGGTCACGACATCACCGACGAGGACACCCCAATCGAAGCCGGACTCGGTTTCGCCATCGACTGGGACAAGGGCGAGTTCTTGGGCCGTGATGCCCTGCTCGCCCAGAAGGATGCGCCCCGCTCGAAGCGACTCATCCAGTTCCGGATCGAAGATCCCGACCTGCTGACGTATCACGACGAGCCGATCTACCGCGACGGCGTCGTCGTCGGGAGCACGTCATCGTCGATGTGGTCGGCGACCCAAAACCGCTGCTGCGCAATGGGGTATGTCGAGCATCCCGACGGCGAGAGCATCACCGCCTCCTGGCTCGACGAGGCGACGTGGGAGGTGAACATCGGTGGCCAGATGGTTCCGTTGTCGACATCGATCCGTTCCTGGTACGACCCACAGAATCAGCGCCCCCATCTCGCCGTGTAGGAATGCAGGTCCCGGGTGTCGAGCGGTCTCGGCTACGGATCGTCCGCTCGGCTCCGGGTAGCGAAGGAGGCAGCGGTACCGTCGGCGTGGTGCGTCGCCCCCTGCGCCTTCCCCTGATTGCGATCGGACTGATCGCAGGGTTCGTTGCGGTCGCCTGTACCTCCGTTCCACCGGAGGAACTCTCCGTGCCGTTGCCGACCACCACGGTCGATTCGGAGCCGGCGCCTGTGGCCGAGATGGAGTCGGAGTCGACGGCCGGGTCTGACGTGTCGCCCGACACGCCGGCGGTCGCTGGGGAGTTGGCGATCGGAGGACTCGAGGGGATGGTCGTCGCCGATGCGTCGGGCGCCGTCGTGCGATCGGCCTTCCCGAACGGTGTCGCAACCCAGCCCACCTGGTCGCGCGCCGGTGACCGGGCGATCTCGTTCGTGCCGTCGGCGACCGGAGGTTCGGTTGTCGTCTCCGCGGGCGACGACGCGTTCGCGGTCGGCGCCCGGCGGCCGTACTTCTTCTTCTCGTGGAGCGGAGATGGAGCCTACGTCGCTGCGTTGGGGCCAGGCCCACGAGGTACGAGCCTCGACATCCTCACCCCCGAGGGGGAACTCGCAACCGACGCCACCATCGACACCGGGAACTTCTATCTCGCCTGGGAGCCCGGTGGCGATGATCTTGTCGTCCATCTCGACGACGAACTCTTCCTTCTCCGGGATCCTCGGGATCTGGAGACGCGCGAATCGCTGGGTGCGCCCGGCCAGTCCTTCCTTGCGCCGGTGTGGATCCCGGAAACCCGCCACATCGTTATCGTGGACGATGTGGACGGCTCGGACGAGGGTCGCCTCATCCGACTCGACGTCGACGATCGCAGTGCACAGGATCTTGGTCCGGTCCGGGGTGGTGTCGGGATGACGGTGTCGCCCGACGCGACTCGCCTCTTCGTGACCCACGGCGGTCCCGATTCCGAGCGTGGCAACGAGATCGAGATCTCCAATGGCAGCGTGAGCCGCCCGGTGCAGGAGACGCTCGCGGCGAGCGAGGTCATCGTGCTCGAGACCGGCGACCGCACTGCCGTCAGCGACGAACCCTCGATCTGGGCGGAGTGGGCCCCTGACGGATCGGCGCTCGCACTGTTGCAGCCGGTGAGTCAGGGCGCACGCTGGCTGATCGCCGACGAGCGCGGGCTTCGCGAGCTCGGCACGATGCAGGCAACCCCGACCTTTCTTCGCAACTACCTCTTCTTCTCCTGGCAGTACGTCGAGTCACCGCGGATCTGGGCACCCGACGCCGACGCGATCGTCTACGCGGCCGTCGAAGCCGGGGTTCCCGGGATTTACGTCCACCCGCTGAATGGCGAGCGGGTGCGAGTCAGTGATGGAGACGTTGCCTTCTTCTCGCCTCGACCCGACGGTGCCACCGTCCCGCCCGCCTGAGGTGACGGTCGTTCAGTCGAAGACGATCACCGAGCGGGCAACCTCGCCGGCCGACATCGCCGCAAACGCCTCGTTGATGTCGTCGAGACCGACCCGGGCGGTGACCATGTCGTCGAGATGGAGCTTGCCGCCGAGGTAGAACTCCACGAGTTGGGGCATGTCCTCGCGAAAGCGATTCGATCCCATGTTCGACCCGGTGAGTGTCTTCTCCATCAGCAGCGCTTCGGCATCGATCTCGAGCTTCTGGCCCTGCGGCACCATGCCGATCACGACTGCGGTGCCTCCGTAGCGGATCATCTCGTACGCCTGTTCGGCGGTCTCTTTGCGGCCGACGGCCTCGAAGGCGAAGTCGGCGCCCTGGTTCGTGAGCGCACGCGCCGCTGCGACGGGATCCTCGACCGAGGCGTCGACGACATGGGTGGCACCGAAGTTGCGAGCAGCGGCGAGTTTCTCACTGCTGACATCGACGGCAATGATCGTTCCCGCACCGGCGATCGCCGCACCGTTGACTGCGGACAGGCCGATGCCGCCGCACCCGATGACGACGACTGATGCGCCCACGGGGATCCGTGCGGTGTTGACGACCGCGCCGAAGCCGGTCATCACGGCACAGCCGATCAGAGCGCTGCGGTCGAGCGGCATGTCGGGTCGGACCTTCACACAGGCGCGTTCGTGCACGAGCATCGCTTCGGCGTAGGAAGCGAGGTTGTAGAGCTGTGTGATCGGCTGGCCAATTTGCGAGAGGCGAGGAGGTTGCCCGGGGGAGCGCCAGGTTTCGGTGCTCTCACATAGCACGGGTCGCCCGGCCGTGCAGTTCCGGCAGACCCCGCAGAAGGCCGACATGCAGGTGATGACGTGGTCACCGGGCTCGACATAGGTGACGTTGGGGCCGACTGCCTCGACGACGCCAGCCGACTCGTGGCCGGGCACACACGGCATCGGGGTGTGATGAAGCCCCTCGATGAAGTGGAGATCGGAGTGGCACACCCCGGCGGCCGCTGTGCGGATCCGGACCTCGCCGGGACCCGGGTCGTCGATGTCGATCTCTTCGATCGTGAGCGGTGCACCCGCCTGTCGGAGGACAGCGGCTCGCATGATCAATCCTTCCTTGCCAGGGGCGGGGTTTCGTAGCCGCCAAGCACCTCGGAGATGCGGCGAGCGAACGTCAGGGCCGTGTGATCGTGCAGGTACGGCGCGACGACTTGGATACCAACGGGCAGTCCGTCCGTGGTGCGCCCGATCGGGGGCGTGGTGACCGGAAGGTAGGCGCTGCCGATCAGTGTGTTCCAGAACATGGTCTCGACATAGGGGCGGTCACCGAAATCGGCGAGTCGGGCGTTCGCCCAGTTCGAACCGGCCGGATCGTGGACGTGCTCGAAGGCCGGTACGGGGCTCACCGGACACAGCACGATGTCGATGTCGGTGAAGAACTCCGCCCAGCGCTGCCGAATCTCCCCGCGCTCGCGATGACGGACGTCCCAGCTGCGATGGCTGGTCTCGCCGGCGGCGCCCTCTCGGTGGTCGTTGTCGGAGATTGCGGTGGCGAGACCGATGAGCGCGGCGCCGTCATAGGCGGCGGCAGTGGCATCGAGATCCGGGCGTCGTTCGTGATCGATGCGGGCCCCGGCACCCTCGAGGGCCGCCACCGCGTCGGCGAGAACGGCAGCCACCGATGGATCAACGGGGGAGAAGTCGCTGTCCAGCCACGCGGCCACCCGGAAGTCCCCGAGTTCGGTCGCGCGCGAGGGTGGCAGGTCGAGTCGCCAGCCGACGGCGTCGTCGGGGCCCGGGCCGGCGAGGAGATCGAACAGCAGGTCGAGATCGTCGATGGATCGGGCGAGCGGGCCGAAGACGTTGACGTCGGCGGTGTTTCGGTGAAAACGGACGCTGTCGAGGTAGCCGTGGGTCGGGATCACCCCGAAGCTCGGCTTGTGGCCATAGATCCCGCAGAACGACGACGGCACGCGGATGGATCCACCGATATCGGTGCCGATCTCGAATCCGGTGAACCCCATCGCGACCGCTGCGGCAGGTCCGCCGGACGAACCACCCGGCGTACGGCGGAGATCCCACGGGTTGCTGGTGGTGCCGAAGATGTCGTTGTAGCTCTGGTAGTCGCCCGACCACCGAGGGATGTTGGTCTTGCCGAAGACAATGGCTCCGGCGGCGCGGACCGTCGCAACCGTGGTGGCGTCCTCGTCGGGAACATGGTCGCGGAGTTCGACGGCGCCACCGGTCGAGCGGATGCTCTCGGTGGCGAGTGCATCCTTCACCGTGATCGGAATGCCTGCGAGCGGGCCGACCGATTCGCCGCGAGCGCGCGCCGTGTCAATGGAGGCGGCCTCCTGTCGGGCCCGTTCTGGCTCGATCGTGACCACGGCGTTGATGTCGCCATCGAGTCGCTCGATCCGATTGAGGTGGGCCTCGAGAAGTTCTAATGCGCCCACCTCGTTGTGCTCGAGGGCTGCCACCAGGTCGACGACTGGGTCGGTGAGCTCGGCCATCGCTGGATCAGAGCAGTCCGTCGCTGTCGGCGCAACCGCCGGGTACACCCGAAGCTGAGCGCAGGGTTGTGCCCCTCGCCCGATCGTGGGGATTCGAAGCGGTCCGCTAGCGTCCGTGATCGCGTTCACGAGGTCGATGTCGTGGGCACGATCGAACCGGGGGAATCATCGTGAGAAGCGACGCGCGTGTCGTGATCATCGGCGGCGGCGCCATGGGGGTCGGCCTGCTGTACCACCTCGCCCACGAGGGCTGGGGTCCGGACGCGGTCCTGATCGAGAAGGGCGAGCTCACTTCGGGCTCGACCTGGCATGCCGCCGGTCTCGTGCCGAATTTCATCGGTGACCTCAACATGGCCAAGGTCCACCAGGAGGCCATCTCGCTCTACCCGGCGATCGAGGAGGAGACCGGATTGTCGGCGGGCTGGCACGGCTGCGGTGCCCTGCGGTTCGCAATCACCGACGAGGACGTGCTCTGGCACCGTCAGGTCAGCGCCCAGCTGGATCGGCTCGGCATCGAGAACGAGGTCGTCGGCAGAGACAAAATTCGCGAGCTCAATCCGCTCATGGAGAACATCGACGACGTCCAGACCGCGCTGTGGACGCCGAACGACGGCTGGGCCGACCCCACCGGCACCACCAATGCCCTGGCGAAGGGTGCTCGCCAGTTGGGTGCGCAGGTCATCCGGAACAACCGCGTCACCGACATGAACGCACTGCCCGACGGTCGATGGGAAGTCGTCACCGAGCAGGGCCGCATCGTCTGCGAGCACGTCGTCAACGCCGCCGGCCACTACGCCCCGCAGGTCGGTGCCATGGTGGGACTCGACGTCCCGATCGTCTCCGTGATCCATCAGTACCTCATCACCGAGCCGCTCGATGCGATGAAGGCGCTCGATTGGGAGATCCCTGTCACCCGCGACCCCCGCTCGTCGTCGTACTACCGCCGCGAGATCGACGGCATCCTCATCGGCCCGTACGAGACCGCCGGCGCGCAGACCTATGGCGTCGACGGCATCGACTGGAACCTCGACTTCTACCTGACCGCCCCCGACATGGATGTCATCGCCGACTGCCTCATGGATGCCCTCGACCGCGTGCCGTCGTGGGCGGAAAGCGGCATCAAGAAGGTCGTGTCCGGCCCGATCACTCACACGCCGGACTCCGGCTACTTGATGGGTCCGGCCCCCGGCCTGCGCAACTATTGGCATTGCTCGGGTGCGTCGATCGGTATCACACAAGGCCCCGGCGCCGGCAAATACCTCGCCCAGTGGATGGTGCACGGTCAGACCGAGATCAACGTGCGCGGGATGGACCCGCGGCGCTTCGGTGAGCACACGGGTCCCCGGAGCGTCTTCGCAGTCGACAAGGCGATCGAGGAATACCACCTCATGTACGCCACCCGCCCGCCGGGTGAGCACCATCCGGCCGCCCGCAAACAAAAGACCAGCCCGCTCTACGCCCGCCTCGACGCCAAGGGCGCCCAGTGGGAAGAGGTGTACGGATGGGAGCGTCCGCAGTACTTCGGCGAGCCTGAGGTGCACACCTTCAAACGGAGCAACGCGTTCCCGATCGTCGCCGCAGAGGTCAACGGAACGCGCGAACGCGTCGGCATCGCCGATCTCACGGCGTTCGCCAAATTCGAAGTCACGGGCGCCGATGCTGCAACGCTGCTCGACCGGGTCAGCGCCAACAAGATCCCGGCTACGGACGGTGGCCTGCGCCTCGTGCACATGCTCACCGAACTCGGCGGTATCGAGTGCGAGATGACGATCACCCGACTCGGTGAGGGCCGCTATTACCTGAACTCGGCGATCATGGCGACCACCCACGACGAGGACTGGCTCAATCACCACATCCTCGACGGCGAGGATGTCACCGTCACCAACGTCACCGATCAGCGTGGCATCGTGGCCATCACCGGCCCTCGCAGCCGTGATGTGCTCGAGACGCTTACCGACGCGGATCTGCACGCCCCGGCATTCCGCTGGCTGACGGCCCGAGAGATCACCGTCGCCGGTGTGGATCTCACGGCGCTGCGCGTCTCCTACGTCGGCGAACTCGGCTGGGAACTCCACATGGCCATCGAGGACATGCCCGCCGTCTACGACGCGTTGGTGGCCGCCGGTGAACCGCACGGACTGGTGCACTTCGGCTCGTACGCCATGAACGTCATGCGCATCGAGAAGGGCTACAAGAGCTGGGGTTCGGAGCTCACGACCGAACTCACCCCGATCGAGACGCGCCTCGAGCGCTTTGTCGATTTCGAGGGTGAGTTCATCGGCAAGGAGGCCACGGTCGCTCGCCGCGACCAGACCGAGCCGCTGTCGATGGTGCTCGTCTATTGCGAGATCGAGGATGGCGATTCCGACCTGCTCGGCAACGAACCGGTCTACGGCGCTGCCGGAGAACTGATGGGAATCGGCGGCAGTGGCGCCTACGGCCATGCGGTCGGCAAAAGCCTCGGCTTTGTGTTCGTGACGCCCGAGTACGAGGCGCCCGGATCGACCTTCGAGATCCAGATGCTCGGTGTGCGCCGTCGAGCCACCGTGCTCGCCGAGCCCGCATACGACCCGACCAACGAGGCGATCCGCGCCTGACCGGAACCGGTCGTTCGTCGCTCTCCAGTGCTGCGAAAACGTTCACGTTCAGCAGTGCGGCGTCGATGTTCTAGAGTCACAACTGCACATCGGCGCCGAGCGCCCGACCGTCCGGGAGGACACCCATGAAGATCGTGGTCGATTTCGATCTCTGCGAGAGCAACGCAGTCTGCATGCAGATCGCACCCGACGTGTTCGAGGTCCGCGACGACGACTTCCTCTACGTGCTCAACGAGAACCCCGACGAGAGCGATCGTGAGCGGATGGAGGAGTGCGTCCAGCGCTGCCCGAAGCAGGCGATCTCGATCGAAGACTGATCGAGCCGGATGGCTGCACAATCGATCCACATCGTCGGCGCGTCGCTCGCCGGCATCCGCGCGGCCGAGGCGCTGCGGCGCCGCGAGTTCGACGGCCGCATCGTGTTGATCGGCGAGGAGCCCCACCGGCCCTACGACCGTCCACCCCTGTCGAAGCAGGTGCTCGCCGGTGATTGGGACGCCGACCGCATCGAGCTGACGAAACCCGAGAAGTTCGCCGCGCTCGATCTCGAGCTGCGGCTCGGTGTTCGAGCCACGGGATTCGATCTCGCCACCCGAACCCTCTCGACGTCTGACGGTGACGACATCGTCGACGCGATGGTGATCGCCACCGGCGCCCGCTGCCGCACCCTGCCCGGTACCGAGGACATGGCGGGCGTGCATGTCCTTCGAACCCTCGATCACACGCTCGCACTGCGGGCAGAGCTCGACGCCGGTCCGTCGCGAGTCGCGGTTGTCGGTGCAGGCTTCATCGGCGCAGAGGTCGCCGCCACCTGTCGGGGGCGTGGTCTCGACGTCACCATGATCGATCCCATGCCCACGCCGCTCGGTCGAGTCCTGGGGGAGGAGATCGGTTCGCTGATGACCGAGGTCCATCTCGAGCATGGCGTCGACCTCCGCACCGGCGTCGGTGTCGATCGGCTCGAGGCCGTGGATGGCCATGTCGCTCGTGTTGTGCTCTCCGACGGCGCGGTCGTCGAGGCCGACGTCGTCGTGATCGGCATCGGAGTCATCCCCAACACCGAGTGGCTCGAGGGATCGGGCCTCACCATCGACAACGGTGTCGTCTGCGATGCGACGATGCTGGCGGCTCCCGGCATCACGGCCGCAGGCGATGTGGCCCGTTGGCCCAATGGCCGCTTCGACGAGGTGATGCGCATCGAGCACTGGGACAACGCGATCGAACAGGGCGTCCACGCTGCCGAGCGACTGCTGGTCGACGATGCCGACGCGCTGCCGTTCGAACCGGTTCCGTGGTTCTGGTCCGATCAATACGACCGCAAGTTGCAGATGGCAGGCCGGATCGGCCCGGCGGACGACATCCATCTCGCCACCGGTTCGTTCGAGGAGCGACGTTTTGCCCAGCTTCACGGTCGCAACGGGCGACTGGTCGGTGTGCTCGGCCTCAACCGACCCCGTCACGTCATGCAGTACAAGACCATGATCCAGAACGGCGCGTCGTTCGAGGACGCGGTCGCCGCCGAGATCTAACCGGTGGGCACCACGGCAACGGTGCTCGTCGCCTTGGCCGGTGTCGCTGCGCTCGTCGACTGGTGGGGCGTGGCCAGGGGACGTCTCGGTGTCGAGTTCATCGCCAAGCCCCTCGTCGTCATCGGCCTGATCGGTGCGGCGCTGGCCGTGGACACCGGCGACGGTGTGGTGCGAGGGCTCGTCGTCGCCGCGCTCGGTGCGTCACTGGTCGGCGATGTGGTGTTGATGACTCCCGACGCCCGGTTCGAGGCAGGAATTTTCGCCTTCCTCGTCGCGCATGTGCTGTACATCACCGCCTTTCTCGAGACCGGCGGACTCGACGTCGGCGCTGGGGTCGCCGCCGCCGTGCTGATCATCGGGATCGGGTTCGGAGCGGTACCACAGATCATCGCCGGGGCCCGGTCAGGCGGTCCCGCCATCCAGACGGGGGTGACGGTCTCCCTTGCAGTGATCGCCGTGACGGCGGTGCTGGCGGCCGCCACGGGGGCGCTGACGGCGATGATCGCCGGGGCGCTGCTCCTCACCTCGGATGCCTTGCTGGGATGGAATCGGCTCGTCGACCGCGCCCCGGGTGGGCGGGTCCTCGTGCACCTCACCAATCACGCCGCTCAGGTCGGATTCGTTCTCTGGCTCACCGGCTGACTGCGCTCGGCATCGTCGTCGGGGTCGAGACGCACGTCCGCATCGGAAGTCGTCGCCGATACCCTGTAGACGTCCCGAAATCGGGAACCGCTGCCCCGTTCGCACTGCGGCGCGGGCGGCCGGGTACGACACCCAACGAAAGACACGATTTCACATGGCTACCAATCTGCGCCCGAAGGCCGAGACCATCGCCGAGATGGCGAAGGCATTCGAACTCAGCGAGAACGACACCGGATCTCCCGAGATCCAGATCGCACTTCTCTCCGAGCGCATCAACCACCTCACCGAGCATCTGAAGACCCACAAGAAGGATCATCACAGCCGGCGAGGCCTGCTGATGCTCGTCGGTCGTCGCCGTCGTCTCCTCGACTATGTCAAGGACAACGACATCGAGCGGTACCGTGCGGTGATCGCACACCTCGGTCTGCGACGCTGAAATGATGTTGGGGCGGTCCTGCTGGGCCGCCCTTTCGGTTTCCGCCGGGACGTGCCCGGCGAAAGCCCGACGAATCCCAGTAGCAGGAACGTCCTGCGAACAAACCGAACACATGGCAGTTGGTGCTAGTCGTGAGTTTCTGATCTCGGAACCCCGCTGAGGGTGGGGGTTCCCGGGCCGAACGGGCCCGACGAAGATCAGAGGTTCTCGACTGGGAACTGGCAGTCGTGTGTTCGTCCCAAGGAAAGACAACACATGACCGAAACCACTTCTGTCACCGGCGCGTTCACGCGCGGTGAGGGCAAGGACGCCACCTTCGAGGTCGGGAAGTTCGCGCCGCTCGCCGGCGGTTCGATCACCGCCCGGATGGGCGACACCGTCGTCCTCGTCACCGCAACCGGCGCCAAGGCGCCCCGCGACGGTGCCGATTTCTTCCCGCTGACCGTCGACATCGAAGAGCGCATGTACGCCGCGGGCAAGATCCCCGGCTCGTTCTTCCGTCGCGAGGCTCGGGCCGGCGAGCAGGCGATCCTCACCTGCCGTCTCATCGACCGTCCGCTGCGTCCCGCCTTCCCCGACGGTTTCCGCAACGAGGTCCATGTGGTGGGCACCGTCCTCGGCGCCGACCAGGAGAACCCCTACGACGTCCTCGCCCTCAACGCCGCGTCGCTCGCCCTGTGCGCCTCGCCGATCCCCTTCGAGGGTCCGATCGGCGCTGTGCGCATGAGCTGGTCGCCCGACGGCGAATGGGTCCCGTTCCCGACCTACGAAGAGTCCGACCAGTCGGCCTTCGAGATGGTCGTGGCCGGCCGTCTCGACGGTGACGACGTCGCCGTGATGATGGTTGAGGCCGGTGGCACCGCCAACACCTGGGAGCTGTACGAGAACGGCACCCCGAAGGTCGACGAAGACACCCTCGCCGGTGGTCTCGAGGCCTGCAAGGTCTGGATCCGCGAGATGATCGAACTCCAGCAGGAGTGCATCGAGAAGCTCGGCCCCATCGAGAAGATGGAGGCGCCGCTCTCGATCGACTTCAGCGACGAGATCTACGCCGCGGTCGAGGCCGCCGGTACCGAGCGCATCGCCGAGACCCAGAAGATCGCCGACAAGACCGATCGTCAGAACGCCGAGGCCGAGGTCAACGCTGCGTTGGTCGCTGAGCTCGAGGGTCAGTTCGCCGACACCGACGATGCCGTCAAGCAGATCAAGGCCGCCGCTCGCTCGGTCATGAAGAAGGTCGTTCGCAAGCGCATCGTCGAAGAAGGTATTCGCATCGACGGTCGTGGCGCCGCCGACTTGCGCAAGGTCACCTCCGAGGTCGGTGTCATCCCGACGTCGCACGGCTCGGGCCTCTTCCAGCGTGGCGAGACCCAGGTCCTCAACATCACGACGCTCGGCATGGGCCGCAGCGACATGATGATCGACGACCTGTCGCCACTCGAGAAGAAGCGCTACTTCCACCACTACAACTTCCCGCCCTTCTCGACGGGTGAGACCGGCTTCATGCGCGGTCCGAAGCGTCGCGAGATCGGTCAC
>MDTD01184537.1_pt1 | contig 11516 bp, 9 predicted proteins | sample 811221 | NCBI WGS metagenome assembly MDTD01 (sample SAMN05326646, study PRJNA326480) | marine metagenome | isolation source: seawater | place: Pacific Ocean: South West | collected 2011
CTAGGCTAGGTAGGAGAATGAGGGCCGTAGCTGACAACCCCGAACTGGCTGCCAGCAGTGGAATCAACGTAGAGAGAGTTCACCTCACTAGCGCCTTCCTATCCGCAGGGCTTTCAGGAATGGGAGGGGCGATTTTCGCACTCACTCTGCGATTCAATCCCGAGACTGCTTTCACTCTGCTATTGCCTTCCTTCGCGATAATCGTACTCGGTACCATAGGCTCTCTGCCGGGGGCAATCGTCGGCTCACTAGTGGTGGGGTTCGTTCGAGCCCTATCTTCTCCAGTACTGATCGGTATCGGCATGCCTCTGGGAAGATCGAATTATTCTGCTTTAGATGGGGTCATGCCTTACATCTTCCTAGTTGCAATTCTAATGATTATGCCCGAGGGAATAGGCGATGCATATGAGAAATGGAAGATCGAAAGACTCCGAAAACGGAAGACGGAGAACTCAGAGAAATCACCAACCATAGAGGCAGCGCTAGCAATAATGCCAACAGGTATCTTCGGACTCCATCATTGGTATAGGCACAGAACACATAGGATGCAGAGTTTCTCAGCGATTGCAATCGCTTCCTATGTCTTCCACAGGTTCAGCGACTTTGTCGAAAGGAACTCTTTCGCAGACGGTGCTTGTGCAGACTCATGTGCTTCTAGTGATGTGTATGAAAATAATCTTGCAGTATTGACTGGAAGAAATGATGGCACACTCCTTTTGGAAGATTCTCCTCTGACTGAAGATGACTTGCTAAATCAGATGAGTCCCCCTAGTGAAATGTCTCCTTTCGAGGCAGAACAATGGCTAAATGGAGCAGTTCAGGACATGCATGAATCATGGCTGAACATGATGAACTTCGAGATTGAACTGGTCAACTTCATCGCAAATCTCGGAGACTTGATTTGGCCAGCAGCGATTATTCTATTGTGGCTATATTCGATTTACGAGGGAATAGGGATTCTATCTGACAGAGATCCAGAATCAGGACCACTCAATGATGCAAGGGACTCTCTAAGGAAAATACAGTCTTCGATTTCCGAATCAATTGCATCTGCAAAACTGGGCATTAACACCAAATGGTCTGATTTCAATAGGAGCCATGCTCAATTTATAGACAACATAACTCAACGACTCCATAGTGGAATCAAATCTCAAAAAGAAAAGATAACCCCGCAGACTTCTAGCATCTTTTCGAGCGTTCTTGGAGTTGTAACTAGAGGATCAGATAATCAGCGCAGAAAGATAGAGATGTATGGTAGAGAGAGCTCTTTGGGCTCATGGATTGCATTTTCAGTCTTCATGACAATCCTGCTAATCTTCCTAATATGGCTACCAATAGCAGAGTCTGACGACTTTAGGTGGAAGAAGGTTCTACAGGTCTCAAACGTCCTAATTACCCTGTCAATTTTCGTCTTGATGTCATTCTCTCTGAATTTGCATACTGGATATACAGGAATGGTCAATTTCGGAGTCATCTTCTTCGTCGCTATTGGTACAATTACCGTAGGAATCCTCACTGCCCCTAAGGAACTGCATGGTTATGGATGGGGAATCTTCCCGGCTACGCTACTCGCAATTGTCCTTGCAGCCTTGTTTGGGTGGGCATTGGCATATCCAACAGCAAGACTCAGAACCGATTATTTCGCCATTGTAACCATTTCTCTTGGAGAGATAGTTCGTGTACTACTAGCTGGAGAACCCCTATTGAGAGTTGGAGCAGTAGGGTCGGCTATTGGAATTTCATCCTACCCCTTACCTCTTGAGGATTGGTGGTTCTGTGGTTCTGAGAAGTCTGGCCCCGATACAGCCTGGATCAGTCCAGATGCATGCAGGGACGACCCCTCTCTAGTTGACACTCCAGCAAACCATGTTGCCGATTTTCTCAATCTCGGTGACCCGGCCCCTTACATCTTCTTGTTGATGATTATCTCTTTGCTTTGCGTTGCCGTAGTTTGGAAGTTACTCTCAAACTTCATTTCATCTCCTTGGGGAAGAGTCCTCAAGGCAATTAGAGAAGACGAGGAAGTTGCTCAGCATCACGGTCATGACATTCTTACTCACAAAGCCGCCAGCCTAGCACTAGGTGCAGCCATAGCAGGTTTAGCAGGTGCAATATGGGCATGGAAACTAACCGGATTTGAACCTACATTCATGGCCCCTGCACGCTCCACCTTCCTAGTTTGGGCGGCATTCATCATCGGAGGAACATCGAACAACAAAGGAATGGTTGTGGGAGCATTCATCATCGTACTGATGGAATTCGTTTTCAACGTATTAGTAGCGGGACAAGGCTCTCCTGACCTACCCCTATATACAACCGCGACCAGAATCGACAATCTGTTCGAGTGGATGTTTACCAGTCAGTGGGAAGCAGCAAGAATATTCGTTATTGTCACAATTATTGGATTTGCAATTCGCTCAGAGAGACTCTTCGACATTGGCGCTTCTGGCGCTACCATATTCATCTTCAGTGCCATCGCACTCAGAGAGAGATCAATCGAAGAATCGTTCTTTGGAGGAGTTGTTTCAGCCGATATGCTGTATGTCAAACTCCTACTAATAGGCTGTCTGATGCTCTTCTCTCTGAAATTCAACGCGAAGGGACTTCTGCCTGAGGTACCAGTCAGACCAGAGAGACCTTCGGGAGGTGAGGCTAGTGAGTAATCCGGTGTTGAAGGTTGATGGGCTCAGGAAGGAATTCGGAGGCCTCGTTGCTGTAAACGATGTATCCTTTGAGATTGGAGAAGGCGAGTTCGTAGGACTGATTGGTCCCAATGGATGCGGCAAGTCGACCACCTTCAACTGCATCAGCGGCCTTCTCAACCAGACTAGAGGGTCCGTCGAGATGTTCGGAGAGGATGTATCCAGTCTGCGCCCAGATCAGATTCAGAATCTAGGTATGACCAGAACTTTCCAGCACACTAGACTGTGGCGTCAAATGACGGTAATTGAGAATCTAATGGTTCCACCTAGAGGACAGTTCGGGTCAAGTTTCTCTGAGCGAATAATTGCACTACTAGCCCCCGACTCAAATCCAGAAGAGGTCGAGAGACTTGAGAAGGCATACTCAGTTCTAAATCAGTTGGAGGTGCCACACATGGCTCACAATCTGACTAGTGAGCTCTCGGGCGGCCAGAGTAAACTGGTCGACATCGGCCGCTCGATGATGGGCGATCCCAAGTTGCTACTTCTCGACGAGCCGGTAGCAGGAGTAGCCGGACCTTTGGCCATGAAGATCTTCAACAACCTCAGGAATATAGTTGATGAGACCGGAATATCAGTCCTCATTATTGAGCACAACATGGACTTCATTCTCAGACAAGGAGTTGACCGAATCATCGTGATGAACGAGGGCGAGATTCTGATGCAGGGAACGCCTGATGAAGTCAGAGGCAACAGAGAAGTCATCGAAGCCTACCTAGGGGCTTCGGGAGAACCACTGGAGGAAGAAGAATGAACAAGGCCTCAATTATCATCTTCGTAGTTTCAACTCTAATGTTGTTAGGCGCAGTAATTTCTTTCGGGGTTGGCGCAAATCAGGCCGCTTCCGGTTTGGATGTAGAGGGAAATGCAATTTTCGTGGGAGAGCAGGGTACGGTAGAAATTGAAGCATATTCATCATATTCAGTATATGTGAACTCTGACTACTCATGTTCTGAAACTACGGTTAGTATCTATGATGAGGAGTGGGAATATTTCTGGGAAGATTGTGACCCAATAATGAATGAGCCCGGATGGAATATGATTGGATGGTTTTCTCCAGATGTTTGCTGCCAACTGAATGTTGATGCAAATCATGAGATAGCCATAATCGATGACATGGTTTTTCTTAGAGCAGGAGGAAGCTCACTCATTATTTCTGGTGGTTTATGTTGTTTGGGAATAATTGGCGTTATTGTTGGGATTATAGTACTAGTAACCAGTAAACCAAACGAAGTTCAGGTGCAGAGAGTGGACGATGCACACATACCACCAGTCATCGAAAAAACAGAGAATATTCACGAACAGCCCGAATGGTGGAGTGATGAACAATGAGCAGAGTGTTGGAAATCACAGATCTGCAGGGCGGATACGGCTCGGTCCAGATTCTCCACGGCATAGACATGCATGTAGATGAGGGGGAGTTCGTGACTATCATCGGGCCCAACGGATGCGGCAAATCGACTCTCATCAAGGCCATCTTTGGCATTGCGACCTACTACTCTGGCGGGATCAAATACCGCGGCACTGAGGTCTCTGGCTGGAGGACTGACCAATTGGTAAACCAAGGAATTGCATATGTCCCCCAAGTAGACAACGTGTTCCCTTCCCTTTCTGTCATGGAGAACCTGCAGATGGGAGGTAACTCTCTGGATAATGCTACTCTGAACGATAGAATAGAGAGATCACTTGAGATGTTCCCAGATCTGCGCGACAGAGTACACGATGTCGCTGCCTCACTATCCGGTGGCGAGCGCCAGATGCTGGCGATTTCGCGAGCACTGATTTCTGACCCCTCATTCCTGCTACTAGACGAGCCCACAGCGGCTCTCTCACCGCTCTATCAGCAGCAGATAATCGAGAGAATAGACTCGCTGCGCGAACAGGGAATCACAGTTTTGATTGTCGAGCAAAATGCTCGACTTTCGCTATCTCGCTCTGACCGCGGATACATCATAGCCAACGGCAAGATTGTCCACACCGGAGATGCAAACCACATTCTAACTGACCCGGAGATTGGCGAGTATTTCCTAGGCTCTCACTGATACTTATTCTAGTCAAATTCTAGACCCAATAACTCAAACTCAGCAAGAGGGCAACGCGTCATGGAGGCATGATCCATGACCCTGATGTGAATTTCAGCTACAACATGAACGGTCGCTTGAAACAAGTGACCAGCAAGGACGTTGTTGTCATCATCAGACCAGCAGCAGTGGATATGGGTGAATGCATCCCCTTTCTCAGTGCGAGCAATATTGCCGGAGAGACTCACCAATTCTGAGGGAGGGTCCAAAGATCGTCTTTGGTAAACGCCTTCCTCATCCATGTAACCATATGAATTCTCACGAGTTCTACCAATACCGCTTGTGATGGCGGCCGCATCAAATCCAAGATCATCTGCCAACTCCTTTAGTACCGTGTGAATTTCTTCCCCCGGGTCAATTCGCACGAGGATATCACTTCCCGAACGCGTGTGTTCCATGGGCGGGCGATTGTGCAGCGGTGCTTGAATAAATCCCAAGGATGATTTCTACTGCGTCCGGCGAAACTTGTAGGATACTGCAGTGGAAGCGTTCAGTTGTCCATTCGGTCACTGGAAGCCACCGTATTCCTGCACTGGAAGCACAGGGGTTGGATTTAGTCTCCGCACTATTCATAGACCTTGAAACGGAGGCCGTACGCCCGGCGGTGCTAACTGTGACAATGGCTGCACACGACTCCTCAGCGAGATGGCGGACTTTCCTCAACGAGGCCAAGGAGGACGACATCCTCCTGATGCTGTCTAAACAGTCTCCGCCCTACCTTGAGATACCTTTCCACGAACTTCAGGCATTCGATCCCGATTTCGCCGATGATGTACTCCAGCATCCACGACAGATTCTCGATCGCGGCTCTCAGACCCTCGTAGAGATCTGCAGAGAGAGGGGCGAAGACATCGATGCGATACTGCGAGTAGGTGATTTGCCCAGAGACAGCAGAAGATCCCTGCGCGACATCGGCACAGCAGACATCGAGCGCCTTCGCTCGGTCGAAGTCATCATCACCAAGATCTCCGACCTCAAGCCGAGGCTGCACATCGCTGTATTCACTTGCGAGGCTTGTGGGAATACAATCGAGGTGAGTCAGAAGAACGAGAGAGAACTGGTCGAGCCGCTGCGATGCCCAACAGATTCGGGATGTGGAGGGAGTCGGAACTCGAAGGACAACCCGACTCGATTCAACCTCGTAGTCAACGTATCAAGGATGGTCAACAACCAGTGGATAGAGATCCAGGAACTCCCTGAGAGTGTGCCCAGCGGAGCCCAACCAACCCGCGGATCGGTCCTAGTAGAGGGGGATCAGGTGAATCGCCACCTTCCTGGAGAGAGAATCATCGCCAATGTGATGCCCGTTGTGCGTAGCGAGGTCAGGAGGAACCGCAAGACTCCGATGTTCGATATCATCTACCATCTAGTCAGTTCCGAACACGAGAGCACCCCGTTCAACGAGATTAAGATTAGCGAAGAGGACATGGAGAAGATTCTTGAGATATCAAGGAGGGAGGATTTGGTCGGCCTGATGCAGAATTCAATCGCTCCTTCGGTTTTCGCCACTGGGGTCATGCACTATGTCAAGCGTTCTTTGGCCCTACAGCTATTCGGTGGAGTATCGCGAATAAATCAAGACAAAACTCGGACCCGTGGAGATATCCATATCCTTCTGATGGGAGACCCAGGTGTGGCTAAATCGCAGGTTCTCGACTACATGTCGAAGATTTCCCCCAGAGGCAAGTTGGCTTCCGGAGGAGGAGTCTCGGGGGCCGGTCTGACAGCCGCTGCTGTCAGGGACGCCTTCGGTGATGGTAGATTCGCATTGGAGGCCGGCGTCCTGCCTTTGTCGGACAGGGGATTAGCAGCAATTGACGAGTTCGACAAGATTAGCGACGATGACCGCAAGGTCATGCATCCCGCTATGGAGCAGCAGCAGATTCACGTAGCGAAGGGTGGAATCACCGCGACGCTTCCCTCGCGCTGCGCCATCCTCGCTGCTGCCAACCCGAAAGAGGGCAGATTCTCCAAACGCGGTCCCAACCAGAGTGTTATGCGGTCATTCAACGAGACTGGTCTGCCAGCCCCTCTGGCTTCTAGATTCGACATCATCTGGATGATGAGGGACGAGGTCAGGGTCGAGGACGACGAGAGGATTGCCAAGTACATCCTCGACACTAGGACGCAGGGTGTGAGTGAGACCAAGATTGAGGAAGCAATCAGCATGGATCCATCTGACGAGTTGAAGGATCAGATTTACTCTACCACCGTCGACGAAACCGAGCACCTTACTCTTGAGTTCCTTCGCAAGTATATTGCTTATGCAAAACGCAACCACCACCCCAACCTCAACTCTGATGCGAGGGCCAAGATTCTGGAGTACTACACCGACGAGCGACAATCGTACGGACGAGATGACCAGATGGGTGAATCAGAAGTCATTCCAATCACTGCTCGCGCTCTTGAGGCCTTGATTCGGCTGACCGAGGCTCACGCCAGAATGCATCTGAGAGATACCGCCACGGGCGAGGATGCGAGGGTCGCACTCGCAGTCTTCCGTCACTGGAGGGATGAATCAGGTATCGAGGACGACTCCGAGCTGTACTCTGGCATCTCGGCCTCAGTACGTTCGAACAACACCACGATTCGAAACATTGTCAGGGAGATCTGCCATTCCGGTGATGGTACTGCGAACATCACTGACATCTACAATGCAGCCTCGGCCAGAAAGATCCCTGAGACCACTGTTGACGATGTCATTCAACGCATGCTCATGAGTGGTGAGTTGTTCAGCCCACGCAACGATTTCTACCAGTTCGCCCGTTGAGTCTATCGTACAGCTCCTCTTCGCATCGGGTATGCAGCCGCGAGGAGATATCAGTGAGTCGGGCGAACTCGACCCAATCTCCTTGGGGTTCATGTGCGGATTGGAGATTCACCAGCAACTGGATACCGGGAAATTGCATTCTCGGATGCCGAGCGAACTCTTCGACTACAGTATTGACGAGATTCCAGAAGACTGGATTCGCTCAAGCCGTCGTCTCAGGGCTTCTGAGGGAGAATCCGGACAGGTGGATGTGGCGGCTCGATTCGAGCAGAAGAGGAACCGCTCATTCGTGTACATACAGCCCCCCAACGCCGGTCTAATCGAGTTGGATGAGGCCCCGCCGCTGGAGCACGATGATGAGGCCATCGACATCGTCCTTACATTGGCCGGGATGATGAGAGCCAAACCGGTCTCAGCCTTGCAAGCGATGAGGAAGACCGTGGTCGACGGTTCCAACACGAGTGGATTCCAAAGGACCACTCTAGTAGCGACCGACGGCATGGTCCAGACCGAAGAAGGTGAAGTCGGTGTTGATGTAATCTGCCTTGAGGAGGACTCAGCGAGAAAACTCGACACCAAACCATCATCATCCGGCGAAGTAGTCTACTACACTCTAGACAGACTCGGTATGCCACTGGTCGAAATCGCCACAGCGCCTGACATCAAAACTCCAGAGCACGCGCGTGAGACCGCCTTGGCTTTGGGTACCCTATTGCGAGACACGCGTAAAGTCAGGAGAGGACTTGGCTCGATTCGCCAGGATCTCAACGTCAGCATTGCATGTGGTGACCGGGTCGAAATCAAAGGATGTCAGGACTTGGATTGGATTCCAAGGATCATCAGACTCGAGATGGCAAGACAACTGCACATGTACAGACTCGCCAGTGAGTTACGAAGCGAAGCAGGACTGCCCGAGTTGCCCACTGACAGAGCGGACGACGAGTTACCGGTGGAGAACAGAGTCGCTGCCTCTGCCGCTGCAAGACTCCCTTTGGGTGTGCATGACCTGACCGAGTTATTCTCAAACTGCGAATCGGAGATGGTCCGCAACTCCCTCTCATCCGGCTCCAAGGCACTAGCAGTACCATTGTCGGGATTCGCAGGAAAATTGGGCTCCAAGCAAACCGACAGCGAAGGTGCGCAACTCCCTCGCCTCGGCAGAGAACTTGCCAGTGCAGCGAAGGTAGCCGGCGTGGCCGGGATATTCCATTCGGACGAACTGCCAGCATACGGTATCTCCCCGTCCGAGGTCGAAACCGTAAGAGAGTCCCTATCTCTTACAGAAGGTGACGCATTCGCACTGTGTGTAGCGCCTGAATGGCAAGCAGAGTTGGCATTGGAATCAGTGGTCCTACGCGCTAGACTCGCATATCATCGCATCCCGCGCGAGGTCCGCAACGTAGTCATCAGGAGGGGCCAACCCGAAGACGGCACCACCACCGCGATGCGACCGCTTCCCGGAGGGGCTAGGATGTACCCTGAGACCGACATCCCTGTGGTGCAGATTAGTGAGGAACACTGGGACAGCATAAATGGAGAACTCCCTCTGACCTCTGAGGAGAGGAGAGAGAGAATTCAAGGGACAGGGGTCTCTGACAACCAGATTGACGCTATTCTAGGCTCTGAGATGGATGATATCCTGATGATAGGAATAGAAGGAGGGTCTTGCGGGTGCCCTCCACTGCCTGCTAAAGCATGGGCCTCAGCAATCCTCGACAATTTACGTGCAGAAGTCGCGGATGGCAGCGGCAGTGACGAGACCGAGGTGCCGTGGCCGGTGCTGACTCTGGCTATCCACGCACGCGAGACAGGAGTAGTGACCAGAGAGGGCGTGGTACCGATGGCTCGATTGCTCTGGCTTGAGGGCCCAGCAATCGAATCTGGCTTTGAGCACAGGCTCGAATGGCTCTCGGTCAAGGCCGAGGAGAACGGATTCACTCCTGCAGATACCGGGGCTGTGGAGGAAGCAGTTGACGAAGTGGTCAACGAGAATGCTGACATGATTCGTGAGAGAGGCATGGGTGCGATGGGGCCTCTGATGGGGATGGTCATGGGTAAATTGGGTGGCTCTGCAGATGGCAAAGCGGTGAGCGATGCACTTCGCTCAAAGATTGCCGAGATATCCTCCGAAGAAGATTGAATAACCGAACTTTACACCCTCCGAATCCGTGTCTGATTTGGTAGTCTTGATTGCGCTGTTTGTTCTAATCACAGTTGTAGTAAGAGGCTCATCAGAGGAAGAAAAAAGACTCAAGAATTTGTCAATTGCGTGGGTAATTCTCCTGCTGGTTACATTCCCAACTCTGAGCACCGAGTGGGCTAGGATGACATCAGAGTTAATCGACGATGAGGGCGACCCTCACTACGGTCTCCCTGATATCTGGGATGGCAAGCAAGTAGTCTGTTTCCACTTCCCAGAAGGACATGCCCCAGATGGATATGACGGTGCAAGATACCACATTGATAGCGATGGCACACAATTCATGTCTGACTCAGATTGGAACCAAACTGGAGCATGTATTGGTGGTTTCTCAGGCTTCGACAATGGCCTCGCTCTAATGGATGAGGCAGTTGCAGTTTCAGGGGGGGACTTCGCTTACAACGCGACTCAGTACACCTTTGGTATGTTGATCAACTCTATTGCAGAAGTCAATCCATGCGAGGTCTCACCCTGCTCTGAAACCTCAGGAGCCTGGTGGGCTCTGTTCCATAATGGACCGTTGGCAACCGCTGGAATCAGTGACCTAGAGCTAGAGACAGATAGCGTAATCACATGGTCCATCGAGACTTGGTGAGAGCGAGGACAGGACAACCATCAAGAGGGAGTTGAATCTGACTCGGATGGAGCGCACATGTTCGATGCCCACGCAGTCACAATCGGACCTCATGGCATGTTGCTAATCAACGCAGCAATGCTGTGCCTGATTGGCTGGGGTCTATGGAAGGCTGAGCGCAGACTAGAATCCGGAAGTGACTGGATTCTGCTGCTGATGCTAGGCGTCTTCGCAGTATCTGGAAGGGTCCTGCTTGATCCGATTCCCAATATCCAACCCGTCACAGTAATCGTCCTTCTAGCTGGAATACATTACGGCGCACCTAGGGCTATTGCCCTCGCTACCGCAGTCACTCTATGTTCCAATTTGATGCTTGGACATGGCCTGTGGTCACTGTATCAGGCTGCAGGTTGGTCTGCGGTAGCGGTTGCTGGATCGCTTCTCTCTAGCCGATTGCTAGTGGATGGCAGACTCCACATCGAGAGACTCGCAATTGTTGCCGCTGCCTCGGCGTTTGCCTTCGGCTGGATTGTTTCTTTGAGCTCATTACATTCGATGGGAAGCGAACTATTGCTTCCATACATAGTAGCCGGCATTCCATTCGATTTGCTTCATGCGGCTGGAAACGTCGCATTCGCCGCTTGGCTGGCAAATCCTCTGAGCGAAGTCATGACCAAGCACCTCGAAACATCTTCTCCTATGGCGGTGAGCGATTCTGTCTCGAGCACCCTCTGAGTTGACAATGGTTCTAGTGACCAGAGCCGATTTGAACCTCTCTCGTGGTAAGTTGGCAGCGCAATGCGGCCATGCCGTGGCTGAATGCATCCTCAAGGCCAAGCGCGATGACCCTAGGATGCTGAAGAGATACACAGGAGCGGGCGCTAGGAAGATCGTTTGTGAAGCGCCCGACTTGGACTCACTCAAGCGGCTTTACGGAGATGCAAGGATGTGCGGCCTAGTATGCTACATGGTGACTGATGCAGGCCATACTGAGATTCCTGCAGGGACAGTCACAGTCCTTGGGATAGGCCCAGGGCCTCGTTCCGAAATCGATGCACTGACAAGCGATTTGCCGCTAGTCAAGTGAATAAATGAAGAAAACCCACCGTGAGCGAATGCTCTAGGTGGGGGGTTTTAACGGCTGGACTGGGAGGCTTTTGCCCCCCAGTCCGCCTTACGTAATTCTGTC
>MDTD01084862.1_pt1 | contig 11514 bp, 7 predicted proteins | sample 811221 | NCBI WGS metagenome assembly MDTD01 (sample SAMN05326646, study PRJNA326480) | marine metagenome | isolation source: seawater | place: Pacific Ocean: South West | collected 2011
AGATGTTTATAAAATTGATAAAATAAATATATTAAACGCTTCTATTTTAGCCATGCATAAAGCAATAAACAATCTTCAAATTACACCTGAATTTCTATTAATAGATGGAAATAGATTTAATCAATACCGAGATATTAAGCACAAATGCATTATAAAAGGAGATATGAAATACCAAGCAATAGCTGCCGCATCAATAATTGCTAAAAATTATAGAGATAGACTAATGAAAAAATTAGATTTAAAATATCCTCAGTATGAGTGGGTTCAAAATAAAGGATATCCAACTTTTAAACATAGAAAAGCCATTATGTTACATGGAATTACTGAATTTCATCGAAAAAGTTTTCAACTGAAAAAAACAACAAATAAAGAATAATAATATATTATTAATTTTGCATAAAACATACAATAAATGCTGAAGATTGTTAAAGTTATAATACCCATTTTGCTAATATTTACAATCGCACTTATTGGATACAATTCTTATAAGAAAACATTTGATGATATATTGAATCCAATAATTGCTATTCCTAATGATGCTTCAATTATTATACAATGTAACAACACGCAGGACCTTATAAGTAAGATAAATTCTTTGGAAATATGGCGTTCATTAAATAACATTTCAAAAATAAATGAAATAACTAGCATAATTAATGATAAGGATAATTTATATAATCTAAATAAAGAGTTTTTATCAAATGATAAGCTTTTAATTTCTTTTCATAAATCTGGTTTTGAAAAAACTGATATGCTTTTTGCATTTAATCTAAATAAAAATGTTTTAAGCAATGAAATAGAAAATATAATCAATTCTGCAAATAAAGATATATCTAAAGTTTCTTATAATGATGCATATATATTCATTATTAATTTAAATAACCAAAAGATTTACTTTTCGCACGATAAAGATATTGGATTTTGTTCTAGAAATAAAATGCTAGTAGAAGATGCAATTAGAAACATCAATTCAAATAGCAATTTAATAACAGATGAGGATTTCAATAATGTATATTCAACTTTAAATAAATCAAGCTTAATTAATGTTATTTTTAATTACAATAAGACAATTGAATTAACAAATGTATTAACTAATAATAAAATAGAAATACAAGATTTTTGTGATTGGACAGCAGTAGATTTAACATTAGGTAACAATATGCTTAATCTAAGCGGGTATAGTAATTTAAAGCAATCTCCTCAAAATACAACTGATTTATTCATAAATCAAGATCCTTCTAAAATATTGATTTCTGATATTATTCCAAAGAATACAAGCATACTTTATTCAATAAGTTTTGATAACTTAAAAAAATATAGTGAAAGAAACAATAAGCTACTTCAAAAACAAAATAAATTATGGAGTCAAAATAAAAAGATAAAAACATTAAAAGACTCAACCAAAGTTAGTTATGATGAATTAATCAAACAAATTAAAGATGAAGCTGGTTTCTTTAAAATTCCTTCTACCCAATATTCTCATTATGAATATGCTTATTTTAGATCTGAAAACACAGTAGTATGTAACAGTTTAATACAAGGTTTGATCAAGAATACATCTAGCTATTCAGGTTACATAATTAATAATATATTAGACAGAGGTTTAACTAAAAACATTTTAGGAGATTTATTTTTAGAAAACACACCATACTTTACAATAATTGATGACTATTTTATTTTTGGAAAAAATAAAAAATCTTTAATATATGTAATTGATAACTTCAAGAGTAAAAATACGCTATCTAACAATGAGCATTATGAAAAATTTATAAAAAAGATATCGCAAAAATCCAATATCTATATTTATGTAAACCCATTAGAATTTTTAAATTATTTAAAAAATAATCTTCAATTTGAGCATTCAAATAACATAAGTTATGATAGTGACTCAATATCAAAAATAAGTGCATTGTCATTTCAGTTTAAACAAAGTAATAATTTAATTTTAAACAATATCAACTTATTTTATGATAAAGAATTTGAAAAACCTATAAAAGAAGAATGGCTTAAGCAATTAGATACATTGGTTAATACAACTCCAAAATGTGTACCTAATCATTTTACAAATGAAAAAATTATATTAGTACAAAATAGTGCCAACATATTATATTCTATTAACTCCAATGGAAAAATTCTTTGGAAAAAGCAATTAGAATCTGGTATAATAGGAGGTGTTTCGATAATTGACTTTTATAAAAACAATAAAAACCAATATTTATTCAACACTTCATCAAGATTATATTTAATTGATAGAAATGGTGAGGATGTTGAAGACTACCCACACAAACTAAAAACTAAGACCAACTTACAACACTCTTTGTTTGACTATGATAAAAATAAAAAATACAGAGTATTAATTGTAGGTGTTGATAATAATATATATAACTATGATAAATTTCACAAAAAGGTAAATGGCTGGAAATATGAGTTGTTAGATGAAAATATAATAAATTCATTAAAACATTTTACCGTAAATAATCGAGACTATATAATGGCTTATTTGGAAAACAGGTTGCTTATGTTGGCTAGAAATGGTAGTGTTAGAAACAATTTTGCCACCAACTTAGTTTATGCACCTCAATTTGATGGTAATAAGTTTATATATTCAGTTACCAAAACTGGAAAGCTATGGAAAAGTGATTTTAATGAAATGTCTTATGAAATAGAAATACCAAACCTTACAGATAGTTCACTATTATTTGTAAATTCAGATGAAGATTTTAAAATTATTTACACAAATGGGATGAATACAATCTATTTAATGAATGAACAGTTAGAAAATATTGGAGAAATAAAAATAAAAGAAAAGATAAGTAATATAAAATTTTATAAAAATAAATTAATTATTATATCTGATAAGAAAGCTTATTTGTGGGAAAATGATTTTCTTAAAGGATCTCCTATTGCTACTGACGGATATTTAAATCTTGATGATATTGATAATGATGGGAAAATGAATATCATAAACATACAAAAAGGATCAGTTTATAATTACGAAATAAGCAATTAAAACAAATAAGAGAATTCTATAAATGGAAGTATTTTAAATTTTATCTCATCTTTAATCAAATATTTAAAGCCCAATCTAGCTAATCTATAATTATAAACACTGTTTTTTATTGATTTTTTAAAAGTAGTACTAAGTGCAATGTGTGGAATACTTATCAACTCACCAAAAGGATATGTAGTGAAATTAAGGCCTGTAGATAAACCAACATATGTATTATGATATAATCTGGAGCTATAAGCAACATCTATTCCGGAAAAAAGAAATAAAGATTGAATCTGAATATGATATATTGCATTATCTTCAATATAATTTAAACCAAATCCAACTAAATAAGGTAAACCATACACATGAGAAATATACCCTTTTCTTTTTAAAGAGTCTATTAAATCGTATTGATCTAAATTATACTTCTCAATTAAATCTATTAAGAGTTCAGAATATTTAGGATTTGTTGCGTATCCTGCCTTTTGTAAACCTTTAGACCATGATTTATAATCTGTTTTAGAATAACTAAATAAATCTTGATATCTATTATTGTTATTAAGAAATAAAGAATGATCTCTATATGAAGATGAAGCGTTCTTATACTTTCTAAAACATTCTTGTTTCTTATCATCATCCGCATAAACTTTTTTTCCCTTCCAATTGCTATGACATTTGATACCAAAATGATTATTAGCAGATATAGCTAATGTACTCTCTCCATTTCCGGATTCTAATATCCCTTGAGCAAGAGTAATGCTAGCTGGAATATTAAACTGATTCATTTCATTAATTGCAATCTCTTTATATTTAGCTATATATTCTTCAGTTTTATTTTGTGAAAAGGAATAAAATGTAAAAAAGATAAAAAATATAGTAATCTGTCTTTTCATAGATATTAAATATATAAATTATTGTATCATTATATAATTGGTAAATTTAAATTAAATTTACTATTAATACCTTTGTTAGCTAATAATCCGCCAGTATGTATAGTTAAAATATTTGTATTTTGCTTAAAATACCCATTATTAATAAGATCTAATACACCATACATCATTTTACCCGTATATATACAATCTAAAGGAATATTATAATACTTATAAAAATTATTAATAAAATCTATCAAATCATTATTAATTTTAGCATAACCACCAAAAACATAATTGTTTATTAGTGTCCAATTTTCTTTATTAGACATACTAGCTATATCAGATTTAAGACTGCCAATTCCTTTAATTACAGGAAAACCAATAATTTTTTGATGATCTCCAGAACTATTAATTATTCCAGATATTGTTCCTCCAGTACCAACAGGCAAGCAGATAACATCATAATTATCTTTTTTAGTTAAAATTTGTTCCGCTCCTTTAACTCCAAGTTTATTTGTGCCTCCCTCTGGTATTAAATAAAATTCGCCTAAATTATATTTTAAATCTTCAATAAATTGTAAATCACTTTTTTTTCTATAATTACTTCTGCTTATATAAATTAATCTCATTTTGTGTGCTTTAGCAATCTTTAATGATTCATTTAAGCGATGAGTTTCTTCTCCTCTTATTATACCAATACTTTTTAATCCATTTTTTTTTGCAGCACATGCAGTAGCAACTATATGATTAGAGTATGCGCCCCCAAAAGTCAATATAGTGTCTATTTTTAATCTTTTAGCTTCAATTATATTATATTTAAGTTTATACCATTTGTTTCCTGATATAAAATCGTCAATTTTATCTATTCTTTTAATAAAAAGATTAATTTTTCTATCATTAATAATATTTGATGATATTTCTTGAGTTTCTATTTTCATTAAGGCAAATATCTTAATTTTGCAATTAAATAATGAAAAGCTTTTCTAAAATACCATTACTAAAAAAAGAAGATTATTATTATTCAAATGATGGATATAAAATTTTTACCGAAAAGTATCATTTAAAAAGAGGTTATTGTTGCGATAGTAATTGTAAACACTGTCCATATAAAAAAAGAATAAAGAAAAAAAAATGACAAAATTTAAAGATCAAATATTAGAAGGAATCCCTGATTTTTTACCGATAAAAAAAGAACCTAATAAATCAATTAGTCATGCTCCTAAGAGAAAAGATATTTTATCTAGAAATGAAAAATTACTTGCAATTCGAAATGCTCTACGTTATTTCAAAAAAGATCTACATAAAGAATTATCAGAGGAATTTTTAAAAGAATTGAATACGTATGGGAGAATATATATGTATAGATTTATGCCTGATTATGAGATTAAGTCAAGAAATATAGAGGATTTTCCTTATAAGAGTAAATCTGCTGCAGCAATACAACTTATGATTTCTAATAATTTAGATCATGCAGTAGCTCAACATCCAGAAGAATTAATTACATATGGTGGAAACGGAGCTGTTTTTCAGAATTGGGCTCAATATTTGCTATGCATGCAACTACTTGCTAAAATGACAGATAATCAAACGCTTGTACTATATTCAGGACATCCAATGGGTTTATTTCCTTCTAGTAAAAATGCTCCAAGAGTAGTAGTAACAAACGGTATGATGATTCCAAATTATTCACAACCCAATGATTGGGAAAAATTCAATGCTCTAGGTGTAACTCAATTTGGGCAAATGACAGCAGGATCTTTTATGTATATTGGTCCGCAAGGTATTGTGCACGGAACAAATATTACGTTATTGAATGCCGCAAGAAAAATTGATCAAAAAGCTCAAGATTTATCAGGAAAAATATTTGTAACATCTGGTTTGGGTGGTATGTCAGGAGCACAACCTAAAGCAGCAGTAATTGCTAAAGGCATATGTATTGTTGCTGAAATAAATCCTAAAGCTTCAGAAAAACGATATAATCAAGGTTGGGTAGATGAGATATATAGCAATACTGATAAAATACTAAATAGAGCGATTAAAGCAAAAGAGAATAATGAAAGTATTTCTTTAGCATACAATGGAAATATTGTTGATTTATGGGAAGCTATCGTTAAGAAGGGAATTAAGATAGATATTGGCTCTGACCAAACATCATTGCATAATCCTTGGTCAGGAGGATATTATCCAGTTGATCTATCTTTTGATGATGCCAATAGAATGATGTCTAATTCCCCTAAAAAATTCAAAAAAGAAGTTCAAAAAACGTTAGTTAGACATGTAAATGCTATCAATACATTATGTGATAGAGGAATGTATTTTTTTGATTATGGAAATGCTTTCTTATTAGAAGCAAAAAGAGCAGGTGCTTCAATAATTAATCAAAATGGAGAATTTAAATACTCTTCATACGTACAAGATATTATGGGTCCTATGTGTTTTGATTATGGTTTTGGACCTTTTAGATGGGTATGCACATCTAATAATAAAGAAGATTTAAAAATAACTGATAAAATAGCGTATAATACTTTAAAAGAAATTTACAAAGAAGCGCCTGAAGATGTTAAATTACAAATTAATGATAATATAAATTGGATCAAGGAGGCTGATAACAACAATTTAGTTGTTGGTTCTCAAGCTCGAATATTATATGCTGATTCTAATGCGAGAATTAAAATTGCTAACGCATTTAATATGGCAATTAGAGATAAAATTATCTCATCTCCCATAATCCTTGGTAGAGATCATCATGATGTGTCTGGAACAGATTCACCATATAGAGAAACTTCTAATATTTACGACGGTTCGCAATTTACATCTGATATGGCTATTCAAAATGTTATAGGAGATAGTTTTAGAGGCGCAACATGGGTATCAATTCATAATGGTGGTGGAGTTGGTTGGGGTGAAGTAATAAATGGAGGTTTTGGATTAGTTATAGATGGAAGCAAGGAGTCTGAAGAAAAACTTAAATCAATGTTATTTTGGGATGTTAATAATGGAGTAGCTAGAAGAAGTTGGGCAAGAAATAAAGAAGCTGTTATTGCTATTAAAAGAGCTATGAAGGAAAATACATTATTGGAAGTGACTATTCCTAATATTTGTGATGAAGAATTAATAAATGAACTAAAAATAAAATAATGAAAAAAAATCTATTGTTATTAATGACAATAATTCTAATTGCATGTAATAGCAATAAGAATAAAAAAAATGCTGACGCAGGAAGTATGGCTACATGGATATCAGAGATTCAATATCCTGAAGAGAAATATTTGAGAAATATTAAACAACTAACATTTGGAGGTGATAATGCTGAAGCATATTTTTCATTTGATGATAGTAAGCTAGTATTTCAATCTAATTATAAGGAATGGGGTGTAGAGTGTGATCAAATATTTATCACAGATACAAATAACTACAATATGTGGAATGAGATGCCGTCTAAAATAAGTACTGGTCTTGGAAGAACAACATGTGCATATTTTATGCCTGGAGACTCTTCTATTATTTATGCGTCAACTCATTTAAAAGAAGCGCAATGCCCTCATGTGCCTGAAAGAACAGATGGAAAGTATGTTTGGCCAATATATGATTCCTACGATATATTTATTGCTGATTTAAATGGTAATATAATTAATCAATTAACAAAAAGCAAGGGGTATGATGCTGAAGCAACAGTTTCTCCAAAAGGAGATAAAATTGTTTTTACTTCAGATAGGTCTGGTGATTTAGAATTATACACAATGAATATAGATGGAAGTAATATTCAACAAGTTACTTATGAATTAGGTTATGATGGAGGTGCATTCTTTTCTCCAGATGGAAAAAAATTAGTTTTCAGATCATCTAGACCAAAGTCTATTGAAGACATTAAAGAATATAAACAACTATTATCAAAAGGATTAGTTAAACCAACAAAAATGGAAATATATACATGCAATGTTGATGGATCTAATTTACAGCAAATTACAAATCTTGGTAATGCAAATTGGGCGCCCTTCTTTCATCCATCTGGAGAAAAAATTATATTTTCATCTAACCATAAATCAGAAAGAGGTTTTCCTTTTAATTTATATATGATTAATATAGATGGAGAAAATCTTCAGCAAATTACATTTGATAATATGTTTGATTCCTTCCCTATGTTTTCAAATAATGGTGATAAGCTTATCTTCTCATCAAACAGAAACAATGGTGGTACTAGATCAACAAATCTATTTATTGCTGATTGGGTAGAATAAATTAATGAATTTTAATTCTCTTTTTGATTGTACCATTTTTATAAATATAAAATAATGGTTGATTAGTTAAACTATTATCAATTTCTCTACCTAAAACATCAATAATTTTAATAAGACTATTATCTGTATTATAATCATATATTTCGGTAGATGTATTTGAACAAGGAATCTCTACTTCTATGTTATAATAAAAATAATAATATCCGGGTTGACTGGCGCTAGAACCTGTTATATCTAATACTCCTCCAATATTATAGGGATAATCAGCATTTTCATCATTTCTATAAAGATCTGAATTATCATCAGAAATTCCTAATTGCATTTCAGTGTCAATAGGAACATTAAAATTAAGTGTGAGAGTTTGAGCTCCTTGGGTGACAATATGTGTTGTATCGTCTAATACTATTCCGTTTTTATCTCTTAATTCGAATGTAATGCTTTTATTAGTTCCAGCATAAAATTTAGCTGATCTAATAATACATTCTTCTTCTGAATTAAAAATTAAATGTTGATCGCCATTAAAATAACCACCTGAACTTAAAACCATATTGTCAGCAGGTCCTCCGTATAATATTGATGATGTAGCAATAGGATTATAATTAGAGTATGTAGGGTTAGTACAGCCTAATATCTCGCAACTTGTATCAATATCTAAACTAGCATTCAATATAGTAATTACTCCGTTACTAAAAGAGGCTGTTAAAGTATCAGAAATGAAGCATGTTTTAGAAAAAACTACTTCATATGTACCAGGATCAGCAACACCACTTATGTAATTACCAAGTAAATTAGTATTGGTTAAATTAGATATTGGGCTTAATATCTCAACACTTGCACCACTTATAGCATTTCCATTTGTTAAATCTGTAACATTACCTTCTAAATAACACGCTTGCTGAAAATCTCTTCTGTACACTAGTAATTTACCAGTTTGATTATTACTACTATTAATGTCTGATGAAATTATATTTCCAGATGGTAAAAATGGATATGTTCCCCAACACCCATCAAAACCATCTCCACTACCTATGTAAGAATCGTAATAAGCAACCTGAATAATATTGTTAGGATATGTGATATCATGAACAGTAGTACCATCTCTGTACCAGGATGTAACTAAGAAATTACCATCAACATGAGTATTGTGTGGAATTGAATTAGATCCAGGATTTGACTGTGTTCTATCAACTTCCTGAATATTTGACATGTCTGATATGTCATAAGCCCCTATAAAAGCACCGGTATTCTCATCAGTTGTAAACACAAATCTACCATTATCGGAAACCCATGCATTATGTGTAAAATTGGTTGGTGTAGCAACATGACCTAATGTTTGAGGATTTGATTTGTTTGAAACATCTACAATATATAGTTCTCCCTCATATATACATCCAGCGTACATAGTATCACCTCTAACCATTCCATCATGAATATAGTAATCATCCCATTCACCTAAATAATGTGGTGAAGTAGGATTTGCATTAACGTCTAAAAAAATAGCGCCATTTGATGGACTACCACCAGCGTTGGATGAAGCGCCAAAAATATATGCAATTCCGTTCTCGTCTATATATATATTATGTGCAGCAGTAAATTCAACAGTATTTCCATTACTAGGATTACTAAAATTTGTTACATGATAATATGTATTACCGGTCATATCACTTAAATCTACAATCAATAAACCAGCATCTGCCTCAGTTGTAACATAAGCGTAATTACCCCAAGTTTTAATATCCCTCCATGTTGAATTTAAATCTGAAATATAAAACATTTCAACAGGGTTAGTTGGAGACGTTACATTAACTACTGAAAAACCATCATTTAAACCAACTAAAGCATATTCATAATTATTACTAGGATCTACCCAACCCCAAATATCACTACCTTCTGTATTTGACCATTCAAATGAACCAAGTAAGGTTAAATTAGCACTATTTTGAGCAAAAAATGATTGAATAAGTATTATATTAAAAATAAAAGTAATTACTATTTTTTTCATATTGTATATTTTTTACAAAAATAACACTATTTATTTATAACTATAGATCTAAACTAATTTGATTATTTTTTTCATTTTCTATTGTATTTAATTCAGTTTCATTTTTTAAATCATTGGTATTCTCAATAATATTAGACATATCATCATATGGAAGTGGGTCTAATATATCAATTTCTTTAACTTTTAAGGACGTTAACTTATTTCCAATTGATTTAATTCCTTTAACTGATATAAACTTTTCAATATTTATAATCTCTTCTTTACGATCTTTCCCTTTTTGTTTAATGGATATAATTTTTAATTGTGGCCTCCATTCGGAGGTAACAAATTCTAAAAAATTATCTTTATCTTGAGGAATAATAGATGTATTATTATCACTTATTCCAATCAAGAATCTTTTAATATAAAATTGTGATTTTGAATTATTATAATAAACTAATGATATTGGTTTTTCAGAATTTAATTTTTCAATAATTACAATATCATCATCAAAATGATTTGAAATCTCAAATGATTTAATTTGAACCACGCCTTTTTGATTGATTATTAAAATTTTATCCTCTGCTTTAAAATCACCTAGAAAATCACCTCTTTCTTCTGTATTCAATCTATTAATACTATTATCGAACCATATCTTCATAGCTGACAATGTTGAGACACCAATTGATTTTAACTCAATTTTCTTTACTGGATTTTTAGTAAGAATATTACCTACAGAACCCTTTCCTTTAATAGATAAGCTTGAAAAATCAAAATCTATCTTTAAATTCTTCAATCTTTGTAATTTACGTAAATGCACAGTAATTTTTTCTGCTTCTCCATTAGGATTAGATGTAAAATATAAAACAGAACTTCCTTCTTTAGATTTAGTTAGCGAATAATCTTTATTTCTAGTAATGCTTTTGACTGGGAATCTTTTCATCATTGTAAATCCAGATTTACCATCCTTATAAATCATATTATAAATCGTCCTTTCATCCTTCTTTTTAAATATCCCGCAATGAATAATATCTTTTCCTACAAATACTTTGCTCTCAACTTTAACAACCTTCATAAATCCATCTTTCCTGAAAATAATTACATCATCTAGATCAGAGCATTCACAAATAAACTCATCTTTTTTCATTGCTGTGCCAATAAATCCTTCTTCTTTATTCACATATAGTTTTTTGTTAGCAGCTACCACCTTAACTGCGTCAATATTCTCAAAAGTCCTTATTTCAGTTCTTCTATTTTTACTATCTCCATATCTCTTTTTTAAATCTTTAAAATAATCAATAGCATATTGTGTTAGATTATTAAGATTATTATTAACATCATTAATCTTACTCTCAAGAACTAATAAATCTTGCTTTGTTTTATCTAGATCAAATTTTGTAATTCTCTTTATCTTAATTTCAGTCAACTTTA
>MDTD01098639.1_pt1 | contig 11513 bp, 20 predicted proteins | sample 811221 | NCBI WGS metagenome assembly MDTD01 (sample SAMN05326646, study PRJNA326480) | marine metagenome | isolation source: seawater | place: Pacific Ocean: South West | collected 2011
CGAGCGGCTCGATCCAGTGCTCCACCACTTCCCGATGCTGGAGCCATTGGGGAGGAACACGGCAACCGAGGTTCACCACTCCGTCGTCCATCAGGCGGCCTAGGCGAACTGCCGCTGCCTCCTCAGCTCGGGAAAAAACGTGTTGATGAGAAGCAAGCCAGTCAACCTCATCTTCCGTGATCACGCCCGTGGAGAGGCTTTCAAGGAACAGTTCACCGAGGGTCATCTGAGCTATGTAACGAAGTTGTTACATCATGACGCTCGCTCCTGGCCATCGCGAGCGCAGGCACGAATCGGGAGGGAGAGCAGGCTCGCGCCCTACATGACATTTTTTTAAGCTCTTCCCAACATCTGGTTGTTTCATGCAAGTCAATCTCTCCCAGCAGTTTGAAGCCGAGTCGTTCAAGCGGATGATTGACGCCACCACAGACGTGCATGAGTTGCAGACACTGGCTCGTGAACTCACCGACCTCTATTTCCGACAACGCGCTGCAACCGCATGGGTGGTGTCGGAGCAGTGATCAGAGCGACTGACTCACAGTTGCATCACACAGTCGCATCACCATGAGTTGACCCTCCGGAGGTGAACCGTCGCGTTCCATTCTCTCGAGCTGAAAAACCATCAGAGCATGAGCCGAGAAACGCAGCGCTGACAGAACAGCGAGGCCCATGCACAGCGGACAGTGAAGTAATCCCATCAATCAAGACTGGGATCGATTGCCGCAGCTGACACCAATGCTTGCCATTTCTTGACCTCCTGATCACATCGGCCAGCCCTGAATTCCGGAGCGATTCAGGTGTCAACGCAACGACAACGAGTCAGTGATGTCTTGCTGAATACAGCGTTATCCAAGAGCGTCATCCAAAGCGGAGAGAATCGTTGTCCGATCCATCCCCATCGCTAAAACACGCCGTATTCAGCCTCGCCCAGCACGCAACCAACAGCAATGCGTGATTGCACTGATTGCCGAACAGTCCTGCGCACCTCAACACTGGAGTCATTCAAACGGAGGCACCGGATGACGGCCGACACTCCACCTGAGCAGATCTGAGAAGCCATTCGGCTGTTTCTCCTGCAACAGGGTTTCTTTCCAACAAGATGAAGTGCAACTGACCGGGTCATGAAGGCCGAGCCGATCAGCCAGGCTTCACGGGAACCCGAGCCCAGGACTCACAGCAGATTGTTCGCTTCTGCTTTCCTTTGCTTCAACCACTGTCCTCCGCAACGCAATCAACCAGGATTCACGTTCAGATTCAGACAGGAAGCCAATGAACAAACGAGCGATTTAGGCCGTTCCATTCATCGGAATGGTGCGGTCACCAAACCAGCGGATCGCTGGCAAAAACCCCCGGGATTCAGAACCAACTCTGAATTCCGGGGGTTCATTCATGCACAGCGAAACAAACAGCACGGATACAGAGCGAGACATCTCCTGACCACGGCCAGCATCAACTACACCCGGCTCAAAGAGGAGCGTTCATGGTTGTTCAGTCAAGACACCACCCTGCGATTTGCGGCAGAGAGCAGGAGCTGCGCTCTCTGATGCAGGAGTCGGGCCGCAACTGGCCAGCGTCAAACGAACGTGGACTGCGAGATCTGAACTCCGGCTTCGCCTGCGCACTGCACATGCATCAGCCGACGGTGCCCGCAGGTCCGAATGGTGAGCTGATCTCACACCTGCAGTACATGCTGGAACATCCAGACGAGGGGGACAACCACAACGCTGAGCCATTCGCCCATTGCTACAGGCGCATGGCTGATCTGATTCCGGAGTTGATCAGAGAGGGCTGTGATCCGCGGATCATGCTCGATTATTCGGGAAATCTGCTCTGGGGTGTCACGCAGATGGAACGGCGGGACATCACCGAAGCGCTGCATTACCTGGCCTGCGACCCAGAGATGCACCGACACGTGGAATGGCTCGGCACGTTCTGGAGTCATGCCGTTGCACCCTCCACACCCATTCCTGATCTGACTCTGCAGATCAGCGCCTGGCAACACCAGTTCGCCGATCTGTTCGGAGACTCCGCTCTGAAACGTGTGCGCGGTTTCTCCCTGCCTGAAATGCACCTGCCCAACCACCCGGACACACTGTTTGCCCTGGTGGATGGCCTGCTTGAAGCCGGGTATCGATGGCTGCTGGTGCAGGAGCACAGCGTGGAACAGCTGGATGGTTCACCGCTCAGCGGCGAACAACGCTTTGTTCCCAACAGGCTGGTGGCCCGTTGCTCATCAGGCGACGAGGTGAGCATCACGGCACTGATCAAAACCCAGGGATCCGACACCAAACTCGTCGGACAGATGCAACCGTGCGAGGAGGCGCTTGGCCTCGGACGTCAGCGACTGGGGAACACTGTGATTCCCTCGCTCGTGAGCCAGATCGCCGACGGAGAAAACGGCGGAGTGATGATGAATGAATTCCCTGAGGCCTTTCGCCAGGCGAATCGCCGCATTCGAGACAGCAACGTTCAGACGACGGCGCTCAACGGTTCGGAATACCTCGAGCAACTCGATGACCTTGGACTGAAGACAAGCGAGCTTCCCTGCATCCAGGCCGTGCACCAGCATCGCCTCTGGCAGAAGGCCGGCAGATCAGCTGGCGCGGAACGCATCGCCGCCAGCATCGATGCACTCAGTTCCGCAAATGACGGCTTCTCCATGGAGGGAGCCTCATGGACCAACAACCTCAGCTGGGTCGATGGATACGACAATGTGCTCCAACCGATGCAGCGCTTCAGCGCCCGCTTTCATCAGCAGTTCGATCAGCAGCTTTCAGGGCAGCCGTCCCTGTCGAAGTCATTGCCGTATCGAGATGCACTGATGCATCTTCTGCTGCTGGAAACCAGCTGCTTCAGATACTGGGGGCAGGGCCAGTGGACCGACTATGCCCAGGCGATCCACACAATGGGCAACATGCACCTGAAGCGAGCAGAAGACCATCTGCCATCGCCATGATCATCGAACCTCAAGGATTTCAAGGAATATTTTTATTGAGAGCGACTGCATAACCTTCTGAAAAAGTAGGAATTACCGTCAAAGACCACAACCACGAACTCATCAGAATCAACAACACCCTCATACTCAACACAGAAGGAGTCGACAAACTGATCTGAAGTTTCAATACCGATTGTCCTCAGCACGCTGATAAACGAGTTGTTCTGATCTTCACCAAGAATGTAATCAGTGTGGTCGGCAATTTCGTCGATCAGAAGTTGTTCTTCAACAGGCTTCTGCTCGTACCAATCCGCATACCTCTGGCGCTCTTTGAGCGATTCACGCGAGAGACCACTCCACATCGACGCGCCTGCATCAGGGCTGCCAATCAGACACGCTCTGATCGAAAACGGCAAGCATCATTTGTGGACCAGAGCCCCGTTCAGCCGGCGGAGCGGGAGCGACGACGCACAACCCGGCGACCATCAGGCGTCTGTTCCACGTCTGGAGCGGAGTCTGTCGACTTGGTCACGTCCTGGCCTTCAGGCTCGTTCTCAGGGGGTTCCTGTTCAGCGATCACACCAACCACCACAGCGGCCTGAACCTGGTCATGCAGATCGCCAATCACCATCAGGGCTTTGAGAGTGAGTTCAAGCCGAGACTCTCTCGGAAGGCCCGGGCGCAGTTTCTTGACTGAGCCCCAGAGCTCAAGCGCCACCTCTCTGAGGAGTTCCTTGTCTGCCATTCGAGCCCGAAGCGATCCGTCTAATCGATCGCATCAACCTACCGTTCAGAGTGCAGCATCTCTCAGCTGATCGGAGAATTGGCTGCAGACCGTTGCCAGAAACCCTCTGAATGCCATCTGAACGCGTCAGGATGGCGCCATGGCTTTGACTCTCGTCTATGACGGCGGCTGCCCTTTCTGCAGGCATTTCGCCCAGCGCAGTGAACTGGTGGGTGGTTTACCCGACCTTGTGATCAGGGATGGGCGCAGTGACCAAGCGCTGAGGACGGAACTCCGCGACAAAGGATTCAATCTCAGCAACGGCGCAGTGCTGATGGACGAAGAGCACATCTGGCATGGCAGTGAAGCCATCTCAATGCTCTGTCAGCAGCTGTCCCCCAGCGATCCGTTGATGCGTCTGCTGAACACACTGTTCAGCGATTCCGGCCGTGCCAATCGTCTCTATCCGGGGCTTCTCCTGGCCAGACAGATCGCACTGGGCCTGCAAGGTCTTCCTGTTGATCCTGATCAGGCTTGAACGGAGCTTCCCAGCAGATTGGCGGCAAGTTGTTCAGCAGAGTCAGCAGCCTGATCGTGCTGATAAGCGAACTCTTCAAGTTCAGAATGCAGTTCGAGCAGCATCACAGCCATTGCATGGGCCAGTTCGCTGCTGAAGCTGATCTGCATGGAACATCCAGGAATTCGACCGGGCGGTTCTAAAAGCTGCGGAGGAAAAGGCGTGGATGTCGTCAATGTGCCGTTACATAAGGGCCGCCCGCTGATCAGCGAACGGCCCCGAACATCACTTGTGTTCGCGTTGCCAGCGGCTGAAGTTGGCAGCGGAGAACTTGTGGCCATGGCGCATTCCAACCTTGGCGACACAGGTTGTATCCCCGGCGCACTGCTCAACTTCGCGTCGGATGTTGTCGTTGCCGTTGGCCCTGGCCATAAAAGTCTCCAGCTGTTTCATGGACATGGTGAACCTCGAAAGGGATTCTTCACCGCTAACCAATCCTGAAGAGAGCATCACAATCCATCGGTTTTTCTTCCCCAGCGACCACTCCCTGACAGCCGAAATCACATCAGCACGCCGGGAAGCGGATTTCTCTGCTCTGAAGGACCGGGGAGCTGGGGCAAAGGCCCCTGCTGAGGCAGAACCCTGTACTGAACCCGTACGCGGGTATTGGCCGCGCAGTGGGTGATCAGCCCGAGAAGCAGCACCAGCAGCATGCCTGTGGTTGCGCGTTGACTCATGCGCAGACCCGCCTGAATGAAAGGTCATCCAGGAGGACAACCCTCCTGGATGGCGACAGCCTCCAACCCGCAGGAAGCTGAAACAACATCACTTGCGGCCGACAATCACAGGGGGAGTGCCACCGGCCCCACCAGGAAGCCCGGGAACGACCTGGGTCTGGCCATCCCACTTGTCAAGGAAGAGCTTGTAGAGAACCTGGTCATCAAGGCTCTTGTTGAGCGTGTCGTAGCGCAGCGCTTCCTGCTCAGCGATTTTGACCTCTGTCTGAGCACGCAGTAGCTGCTGCTCAGCGATCTGTTTCTGCTCAATGGCAGCCCTGTATTCCTCTGCGATCTCCAGACCGGTGAGATCCAGACCCACAACCTTCACGTAATCGAACTGGTCCAGTTCCTCGGCGACGGTGGATGCCACCAGGGCGGAAATGTCATTCCACTCGGAAGCGATGGTGACCAGTTCGTACTGGGAGAACACCGACTTGAGTGCCTTCAGCAGCGAGGGCTGGATGATGCGCGGATACACATCGCGATCGCTGCTGGCGATGGTGCTGTAAACACGGCCGGCTTCATCCGGGCGCAGAGCGTATTTGATCGTGGCAGTGGCCTGGATGACCTGAAGATCCTTGGTGAGCGTGGCGAAGTTCTCCGGCCTCACCTGAGTTCGAATGCTGAATGGCCAGACCTGCTGAACCAGCGGTGCCTTGATATTCAGACCAGGCTGGCGCGGATCACCGCTCACCTTGCCGAGGGTGGTGATCACCGCAACCTCGCCGGCGGGGACCACGAACAGGGCCTGACCGAGGAGCAGCAGACCGGCAAGGACCAGGGCAACGATCGCGACAAGACCGCCTTCGGGTCCTCCTGGATTGGCCGATCGCATCGACGAAGGACTCTGCATGAAGTGATTGCGAATAACGCTCGAGTTCGCTCTCTTCTAGCGACAGCGGACGCTCTTCGCTCACGCGGCCGATCGAGCCCTGATAGCGTCCGCTCCTCCTGTCTGGGTCCCATGCTGAGAAGCCTGCTCTCACTGCTGTTTGTCGGCATCCTGCTGATGGCGCAACCGGCATGGGCTGCAGACCTGAAGCTCACCTCCGTGACCCTGGCTCCCTGCGACGCCTCCGATCCAGGTTCCCAGCCAGGCAGCAGCACCATGCAACGCAGCAACATCACCAGCCCGGAAGGAGCGAGCTGCTATGTGCTGAGCGGAAACGTGAGCAACCCCGGACGCAACCCTGTGATCGACACGGATGTGTACGCGCGGATTCTTGATCGCAGCGGAGAACCGGTGCTTCAGAACCGGACGCGGGTGGGATCAATCGGTGATGTCCTTCCTGGGGAGCACCCCTTTGCTTTGCGTCTGGCGGTGCCGGCTGGAACACCGGGACCCTTCGATGTGAAAAACCCCCGTGCCCGGGGTTTCAGTGCACCCGTGCGCAGCAGGGCCGGTGATGACGAGGAATTGCTGCCGCTTGAACAGGGTGTGGTGCAACCTGGACAGGACGACGGGATCAGCTGATGCTGCAGATGCTGCGGGCCGGAGCGGTGATCGTCCTGCTGCTGATTGGCATGGTGCTGATCAGCTACCACCCCCGCGCCAGGCAATCGGAGCAAAGAATGCGCTCACTGCAGGACAACCGGATGATGCCCAGAAACACGATGAGACGTCTGCGGCAGGACAGGCTCTAGCCGGTCATCCCCGCATTGAGCGGGAGATTCCTTCAACGGGGATTACCGATCATGAATTCGCCGACGGAGCATTCCAGACAGCCTGAAAGTCCAGACACCTGCTCAAACAACTCACTGCTGCCGAAACTCAGCCCACAAGGGGCGAGGCCCAGAGCGGTCGCCACCAGATAGAGCTGCTGGTAAATCGATCCCACATCTTTGAGGATCAGCGCGTAGGACAAACCGGTTTGCTGATGAAGACCTGCATTTCGGCCGTAACGGGCAGCCATCACAACAAGAACATCAGGTCGCTGGCCCTGCCCCGGCGAAACGGAAGTCGACTGAGGCGCTCGACACGTCGAGGCGGCGGCGAGGTCAAGCATCTGCAGACACGGATCGGCGAGATCGTTCAGCTTTCCCAGAGAGTGATTGGCCGAGTCGTAGTGATAGAACCCCGACTGAAGACCGATGCACCTGTTGATGCACAGATACAACTCGATTGAATGCAGCGCACCAGCACTGGCGACAGGTCTCAACAAGCCTTCATAGGCGCGCGGAAGACCAGGGTCGCAACGGATTTCCTCGCGGATATGCATCGAATGCCAGAGGAAATCAGCCAGAACAGAGACATTCACAGGCTTGTCCTGATAGGAACGAATTGTTTTGCGACTGTGAATGACCTGAAAAAAACTCAGGTTGTTGTTGATGCGAGATGGCCTTGGCAGAGATTGCGAGCAGAGGATGATGCGTTGATGCTTCGCCGGATACCGTTCCTGATCGACTGGCCTGGGAACTGATTGCCCGCTGCAAAGATCAATCATCTGCTCACGCGTATGACAGTGAAACTCAAGATCTTCAGCAGTCCAGCCAGCATCAACTGCCTCCTTGTCGACATCAGGAACTCCCTGAACATCACAAATCCCAGCGGTACCTGAGCTCAACAGCATTGAGACAACATCGGCACAGTGCTCCTGAAGATCATCAGGAAGTACCTTTCTGATGATCTCTTCATCGCACTCTGAAACGAGTTGCACGAGGATCGGGAACAATCTTTGATCCAGGACAAGAACAGCTCCGGCAGACAACGGAGAACTGATCCGGAGCCCATCATTAAAGGGCTGAACATTGACATATCTTGAAAACCTGATGCGGAAACCGCCCTCTGGCACTGTCCTTCGATGAAGCATCGACCTGACAGGCTTGAGACAAATTGCAGCACCGTTTACGCCACTGATTTCAATTAAAAGCAAACCTTTCGCATAAAAATTGTCCAGATCAGCCAAAAGCTCAGACCGACATGGATCGTTGACAAGCGGATTGTTTTTGATTGAAAGCTGTTCCCGCTCAACTCCATCCGTCGACAGATCTCTCAAAAGGGCCTTGAACGAGTCACTCGGATCTTCAAAGCGAAGGCTGTGCCGGATTGAATTCAAGCGTGTGGCATACGGAGTTGTGATGACACAATCGCTCTCCTCCGAACCGACGTGAACACCATCTCGGAATCGATAACTGAGCATTGTCGCAACCCTAGCCTCGGGCGTTCACAGCGAAATCAGCAACATCGCAAACCATGGCTGCAAACAGGCCAAAAATCTTTCTGGAATCCAAAACAGATCTGATCAACCTGAGAGCATCAGTGGATCAATCAATGACACAAAGTCATTCAGAGCGAAATTTGTGCGCTTAAAACTAAATTTACAATTAAGCAATCTCAGGCAAATTCTTCGAATCTCAAAAACGATAGTGAATTGCAAGCTACCATTAGCAGCAAACCCGATCCATCAACAACGGCTCAAGCTAGATATCTCCAGAATTTTTTATTAACCGCAATGCGCATCCAGAAATACAAAGACATCAGAAATGCCCCGAGGAAACCAAGTCCCATTCCCCACATCAAAGTATTTTCAACTCCAAGAAAATCCATGCAATGAAAGAATGCGCCGGCCATGAAGAATGCAAAGCCATAGGCCCTGAAATTCTTCGGCAATTCATTGGCCTCTTGTTTGGAACTGTTCATTTCCGGTTGAAACCCCTGTTCAGAAAAGTGAACCATGCCCCAGCCACCAGAAGCATGGCCGGCAAGCCCGCAAAGAAGACACTGGAATCAGATTCCGAAGCACTCACAATCCAGAAGAGTCCCCAGAACCATGTCAGGAGAAAAACAAGATTGAGAAGCAGCTTTGAAGAGAACTGAGCAATCAGCACTTCTCCAACTCGCCGCTGAAAAGTTGTGGCTTGCGTGTTAGCCATAATCATCATCGACAATTAGATTTTGATACTCACGCGCACTGGTGGCGTATCAATTGCTCCAGAGCGCAAGGTCTCCTCGGCCGGTACCAGGAATCAATTGATGCCAAGACTCGCATGCAGAGCGAGTCCTGATTTTTCGACTGCTGTGCTTCAGGCATCAGCCGATATTGATGGCTTCTTTGAAGCCACAACTGAATGATGACTCGAGCAGCGAACTGCCAACGGGCTCAAAACAGCGAAAGCTGACCATCAGAACTGCCTGAGACCACTTCCCAGCCGTCCGGGTCCCATGAACCAAGGAGTGGCTCAAGAGCTTTCAGCTGCTGGCCATCAAGCGATTTCATCCAGGCGTCCTCCAGTCCATCCGGAATCAGAACAGGCATGCGGTGATGCAGGGGCCTGATGAGCGCATTCGCAACCGTGGTGAGAATCGTGCAGGTATCCACTTCACTGCCATCACTTCCCAGCCAGCGTTCCCAGAGGCCAGCAAGCCAGAAGGGGCGTTGATCGGTGCGCCTGATGGCACGCCCCTTTTCAAAAAAGCAACTGGCAGGAATCAGACAGCGGCGATGACGCCAGGCACCGCGGAAACTGGGTTTATCCGCCACCGTTTCCGCGCGGGCATTGAAAGATCTGGGGCCCTGGGATGGATCCTTCTGCCAGCCGGGAATGAGACCCCAGAGCATCAACGACGCCTCCGGTCCCGACTGATCCATCCGAAACCCCAGCAGGGGCTCTCCGGGAACAATCAGGTCTCTGGGGGCATAACGGCTTCGATGCTCCGCTTCCATTCTGTTGAGCAGTGCATCAGGCAGCTGATTCAGGGGCAGCGAAAGGGCGTAACGACCACACATCTCGAACGGATCTGATCAGGATTCCTGACGAAAAATACGTTCCAGGTCTCGACGAAACTGCTGGGAACTGAGTGGACGCTCTCCCTTGCGGCGATTGTTCCGAATCATCAGTGCACTGATCCACCAGACCTGCAGACCAGCAAAAACGGATCCGACCACAAGCAGGCTGAATGTGGAGGCGTCGGGCTGGAAGGGCATCCGCGAAGCGTCAGATCAAGCAAAATGAGGTATCCCGCCTTGGATCCATGAAGGAGATCAGCATTTTCGAGCTGATAGCCCGCAACTTTGCTCGTTTCGCTGCGGTATCCGGGGTGATTGCCCTGGTGATTTGGCTCACCTGGGTGTTGCTCGACTTCGAGCATATGAACAGTGGATTCACCCTGCCTCAGTCGGTTTACTGAGGCAGGTGAGGGGCAGACTCAGCCCACGCCGTCGGCAACAACATCAGCCTTGACATCGCTGGCTGCTTCAGTTTCTGCGCTGAATGCAGCTTCAAGCCGATCGGCCTGTGAACGTGTGTCAGGAGCGAATCGACGAACAATCAATTCATCGACCGAGAGCTGGCCCGGACCAACCGCCAGGATTGCTGCAACGGCAGCAAAGTAGAGACCGAGCAATTCGAGCAGATAGATGTTGAACCCTGCAGTGCTGATGGCGTGGTAGATAGCCACAGTCATGGTTCCGAGGATGGCCAGGGCACCGAAACGAGTCAGCAGACCTGTGATCAGCAACCAGCTGCCACCCACCTCTGAGAAAGCAGCGATGTAAGACAGAGTGATCGGGAATGGAAGCCCGAGAGGGCGAACAAACGCGTCAGCGAAATTGTCGATATTGGCGAGCTTTTCGTAACCGTGATGAATCAGGAGAACTCCGGTGAAGACCCGAAGAACCAGAAGGCCTGCATCGGCAAGGAATGGACGCGTAAGGATTGCCCTGATCACAGAAATAAAAGATAGTTTACGAAACGTAAGGGAAGACCCCCTCACTGCGTGTGCCCAAAGAGCGAATCAAGCGAAAATTAAGCAGAAATACTCAACAAAGCGCAAAACGCTGCACTCGGTCAAAGGCTACGAAACGAAGCAACATTACGAGTCCTTGACATGGCAGACGGAACCCTCATCTCTTTGTTGCTCGGCTGGGCCGCCATCAATCGACGAATCGCTTGTAAAGCCAGCGCACGAATCCACCGACGACGGGTACCGGCTCAAAGGTCGGACCCACGAAATCGAAATAATCCCGGTGATCCTCCACCTTGCCTTCGGCGTTGAAGCGCAGACGGGTTGCTCCGGGATAGATGAATTCGATTCCTTTGATTTTGAGTCCCATTTCCCATTCCACAAAGGCTGTGTCTCCCTCAACGGCGATGGCCGCCGGAGTGAGGTAAACGTCATCACAGCGCCTCATCAATCCGTCCTGCGCCTCGACATACGCCTTGATGCCCTGACGTTCCTGCGTCGGGTCCTTGAAATGCACGTTTTCGTCATAAAGCTCCCGCCACTGCTCTTCGCTCGGAGCAGGCGTTCCGTAGGGCTTTGTGAACAGTTCACGCAGACGATCAACGTTCACAGAAGACAAGCGGATGAGGCCACACACTATTCAGATCTCAGCTGAGGTTGCATAAGCTTCTGGGCCGCACAATCCCTCCGCTCATGCCCGAAAAGCAATATCAGTACGAACCCGTGGAAGCCTTCGGAGAAAGCCTCACCACCAATCGTCCCTGGAACACCTCGGCACTCGAGATCGTGGAGCGGATCAATGGACGCACCGCCATGGTGGGGTTTGCCGCCGCAGTCATCGGCGAATGGCTCACCGGACAGGGGCCCGCAGGCCA
>MDTD01144832.1_pt1 | contig 11513 bp, 10 predicted proteins | sample 811221 | NCBI WGS metagenome assembly MDTD01 (sample SAMN05326646, study PRJNA326480) | marine metagenome | isolation source: seawater | place: Pacific Ocean: South West | collected 2011
CTCAATATACACTCTATTGGCAGGCGTTTCGAACTTTTTCTGCCTTTTTTATCGATTGCTATACGCTTGTTTTGGGATTAGGGGGGGCTTAGTTCTGCCAGTCCTGCGTGGAAATTCAGTCCGTCTCATGATGAAAGATCCCATTATTCCGGACTTCAAAAATCCTATGTTTATGAAAATTAGTTGTCTGTTGTACTGACTTCAAGTTGAGTCATTTGAATCTGACCTACGACTAAAAAAATCAATATGAGGGTATATTTCAGTCTGCAATTATAATTGACAATTTGGTTTGAATACCTCTATTGACGACCCCTTTTATTTTCAAGTTCTGCGTATTTTTTATTTGCCTTGTATACACTTGGGTAAAAGACTACCATAGATTTCACCACTACGTGTAAGTTTTCAAAAATACAATAAAAAATTGGAGAATGTCGGTGCCAGACTTTCAACGTGCGATTTTAACCCATGGGGGAGCAGGCTCGGACCCAAAAGATTTTTATGGACCAAAATCTGTTGCCATCAGAGGAATGGACCTGATGGTAGATGGAGGAACCGCTTTGACTGCTGCTGTTGATGCGGTGAAGTATTTGGAAGACACCCCCCGGATTAATGCCGGTTCAGGCTCAAAGCTGAGAATTGATGGCCGCACCATGCAGCTTGATTCATCCTGTATGACGGGCAACAAAGAATTTGGAGCGGTTGCCTGTGTGGAAAACAGCATGAGTCCTGACGACGCCGCACACAAGGCCATCCATTTGTTTGACCCGCGTGTGGATATCGGGCTCATCATTTTAACCCGGAACGGATTTGCATCAGATGCCCGCAACGGCATGCCTTGGTCGCATATGACGGAGAGTAAACACCAATGACATTAAATTCTTTATTCTTGGGCCGCCTGATTGCCATTGGCGGCAATGAAGACAAGGCCAATGAATTGATGGTCCTTAAACGGGTTGTTCAGGAAATCGGAAAACCAAAGTTCAGGGTCGGTGTCATCACCACCGCAAGTGAAGATCCGGAACAGCGCGGTAAAGACTATCAAGCCGTATTTACGACACTGGGTGCATCCAAGATAGACATATTCAATATTAAAGAAAGGGGTCAGGCCAATAACAGAAAATCAGCCAAAGTAATTGCAGATCTTGATTTGATTTTTTTTACAGGGGGTGACCAATTGCGGCTGACAACCATTATGGGAGGGACAAGGATGTTCGACGCCATTCAGGAGCATCTTGTGAATGGTGCGCTTATCGCAGGCACCAGTGCCGGGGCCGCCGTGTTTTCCGATACCATGATTTATGAGGGCAAGAGTGAAGACGGACTGTTCAAGGGCAGTGTCCTTTCAACATCCGGCTTCGGGTTTGTGGATAAAATTATTTTTGATACCCATTTCATGGCAAGGGGGCGGATTGGACGGCTGATTCAGATTGTCACCTCCAATCCAACCTGTATCGGCGTAGGCATTGGTGAGGATTCCGGTGTCATTCTCAAGGGGGACGGGGTTGCCGAAGTCGTGGGGTCAGGACAGGTCATTATTGTTGACGGATGCGGCATCGGAATGTCCAACATCATGGATATCAAGCCCGGAGAGCCCATTGCCGTGGAAAATGTTCGCATTCATTCCTTGGTGGATGGATATGGGTACAATTTTAGAGAAAGACGGTTTCTTACGCCATCATCCCTATCGCTGAAGGAGAATCAATGATTGAAATCAAGGAACTACGAGCATTGCACGGACCCAATCGGCATACCCGGCATACCGCCATCTTCATGGTTCTGGATATCGGCGCCTATGAGGAACTGCCATCCGATAAGATAGACGGGTTTTCAGACCGCTTATTGGCACTGATGCCCACGCTTGAAGAACACGGGTGCTCCATTGGGAAACCCGGCGGTTTTATCACTCGGCTTGAAAGAGGGACCTGGGCCGGCCATATCATCGAACATATTGCCATTGAACTTCAATGTCTGGCCGGAATGACCGTTGGATACGGTAAAACCCTGGATACATCAAAAAAGGGGATTTATCTTGTTATCTTTCGATATCTTGTGGAATCTGCGGGCTTGAAGGCGGCCGAAATTGCCGTATCATTGTTTGAAGCTGTTGCCCAAGAGAAATACTTTGATATCAACCAGGCGGTGTCCGATCTTAAGGTTCTGCGGGAAAACCATATGCTGGGACCCACAACCTGGAGTATTGTCAAAGAGGCGCAGTCCAGAGGAATTCCATTTATCCGGCTGAACCAGGACAGCCATATCCAATTGGGTTATGGTGCGAATCAAAAACAGATCCAGGCCTCTATCGCCTGTCATACCTCGGCCATTGCCGTGGAAACCGCTGACGAAAAGACCCGGGTGAAAACCTATTTAAAAAGAGCAGGCATTCCGGTTCCTGAGGGTGAGGTGGTCTGTTCTGAGCAAGAGGCACTCCTGGTTTTTGAACGCCTTGGCGCTGCCGTTGTTGTCAAGCCGGAGGTCGGGAACCATGGCAACGGGTCCACCATTAACGTGACCGATCCTGAACAATTAAAAATGGCGTTTCATGCGGCGCTGGCCTATTATCCCGAGGTCATCGTTGAAGCTTATGTTAAAGGAGATGATTTCCGTCTTTTGGTGATCAATGGAAAATTTGTTGCTGCGGCAAAAAGAGAGCCGGCCCATATCATTGGTGATGGAAGATCTACCATCCATGACATGATTCAAGCCGTCAACTCCGATCCGCTCAGGGGGTTCGGGCATGAAAAGGTGCTGACACTGATCGAAGTCGATGAGATGACCCTAAGGCTTTTGGCCTTGAAAGGCCTTTCAATGGATTCGGTACCGGGTGAGCAGGAGGTGGTCTATCTTAAAGCCACGGCCAATCTCAGCCAGGGGGGAACGGCCACAGATGTTACCGATGAGGTCAGCCCGGATATCCGCTTCATGGCTGAACGGGCCGCCCAGATCATCGGGCTGGATTGCGTGGGGGTTGATGTGTTGGCCAAAGACATCTCACTGCCCCTTGAGTCCTCCGGCCTGAAAGTGGTTGAAATGAATGCTGCACCTGGATTTCGTATGCATCTTGAGCCGACAAAAGGAACCCCACGGAATGTAGCAAAGCCTTTTGTGGATATGTTATTTCCAGTGGGATATGCACAAATTCCGGTATTAGCCGTGACCGGGACAAATGGTAAAACAACCACCTGTAAACTCATTGCCCATACACTTAAATATTCAGGAAAAATAGTCGGCCTGACCTGCACAACCGGTGTTATCATTGACGGCAAACCGATTGTATCCGGAGATTACAGCGGCCCGGAAGGTGCGGGTATCGTCCTGAGGGAACCATCGGTGGACCACATTGTCCTGGAAGCCGCACGCGGCGGCATCGCCAGACGGGGCCTTGGCGTCAGTGAACTTGACGTAGGCGTTGTGCTGAATATTGGAAAGGACCACCTGGGCAGCGACTGGGTAGAAACCCGGGAAGATCTGTGCATGATAAAATCCACTGTGGTAGAAGTGGTCAAAAAGACAGGGGTTTCTGTTTTAAATGCAGATGACCAAACCACGATGACAATTCTGGACCGTGCCCGGGGAAATCTTATTTTATTTTCTCTGGACGCAGAGAATCAACACATTATCACACATATAAAAAATGGCGGGATCGCTGTCACCCTGGAGGGCCGAAATGTCATTATCAGGGACAGTGAACTGGATATCAATATTTGCACCCTTGAAGAAATACCCATTACATTTGACGGAATAATCGATTTCAATATCTCAAACACCCTTGCTGCAATCGGTGCCCTGCATGGTGCAAAAATCCCTATTGACCAGATTCGAAACGGCATCATGACATTTTATCCCACACCGAATCAAAACCCGGGACGCATGAACCTATTTGATTTCCAGACGTACAAAGTTTTGTTGGATTACGGTCATAATCCGGAATCCGCCCGTGCCATGCACAGGTTGTTGCCGCGGATTTCACCCGGAAGGAAGGTGGCCCTCTGCCATGGGACCGGAAACCGAACCACCGAACAGATCATTGACTATGGAAAAGCCCTGGCAATGGTTTACGATTATATCCTGTTGACTGATTTTGATCCACGAAACCGCCCCATCGGTGAGACCACGGACTTGGTATATAAGGGGTTGATTCAAGGTGGTTTTAAAAATGAAAATATTGAAATTGTTCCGGAACCGGACAAGGCAGTAGATACCATTTTTTCAAGAGCCCAACAAGGAGATCTGTTGGTCATTCAACCAGATGAACTTGAGCCTGTTATGAGTCAGATCCTTGAAAAATATCGAAAAATTGTAACACAGATTTAAACGGTTTAAACCTTTATAATATCCTGAACACGCATGAAAAAGGACGTAACGATTGAGAAAACAACAAAGAGACAATTTTCTGATCTCTTTTATCAAGCAAAAAGAAAAATACAAAAAACTTGCAGAGTACATTGTCCGACTCATCAGTGATGATCCTTCAGCGCCAAAAGAAAGTATCCATACGATACTGTTTCGAGTTAAAGATGAATCAAGGCTTATCGAGAAAATTGATCAAGAAAATATCAGTTCTGAATGTGATAAAAATCCTATCACACACAAAAATTTTCACCAAAGAATTGGGGATATAATTGGAATCAGAATTATTTGCCTCCGCCTTTCTGATATTTTAAAAGTCGAAGCTTATCTTGAATTTTTGGTTGAAGAAAAAATATTAAAATTCATACAAGAACCGGATTATAAAAGATCCTTTGTTTTGCCGATAGACCCAGGTGAGGTAGCACCACAAGATATTAATCTCCAATATAGTGGTTATTCTTCAATTCACTACCAGGTCAAACTGGATGATAATTCAGACGCAAGCCAAGAGTTTAAAAATATTCAGATTGAACTGCAATTGCGTACAATTCTTGAAGAAGCTTGGGGAGAAATTGACCATAAATATAGATATGCATATAGCCGAATTGGAGACACGCTTCCTGAACATATTCATTCAGGTTTCTATAATCTGAGTGCCTATCTGCAGGCTGCCGCCATGCAGGCCGAGCAATTGTGTCGACAAGTAGAGGCTCATCGTCTATCAAGGGCTCTAAAACCAAACGGTAAGAATAAGATTCCGATTCATCCTGAACACCGTGAGAAAAAGACACCGAATAATTTTGTTGATCAATTTGAGATACCTTCAGGTCTTAAATCGGTGTTGGAAGATTCATTTGGGTTTAAGCCAACAACCAGAACGCTCATGTATATTTTAAAACGTTTAAATAAATTAGGTTACTCGAACCGGTCTAAAAGATTTTTTCAGAAAATGTTCAAAAAGCGCAGGCTGGATGACTTTTATAAAATTTATCAAGAAATTCTATGCCAATCCCCATTCAAGGACAATAATAAAAATATTGATATAATAAATGCTGTGAATTTTGCACTTTTCGATGAAATTGAAGGCACGATGGTGGCAAAAGAAGGTTTGAGAGCCACTCTAGCATGGAGAAAAGATCGCGCATCTTTGTAAGGTCTTCACCAAAAACGGTAATCAGACAAGTTTTATGGAGAATTATATGAGTAAGATAGTCGAGGCAGTCAAGGTTATGGTTTCAAATTCTAACAACATCTCAAACGTCATTAATCTTAATAGTTATTGGTTTTTTTTATACGATGAGAAATATGCTTGGTGTATAGAAAGTTGGTACTATGAAGGTGAAAATAGGTATATGCTATACTTTTTGAAAGCAGAAGGAAATTTTTATGTTGGTGACGCAAGAGAATTTGAGAGACTCAGTCGCAAAGATGTTAAGTCATTGATAAAAGAGGGAAACGCGATTGAGTACAATTCAAGCGAAATTGGTACAGATGAAGTGCTGCAAGCTTTTCGACTGCTCTTTACCGCAGTAAAGGAAAAAGGTGTCGGCATAGACAAAGTATTAGATGAAATAATAAATGTATAAGTCCTCTCCAAGAAATCTCGAACCAAAACTGAAGACTTTTATTATTAAAAATCAAAGATCAAACAACCTGATGTGACTCCGGAAATGTAAGGAATGGGGGAGCTGTGCGAGATGGATGAGAGGCACTCTCAATGTGTGAGAGGTGCCTCTTTGCGATTCATCGTTTGTTACGGGGTGAAAGATCCGGGTTTTGAAACATTACAAGCGGATGATTTCAGGTGCCTGGCCCACATGCTCCAGGAACTTCACCAGGTCCTTTGAGCCGATGGTGGTGGTGGCGGTGTTGGTGAGGGGATGGAAGTTGAGCAGGTCGTTTTCCATGAGTTCCTCATCCAGGACGATCTTTACTTCCCGGTCGCCGATGTTCACGGCGGCAAAGGGGGTGACAGCGCCGGGGATCATGCCCAGGACTTCCATGAGCAGATCGGGTTTGCCAAAGGACATGTTGTTGGCGCCGATGAGTTTGCCCACGTCTTTGATGCGGATGGGCTTGTCAGCCAGGGTGACCACCAGGAAGAGGCGTTTCTTCTTGTCTTTGAAAAAAAGATTCTTTGAATGGGCGCCCTCGATGCCTTCGCTGTGCTGGGCGGCTTCCTCCACGGTGAAAACCGCGGGGTGTTCGTGGTTGGTGTATGAAATGCCTATTTCATCCAGAATGTTTAGAAGTTCTTCCTGGGTCTGTAACATAGTTCCTCTCTCAAAGTTGTTTATCTGATCGGAGATTTCACGGGCCGAATTTGCTTTAGCTGCAAGTTGCAGGGCTTGCTGCTGTAGTCTCTTACTGCAAGAGACCTGCAGCGAAGCAGATGAGGTGAATTCGGTTCGCCTGAAAGGTGAAAATTGAAAATTTTCATGAAATTTCCGGTCAGACGTAGTTGACATATATAAGCCTGACGATGGTCAGGAATACCATGGTTAAAAATATGGGGCGGATAAAGGGGGTGCCCCGTTTGATGGCCATGCCCGAGCCGATCCTGGCGCCGATGATCTGGCCTGCGCCCATGACCAAACCGGCTGTCCACAGCACGTTGCCGCCGATGATGAAAACGGACAGGGCCACCACGTTGGAGGTGAAGTTCATGATCCGGGTGGTGCCGGTGGCCGAGGTCATATCCATCCCCAGCAGGATTAAAAGGGCCCCGGTCCAGAAAGCCCCGGTACCGGGGCCGAAAAAGCCGTCGTAAAAGCCTAACAGCAGGCCGAAGGTCATGAAAAAGGCATTTCGCCCCATTTTGGCCTGTCTTTGAATCGTCCCCAGGTCCTTGGCCATCAGGGTGTAGACAAAGACAAGAAAGAGCATGACGGGGATAAGGTGGCGGATGAAACCGGCTTCAATTTGCTGGACAGCCCAGGCGCCGAGCACTGCGCCTAAAAAGGTAAAGGCCACGCCGTTTAGATTTTCCCGCAGGCTGGCCTTGCCCTTGCGGATAAAATTGATGGTGGCGGACAGGGTGCCAAAAGAGCCCTGTAACTTGTTGGTGCCCAGGGCAAGCTGGGGGGGCAGTCCCACGGACAGCAGGACGGGCAGGGCGATCAGCCCGCCGCCGCCGGCGATGGAATCCACGAAGCCTGCGGCAAGGCCGGTGATAAACAATAAAAACAGGGTGAAAGATGACAGGTCCATGTGCCGTAACGCTCCGTCGATCAGAATTTAGATGATAGGGCGGAGCGTAGTCCTTTTACAGGCCGTGGTCAAGGTTAAAGAGGATGTCGTTCTCAAGGTAAACCTGTTCCAGTTGCTCCTGGTAGTCTTTGAGTTCATCTCCCTTGCGGCCGGCAATTTCCTGGACCAGGTACTGGATGACGGCCAGCATGCCGGAAACGTTGCCGATGAAAGGGATGGATTTGGACGGGACCACCAGAGACAGGTCGGCGAACTGGATTACCGGGCAGATGTTGGAATCCGCCAGCACCAGCAGGGTATGGCCTGCCCTGCGGATCATCTTGGACAGTTTGATCAGCTCGTTGGGGTAGCGGGTGGTGGCGGACAGGACCACCAGGCTGTCTTCCGGGGCGTTGGTCAGCATGTCCATGGTGGTGGAATCCGAGCCTTTGAGGATGTGAATCCCCCGGCGGACCTTGGTCATGGACCAGCCGAAGTAATAGGCAAAGGTGTAGGACAGGCGGGACCCGGTGAAATAAATGTTGGTGGCGCTTTCAAGGTGGTCCACGAACTGGTTCATGGTTTCTATATTAATATGTTCGTAGAGGTGCTGGAGGTTGGCAAGTTCCTCCAGGATGCCCCGGTGGAGGCGGTCCAGCCCCGGGTCTTCCATGCCTTTGATGTCCAGGCGGTCCGGCAGGGACAGGCCCGTATTCACAAAGTCTTTCAGGGCGTCTTGAAAATCGGAGTAGCGGTTGTAGCCCACGGCGGAGACAAAGCGCACCACGGTGGCCTCGCTGGTCTCGCAGGCTTCCGCCAGTTCTTTCGTGGTCATGAAGACGACTCTGGAGGGGTTTTGTATAATATAGGTGCCCAGGGTTTTTGCCTTGGGGGTCAGGGAGTCAAGCCGGGCGGAAATCTCGTTTATTACCGGGTGTGATGCCGCGTCATTCATGAGTGTTTGCCTTTCAATGTATGATCTCAGTCAAAAATAAGCGACTGTTTAATCTTTCTTAATGCGCCAATTTCATTGAAATTTAATCCTAAGTGATATTTTTGTCAAGAACGAATGAAAGAATTTCTTTCATGAATGAATTTTATTCTTGACAGAATTTCTTTCATCGTCTATTCACTACACTTGGAGGCATAACAACACCAACCCTTAATGAAGAGAAGGCCAATGTTTTTGAAAAAGAAACCCATGTGGGGAGAAAAGAAAAAACTGAAGTCAAGTTATGATGTCGTCCTCATCGGCGGCGGACTTCACAGCCTGGCAACTGCGTACTACCTGGCAAAAGACCATGGTATCACCGATGTCGCGATTATCGAGAAAAATTACATCGGGTACGGCGGCGCCGGCCGTAACACCGCCATCGTAAGGGCTAACCAGAGAACCCAGTACAACGTGCCCCTGTATAATGAGGCACTCAAGCTCTGGCCGGTTCTGACCAAGGACCTGGACTACAACCTTATGTTTAACAACTGCGGCAACCTGAACCTGATGCACTCCGAAGCTGCCATGAAAGCCGCAAGGATGACCATTGCCACCGCGCAGTTCCACGGTGTTGAGTCTCATCTGATCGATGCCAAGGAAGCCAAGGAACTGGTGCCTGCCCTGAACATCTCAGAAGATATCACTTTCCCCATCCATGGGGCCATGTTCCATCCCCCCGGCGGTGTTGTCCGCCATGACGCCGTTGTCTGGGGCCTTGCCAAAGGCGCAGCCAAACTCGGCGTTGAAATCCACCAGCAGACCGAAGCCACCGGCATCAACACCCAGAACGGCCGGATTACAGGCGTGGTCACCGACAAGGGCACCATCTCCTGTAAGCAGTGCCTGGTGTCCGCCGGCGGTTACTCCGCAGCCCTGATCAACGGTTTCCTGGGCATTAAGCTGCCCATCTCCGTTTTGACCATCCAGGCCATGGTAACCCAGCCCATCAAGCCCCTGCTGGACCACGTTGTCTCTTCCGGTGCGTACCACTGCTACGCCAACCAGACGCTGAAAGGTGAGATCGCCACCGGCGCCCATATGGACCAGTGGCCCAACTACACCACCTTGAACACGGCCCACTACATCAAGCACCAGGCAGAAGCCCTGTCCGAGTTCCTTCCCGCACTGCGCGGCCTTCGCTTCATGAGAATCTGGGGCGGCCTGGCCGACATGACGCCTGACATGGCGCCCATCATGGATGGCAACGACCAGTACGAAGGTTTCTTCATGGACTGCGGCTGGGGCTACTTCGGCTTCAAGTCCTGTTCCGCCGTCGGCAAACACATGGCCGCCTTCATGGCCACCAACGAGTGCCCCGAGATCCTGAAACCCTTCAACCTGAAGCGGTACCAGGAACACAAACTCATGGGCGAAACCGCAGCACTGGTTAACTACACACCGGACAACTAATCGCAGGAGAATAAAGAAATGGCTTTAACACTGACTTGTCCGATCTGCGGCGAACGCAACGGATATGAATTCAGATACGGCGGAGAGGAAAAAGGCCCCAGACCCGAAGAGGACGGCCTGACCCCTGAAAAATGGGTGGAATACGTACACATGAACGAATGCAAGGCCGGGGTGCAGGAAGAATGGTGGTTTCACCGTGACGGCTGCGGCTCCTGGTTCAAAACTTTCCGGGATACGACCACGAATCTCGAACAGAAGCAGGAGGGCTAACCAATGACCACAAGATTTAACAACCTGCCCACACTGAAGGTCGATGCCGGGGAAAAAGTCCCCTTCACCTACAAGGGTAAGAAATTTTACGGCGCCAAAGGCGACACCATTGCCACGGCCCTGTATGCCAACGGCATCCGCATTTACGCAAGAAGCTTGAAGTACCACCGTCCCCGCGGGTTCTACTCCATGGACGGCGAATGCTCCAACACCATGATGGAAGTGGACGGCGTACCCAACGTACGCACCGAAACCACTTACCTGAAACCCAACATGGTCATCAAGGAACAGAACGTTAAGGGTTCCGCAGACAAAGACATGATGGGCTTCATGGACAAGATGGACTGGGCCATGCCCGCCGGTTTCTACTATGACGTCATGCACAAGCCGGCCAAAATCTGGCCCATCGCCCAGAAACAGATCCGTAAGGCGGCAGGTATCGGCGCTCTGAGCCCGGATTACATCATGCCCGGCAAATACGACGAAATCTATCCCAACTGCGAGATCTGCGTCATCGGCGGCGGCCCCGCCGGCATGACTGCGGCCCTGGCTGCTGCTGAAAGCGGCAAACGGGTGATTCTCATGGAAGTGCGTCCCTGGCTGGGCGGCAACTTTGAATACAGATCCGCAAAATACGCAGACGGCATGAGCTACAACGAAAGAGCCGTGCAACTTGCCAAAGAAGTGGAAGCCTGCGAGAACATCCGCGTTTTCCTCTCCACTGCCAACGTGGGTGTTTACAACAACAACCTGGTTACCGGTTTCCAGATCGGCGAAGAAAAAGATGTCTTCACCGAACGCTACGTTGAAATCCGCGCCAATTCCGTTGTTGTGGCCACCGGCTGCATCGAACGTCCCCTGCTCTTCGACAACAACGAACGCCCGGGCGTCATGCAGGCAGGTACGGCCCTTCGGATGGCGACCACCTACGGTCTGCTTCCCGGTAAACGTGCAGTCTTCTCCATCGGCCACGACCTGGGGCTGGAAGCCGCCGTTACCCTGTTTGACCTAGGCATGAAGATTGAAATGCTGGCCGATATCCGCGAAGACGGCCAGGATCCCGAACTTGAAAAAGCGATTCAGGCCCGTGGTATCACCCTGCTCAAAGGCTGGGTGGCAGCCACCGCCAACGGCAGAAAACAGGTGCAGAGCGTCACCATGACCACCGTTGACGGTACCGTCAGCCGTGACATCGAATGCGACCTCCTGGTGGCATCCGCCGGTTTCACTCCGCTCACAGGCCCCCTCGTTGTGAACCAGGCCAAGCTGAAATACGACAGCCACACCAACTTCTTCCTGC
>MDTD01120298.1_pt1 | contig 11512 bp, 14 predicted proteins | sample 811221 | NCBI WGS metagenome assembly MDTD01 (sample SAMN05326646, study PRJNA326480) | marine metagenome | isolation source: seawater | place: Pacific Ocean: South West | collected 2011
AAACAACAAGCAGATACAGGAACAAAAATGTTCCATGTAGGAAAGAATACAAAGAGCACAATAATAAGCAAGGGCATAAGTTTTGATGATAGTGTAAACACTTACAGAGGCAAAGTGAGAGTAAACAAAGGTGCCACAGGTAGTAGAAACTACACACAATGTGACAGTTTAATGTTAGACAACAGTCTGGCCATAACACTACCGACAGTAGAACAACACAACAACGAAAGTATAATTGAGCACGAGGCAAGTACTAATAAAGTATCTGAGGACCAATTATATTATTTAAAAACATTAGGTATAGACGAAGAAGATGCCACAAGTATGATTGTAAACGGCTTCTGTAAAGATGTATTTCAAAAGTTGCCACTTGAATTCGCCGCTGAGGCAAAACAACTTTTAGATGTAACATTAGAAGGGGCAGTTGGATGAAGAAAGTATCAGTTAAAGATGTTGGTGGTGAAATTATCAAGGACAATGCTGTTTACACATTAAAAGATAATCCATTTGGTAAAAACTTAACACTTAGTAGCACATTTCTAAGAGCAAATCAAATGACAAACGGTCATGCTCATAATGGGCAGGAAGAAGTATATTATTTTATACACGGCGAAGGCGAAATGCAAATCGATGATGAAAGATTTCCTGTTAAAGGCGGAGATATAATTTGTATTGAGGACGGAGAGTTTCACAGAGTTTTTAATACAAGTGACTTAGGTTTATATTTTGTATGTGTCTTTGATGGAGGACGTAATCATTAAGCCTTTAGTAATTTGCGGTGGGTGTAGTTTTACACATTCGCCTGACAGTTGGGCACAGGTGCTAGGCAACTATAGAGATATCCACAAAGGATTTGCTAGAAATTTTTTTAATGTTTGGCGTGACGCAGGAATCCAAGAGTGCGGTGCTGACCCAAATATATTTCCTGAAAGTGTTTATGATTACTGGGAAGACGGTGAAGATTTGACTGATTATATTGATGTATTAGTTGTGGCTCAAGGTGCCGCAGGTCAAGAATTAAATAGCAGGATAATACGCAATGCTATAGATGACGCATTAAGAAAAGATCCAGATAGAAAAATTTTAGTATTTTGGCAACTGTCAGGTTGGGACAGAATAGAAATGATATCTAACAAGTGGGCAAATGATTGGCATGAGAATCTTTACGAACACGACAGACATATGACTAGTGTCATAAGACCGTGGCTTAACAATATAACTGAACCAGATGTAATGGGTAGAGTAGATAGTTCAGAAAGAGTGCTAACGCCAACTGTTTATACTCCTAAAGAAAGATACTGGTGGAAGTCTGGTGGTGCTGTACCAGATCAATGGACTGATTCAGCATTAGAAGATTATGTTTTTCATTACTACGGAGATGTATGGTCCTCTGAATATTCGTCAATAAAAAATTTAGAATTAATCGAATATACTAGAAACTTTTGTGATACAAAAAATATTCCTTTAATTATTTTTCCAGGTTGGAACGGAACATGGAATAGAGCATTATGTTTGTCCGAAATTGATACTCAATTTTCTGCGTTTGAAATATTAGATAGATTGCCCGAAGATATAGTTGTAGATATAGACGGGTACGGTGGCATAGGCGAGTGGGGGTCACAGTATCAACTATATGTCATGGACAAATATAAAGATCATTTTTATGACCAAGGTGCTGTGTATGAATTAAATCTTCAACATAATGAAGGTGGTAGTAATTACGAAAAGTATTATGAAGATGGCAAGTACTTGGCCGGAAATCACCCAAGTTGCCATATACATGCGTTGTTTTGTAATCAATGGATTAAACCAAAAGTTAAGGAGTTTTTAGAATCTGTTAATTGACATTTTTAGAAAAAGAGTATATAATAAAGGATATGGAGTTTCGAAATTTTAAAGTTACAATCGATAACAAATTAATAGTAAAAGATTTTAATTATACACTTTCTGACGGCACCACATTAGTAATTATAGGTCGTAATGGATGCGGAAAAAGTACACTTGCTCATGCTATAATGGGCAGAGATGATATCGAAGTAGAAGGAAAAATTCTATTAGATAAAGAAAATATTTTAGAGTTAGAAACATTTGAACGAGCAAGAAAAGGTTTATTTGTTAGTTGGCAAACGCCACCAGAGATAGCAGGTGTAACAGCATTTGGATTAATTAGAGATGTAAAAAAAGTTGCTGGTAAAGATATGGGTGCGGAATTAACGAAGTATAAACAACTATTAGAAGAAGTAGAATTGCCAAGCGATTGGGCACAACGACAAGTTAATGTAGGCGGTAGTGGTGGCGAAAGAAAACGTGCCGAATTAGTCAATCTAAGTTCTGTAAATCCTAATATTGCTATACTAGATGAAATTGACACAGGACTTGATACAAATGGTTTAAAGATGGTGAGCAAAATAATCAATAAGAGAAGAGAAAACGGTAAAGTAAATCTAGTGATAACACACAATAAAAATTTGTTAGAACATCTAGATTTTGATGGCGGCTTTGTATTTCAAAATCAACTTTTGCAAAACATAACATCACAGGAAGTAAAGAACATACTGGAATATGGATATAATTGAGCAAACTACATTAGCAGACTTATGGGAGCAAGACAGGACATCTGATTACAGCATAGATTCTACTAGACTATTAGTTCAAGAAACAGCCGATTCATTCAAAAAAACTTTTGAAGCAAGTGATAGTGATTTTTATAATTCTCAAATCTTTAAAAACATGTGGTCAAAAAAGATTACTTATTTAGGTAATAAAGAACAAGTAAATACAATAGACAAATTAACAAACACCTTAGATAGGCTCCAACAAGGCGACTTATTTGAGTTCGATTCTGGTGTAAGCGAACAGGACACTCATATAGTATTTTCGAATGGCTCATTCCATTCTGATGAAAAGAGATCGCATTTTAAGAAGTATAATATTTGGTCCGGTGGCTGGAAAAGTGGCACAGTTTGGCAAGCATATTCAAGTTTATTAGAGTATGTAAATACAATGCCAGGAATATTAGCATCGCGATTATCAAATAGTGTCGAGGTGTTAAACATAAATGATTACAATTATATAAACAGATTAACTTTAACCAGCGAGACTGTTTTATCCAACGAAGCAAGTATAAAGAATTACAAAATAGACCCAGTTGATCCAATATTAGACACAGGTATATACATTGTTAGAATTAATAGAAATACATCAGCAGACATAAAAGAAATACATCACGACATAAAAAAATTATTTTGTAATCAATGGATCTATGTTGTTGATTATGGTGCTACATTAAAACTATCACGTGAAATCCTACAAACAGAAGGAGTAATAGATAATTTAAAAATTATACAATATCCAAACTCAACTGTTGAAATTGAAACACGCGATAGAGGTAACCAATGGCGTAATGTTGACATTCTAGCATATCAAGATACAGAAACAATAGTAAACGGAAGTGTGCTTTTAAAGAATTATAGTAGTGCCAATTTTGTTGATGTCCATCATATGGGCGGCAACGGAAACAGTTCAATTAAATATAATTCTGCTATATACAATACCAATGTAGGGAACTTTATTGGTAAGGTACAAGTAGATAAAAAAGCAGTCGGTACTAAAAGTGTTATGAATAATAAAAATTTGTTGGTAGATCCGGGTGCTAAGGCAGTTAGTAAACCTATTCTGAATATAAATACCAAGGAGATAGAATGTTCACATGGGTGTACTACAAGTAAAATACCCGAGGAGGAGATTTACTATTTAGAAAGTCTAGGTTTAGATAAAACTAATGCTAAGGCAATTATAGCAAACGGCCACATACAATTATGATAATAAGTGAAATAAGAGATCAGTTTAAAGCATTACAGCAAGGACATGTATACCTTGACAATGCCGCTACAAGTCTTACTCCTAAAATTGTATTAGATAAAATGTATGAATACTATACAGAATACCCTGGTAGTGTACATAGAGGTAATTATTACTGGGTAGATAAAGCAGGTGCTGAATACGAGGATGTAAGAGACAAAGTATCTGATTGGTGTAACGCAAGTGACTATACAGTAGTTTATACGCCCGGAGCAACACAATCATCAAATATAATTGTATACAACTGTTTGAACTTAGGTATAAAAATGTTTCACACATGTCTTAATGATCATCATGCTAACATTGTACCGCATAGACTTAATAACACGCCTGTAATACAAAAACATTCAGACACCCATGGTTTGATAGACGAAGAAACCTTACTAGACGGTGTCTTAGACGCACACATGTTACATATAAGCGGTGTTTTTAATGCTACGGGTCAAATACTGGATGTTAAAAATATAACAGCACAAGCAAAGAATAAGGGTGCTTATGTGGCACTAGATATGAGTCAATGGATGTCACATAGTCCATTAGACGCAAACGATATCGGTGCTGACTTTTATTATTGGAGTGCTCACAAACACTACGGGCCTACAGGTATAGGAATATTACTGATCAAAAATGAACTTGTAGAAAAAATGAAGCCTTTAGTTGGTGGCGGTATGCAAGTGTTATCAGTTACAGAAACAGATATTATTTTTAATGACAATGCTACTAAATTTGAAGCAGGAACACCAAACATAGCAGGCGTAATTGGTATGGGTGCTAGTATTGATTTTTTAAACAGTATAGGCATGGATAATGTTCATAGTCATGTAGAAAAAATGACAGGGCATATTTACGACGGACTAAAAGAAAGAAAGATTCCTGTAGTTTGTGATGAATTACCAATCGAGCAAAGAGGCGGATTAGTTAGTTTCACTATTCCAGGATTACACTCATTTGATGTAGGTACAGAAATGGGGTTATACGGAATTTATATTCGCTCAGGTAAGTTGTGTGCACATCCTATTGTAGACAAATTATCTACAAGTGGATTTTTAAGAGCAAGTCCAGGAATAACAACTAATGAAGTAGATATAGCGAGATTTTTCGATGTACTAGATTCGGTACTTATAAATGGATAAAATGGGTCATATGGCAGATTTAGAAAACTTTATTGCCAGTAAAGTTATGACTAAATTACGTGATATTTTTGATCCAGAGGTACCTGTAAATATAGTAGACTTAGGTCTTATATACGAAGTAAAAATTAATAAAGAAATGGACTGCCAAGTTCTAATGACACTAACAGCCGCTAATTGTCCTGCCGCGGAAATATTACCTGCCGAAGTATATGCCGCGGCACAAAGTGTCGATGGTGTACAAAAAGTCAACGTTGATATAACATTTGATCCTCCATGGAATCCAAATATGATATCAGAAGAGGCTAAATTTACCCTCGGAATTGACTAAATATACGATTAGTTAATAGGAGAATATAATGACTAGAATAGCAAGAACTGTACCAGATGTAAGGTTTCCTGTTAGAATCGATGACGACGAATCAGGGTTTAGGTGGGGAGAGATCAACACAGAAAGCATTTTTGCTGGACGTAGAGTTTTAGTTTTTTCTTTACCAGGAGCATTTACTCCTACATGTTCATTAAATCAACTTCCAGGATTTGAAGCATATTATCAACAAATTTGCGATTACGGTATTGATGATATTTATTGTTGTTCAGTAAACGACACATTTGTAATGAATGCATGGTTTAGAGAATTAAATGTTGAAAAAGTTAAAGCAATTCCAGACGGTACTGGAAACTTTACACGTCAAATGGGAATGTTGGTTGATAAAAGTGTAGTTGGCTTTGGATTAAGAAGTTGGAGATATGCTATGATTGTTAATGACAAAAATATAGAAGTTATTTTTGAAGAACCAGGATATTGCGATAATGCTAACAATGATCCATATGAAGTAACAGATCCAAACACAATATTAAATTATCTTAAAGAAGGTTTACTACCGCTTGTAGATCAAGACGAATAATGTCGTTACAAATTGACTCCGTCAATGAAGTAGATGGCAAAAAGGTTATTATTATAAAAAATGCGTTTGACGAAAATGTTCAACGTAAATGGATAGAATATTATCAAACTGTTCCTTTCTATAATAACGGTGTTGCCCAAAATATTCCCAACGGAGATCATACAGTAAACTTTAATTCTAATTTTAATCTTGCTGATTTTATGAATATATTTCCAATGAACGATATACTGGAAATTGTCAGAATGATTCATCCTGACGTTTCAGCAAAACATTTTCACAGGTCTTATATAAATGCTATTAAAAAATTTAATGACAGTGATGGTCATTACGATTTTGAAAACACAGATAATGATCCAAATTTATTTTACATTGTAGCATTATGGATGGGAAATCCTTTCTGGGGCAAGTATGACGGAGGAGAAATAAGTTTTGGTGACTTATTACTCAAAACTGTTGAGTACGAGTGGAATAAACTAATTATCTTCGATGGTACATTATATCATAAAATCCTAGAAAGCAACACAAACTTAACAAGAATAACAACTTATACAGGTTTTACAAATACTCAAAATAACCAAATTATATATAAAGGTTTTAACAAATGGTAAGCCATATGGATCATCATATGAATTGTGTAATTATTAACAATACACAAGAATCTAATAAAGAAGTAAACGAAAGATTACAATATGCTTCTGACGGTATTCAAAGAAAAGATATATTTGACAAACATACATTTTTTAACGAATCAACAGTAAGAGAAAGATTAAACAATGCCGATGAAATAGTAGAATATAATGGTAAAAATCTTTGGTTAAATTTTTGGTATATAATGCAGGAGCAACCATGGCAACTGACAGTAAATCCTGAACAATTAATAAACCACTATTGGTTTAAAAATAAATTATACATATTTGCTTCGGACACTTTATTTTGTAATTTTGTGTTACTAACAAAGAAGGACATAGTAGACACAGTTTGCGATAAAGTACCTTCGGGTGACGAAAAAAGAATTAAAGAAGTTCTTGAATTCCAAATAAAGTTTAGGGAAGAAATAGAAAAATATCATTTTGACGAAATTGTATATACTGATACTGACTTTAACGTAGATAGCGAATTGAAGCAAAAAGTAGTAAATATATACAATGAAATCAAATAATCTTGTAGCAATTGACTTAGAAATAGCAAGTACATGTAATGCCGCATGTCCTATTTGTATTCGTAGACAGTCAGGCGAAATAGCAGATTTTCAACAACAAATGCGTACACTTGAAGATGTTAAAAGAATATTTACAGGTGTAGCAAAACAAATACAGCACATACAACTTTGCGGTAACTACGGTGACCCTATGACGTGTGCCGAAATACTTCCTATATGCCACTGGTTTAAAGAACAAAACCCTTTTATGAGCATACGAATTTCTACTAATGGTGGCATAGGTAAACCTGATCATTACAGGCAGTTAGGTAAGTTAGGTGTAGAAATGGTCTTTGGCGTTGATGGTGCTAGTAACGAAATACTAGACTTACATAGAGTAAATGTAAGGTACGACCGTGTGCTTCGCAACATGAAAGAATATATGAGCGAATGTACTAGCATACATCACGAATGGCAATATATTTTGTTCGACGAAAATAAGTGCGATGTAATTGATGCGGTGAAACAAGCAAAAGAATTAGGCATAAGAGTTTTTTACATAAGGTGGCCCAATGGCTTTGCTGACCAAAAAGAAATACCTGTTTTCAATTTTGCTGGAAGTTTTTCACACTGGCTTACTCCTGTTACAGATGAGTGGAAGCCTTGGTTAGACAAGCATTGGAATATCGCACAGGATCATACCTTTACAAACTTGGTAAATGCTTTAGAAAAAATAGAACCAATTTATGAAGAAAAGTGTCATATCGAAAACATACCTAGCAAATACATACCTGACGAGCCCATGAGTTACGATGGTACGACACTTTTTGATGTAAAATTAGAACCGCACATGGTTGAACATATTAGTAGTATAACACATCAAGAATGTTATTCTTTAAATATGCACAACAACAAAGACTTAGAAAATGAAGTTTTAAATATCTTTATCAGTTACGACAATTATGTATATCCATGTTGTATGGTAGGAAGTGCTGTTAGTAGAGCAAAGCAAAATGATTATGACGGACATCAACAGCATATAAATGACTTACTAAATGTAATTACAGAAAACGAATATGAAAAATTTAGTGTTGCTAATCGTACACTGAAAGAGGTACTAGACAGCGGTATTGTACATCAAACATATTTTGATAAAATTAAAAATAATAATGCCAACGCATACTGTAAACTAACTTGCGGTAAATGTAACACTCAAAGAAGTCAGTACCAAGTAGTCTAACACAATAAATACTAGTATGAAATTTAGGATTATATGGAAATTCATACCCATACCTATATTCATAACAAATTGGATGCCGGCAAGATTTGCTGGTTATCATATAGTGGACATTGTGCTAATTCGACCAGAGTACAAGGATGATGAGGGACTTATCCAACACGAGTTGACACATGTGAAGCAAAATATAAGAACATTCCTATGGTCTGGTATAAAGCAGATATGGAACAAACAACATAGGCTAGACAGAGAGTGCGAAGCATACGCAGTTCAATTACATTATGTACCCACTAATCAATACAAAGTTATGAAAACAAGGTTTGTTAATTACATGTACAGTAAGTACAACTTGGGCATGAGTAAAAACTACATTAGACGAAGATTTGATAAGTGGATCATAGAGGTGGCAGGGCGTTAGGCTCCAAACTCCGATTTTTGCGATTTCCTTATTGAGTTCTCGTTAAAGGACATTATTATGAGTAAGTTATGGATTATTGGCGACAGTTTTTGGGATAGGAACTGTATTACTGATACCAATGGTGTTACAAAAACATTCACTGATCCCATTGCCGACGGAACTTGGATCGACACATTTGTTTCAAACTGTGAATTAGATTTCAACTGGGGCAGTAACACTTGGTGTATAAGCGGAGCAAGTAACGACTGGTTAGCATATGGTTTAGACTGTATTACAACTGATTCTCGCTTTGACATGGACAATGATACAGTCATGCTAGGTTTTACAAGAACTGATAGACGTGTGGCACGCAGAAACGCAGACAAAGGATTCATCACTACCTTAGGATGGGAAAATATACGTCAACAGCGGGGTACAACAGTTTCACAGTTATCAACAATGTCAATGCTGTACGAATCACTTTATATTAATCAAGACCGCGAAATGTACAACAATTTTATACAGACCCGTGAGTGGAATCCTGCTATGTTGAAAACAGAAATCAAATACAGCATAGAAAATTTGGATCTTGACTGGTTACATTACTTACAATGTAGTATGTTAGACGGAGCAATCAGCAAAGCAAAAAGTCGCGGAGTAAACATAATACCTCACAGAGGCTGTATGTATTTGTACACAGAGGACGAAATACAACTAAAAGATAGTAAATACAACTGGCACAACACAGAAATATTTGATGTGCCCAGTTTCCAAATAGGACTAGATGCAGACAGACAGGAAAGAATGCGTACTGAGAACATAGACGAAAATGAGTTGCCTATGGAACAAAGATGGCATAACAAATATAATTCACACATGTCGCCAGTAGGCACTAAAGCATACGGTGACGCATTTAGCAATTGGTGGAACAACAGAGGATAAACATGAGCAGAAAAGTACCAGCACATTCAGAAAAATTAGACAACGTAGTAATCGAAACAGACAAAGGCCTAGAGTTCACAGTTGGCGAAATCAAGCACAGTAATCGTATTGTAAAAAGTGCTACCCCCAAACAAGACCTTTCGTGGTACATCAAATGGGTCAGTAGTTTTTTTATACTAGCCAGTATGAGTATGCGTGGAGTAGAAGGCTTACAAATGTATGACTTACTGCTCAGCATTATAGGTGTAGCAGGTTGGATGTGGGTAGGCTTCTTGTGGAAAGACAGAGCACTCATACTGTTAAATGGTGTGGGCATTATACTGTTCTCAAGAACATTATTTCAAGACTATTTAGGACCATTGTTAATGTAATGACCAAAGTAAATATAAATTCACCAAATGATTTAGAACAGTTACGCGATAACTACAATCTGCTAGGCGGTTGTAAACTGATTCATTGTAGCCGTTTTGGTGATTTAGTATTCAACAAATCTGATCCTTTTACTGATGGCAATTTGTTAAATTATATAAAATCATGGATCAACGACGACAATCCACAAAAAGTAAATGTAGATCTATACAATAACAACGACAGTTTTGATTTATACACTTTTGCTAAATTTATGTGGTTAGCAGAGGAGTTGCGTAATAACCCACAATACGTTTACCCACAAGGATATATCAATGAGGATAATAAAGTAACTGTACATCCAGGTAGTATAAAAGTATCTGTGATGGAATATTTCAACTATGATTATGAATTGATGATATGGGGAGCAAACAACATGTGGGAGGACATAGAACCATTAACATTTGAAGAATGGTGCGACCTAATTCCTATTAACAAAACAAAAATATTTATTAAAGATAACAGAATGGAAATTTGGGTCGACCAGGGTTTTAGAAAAAAAGTTTATAATTGGTATTACAACTTTAACATTCATGTAGAAAATCATGTAACAGTTTTTATAGGTATGGACACAAAACATACTCATAGTGCTGAAAAATGTAAAAAAAGTATTAGAAGATACAACAAGACTATACAAATAGAGTATATCAATATAGAAGATATACCACAATATAATAGACCATACGACAAACAAACAACTGCTTTTACCTACAGCAGATTTTTAGTTCCATGGCTAATGGGATATAAAGGTATAGGAATATTTTGCGATGATGACTTTATATGGAACTGCGATCCATTAGAAATAGTTTACAGTTTACAACAAGATAAAGCCGTAAGTTGTGTTCAACACAATTTTATCAAAGATCTAAGTGGAACTAAAATGTTAGATAAAAAGAATGTAATGTATCCAAGAAAAAACTGGAGCAGTTTAATGTTATTTAACAATGCTCATCCAGATTGCCTTCAATTAACACCAAAAGTAGTAAACACAAAAAGCGGACAATGGTTACATAGATTTAATTGGACGGGCGAAGTAGGCAAAATACCACATACATATAATTGGTGCGAAGGCAGTTGTGATTATTGTACAGAAGCAAGAGAGCCAATGGAAAAAGCCAAAGTATGGCATTACACTAGAGGTGGTCCGTGGATAGATCAATCTAAAGACTGGAGTCATATTGAGTTAGTAAATGAGTGGGAGAAGATTTGAAAAAACCAAATGGCTAATTTATGGGTTACAGGCGATAGTTGGGGTGTGTTAGATCACGATGATCCACAATCACATTGGATAAATTTTTACGCACAGCATTACAACTTAAAAAATATATACTGTCTTGCTAGATCAGGCATATCACAAGACATGATTAATTACATTACAGAATGTGTAATTAAAAACGTAGAATGGAAAGACCGTGATGTAAAATTTTGTAATATGGAAGATCACTTGATTATTTTTCCTACAACACCAACAAGAATAACATTTAACAAAGT
>MDTD01132816.1_pt1 | contig 11512 bp, 12 predicted proteins | sample 811221 | NCBI WGS metagenome assembly MDTD01 (sample SAMN05326646, study PRJNA326480) | marine metagenome | isolation source: seawater | place: Pacific Ocean: South West | collected 2011
GCGGTCCCTAGGGGAATCGAACCCCTCTTTCATGGATGAAAACCATGTGTCCTAACCGATAGACGAAGGGACCAGAAAACGTTCTTCTATTGTAAAATAATAATTTAATCAAGGTTATTCAGGCTATTGCGTCTTTAATTATTAAATTAAAATCACTGTTTTTTTTAATAATTTTATTGTTTATTTGAACAATTAAATCAATATTTTTTTTAGAATTGATTAATATGTCTCCTAACTTTGTACCCAAAGCATTAAAAGCGAAACATAAGCAAGATTTATTAAATCTATTTTTTATAAGAAGTTGTAAGTGTGAATGTTTAATAATCTTAAATTTTATAATCCTATTATTTCTAACTAAAAAGTATGGATTAATGTTATTATTTCCAAATGGCTCTAAATTTTGAAAATCTTTTTTTGCAAATAGCAAAAGAGACTCAAAGTTTTGTTCACTTAAATAATGCCTATAATTATCAAAATTTTTAAATTTTTTAATATAATTTAAATTTAAAAATTTTTTAAACTCGTCTAATTTATTTTTTTTTAGAGTGCATCCCCCAGCCATAGAGTGCCCACCACCATTTATAATAATATTTTTCTGTTTAGCTAAATAAAAAAAATTTCCAATATCAAAACCATAAATAGATCTAGATGAACATTTTATAAAATTACCTGAATTGGTTAATACAAAACTTGGTTTATTATAAATTTCTACGAAATTAGCCGCAATAATTCCTAACAAACCCTCATTTATGTTTTCTTTATATTTAAAAACAACCTCATTCTCAATTTCACTAAAGTTATCTTTTAAGAGTTTTATAGTTCTGCTTTGAATTATTTTTCTTTTATCATTTAACTTTATTAATTTTTTGGAAATTCTATCAATATTTGTAATTTTTTTTTCAGTTAATAACTTAATAGGTAAATCAGAATATCCCAATCTACTTGCTGAATTTAGAACAGGACCTAGAAAAAAGGCTATATCCGTTGATGTAATTTTACGTTTAAGATTAATAATATGATTTAAATTTTTAAACATTTTAAAATTTAAATTTTTGATTCCATTATTTACTATCATTTTATTAAAACCACGCATAGGCATTTGATCACAAATAGTTGCGATAGCAGAAAAAAATAGATATTTATCAAAATCAATTTTAACTTTTATTTCAAAAATATTAACCAAATATTTTATAAAAAAATAAACTAAGGCTGTTGCACATAAAAATGAATACTTTGTATTTGATGAGCTTTTTTTTGGATTAATAATTACAGTTTTATCAAAAGATTTAAAGTGATAAATTTGATGATGATCGATTATAATATTATTAACCCCAGTATTTTCTAAATAGCTAATTTCTTCGATTGAATTTGTTCCACAATCTACAAAAATAACTAATCCATAATTATTTTTTTTTAATAATTTTTTTAAAAGTATTTTATTTGGTCCATAACCATCTAAAAAACGATCGGGAATATAATAATCACAGCCTATGTTAAGCATAGTAAAATAATCGTATAATAAGTATGTTGATGAATATCCATCAACATCGTAATCACCAAATATAAGTATTTTTTTCTTTAATTTTAAACATTTTTTTAAAAAAAAACCCGCTTTGACAAAATCCTGATTTTCATATGTTAGATTAAAGTTTTTGTTTTGATAGATAGAACTAAAAATTTCTTCATTTGTATATTTTTTATCAATGAAAATATTTGATAAAATGTAGGATATGTTTAGGTCTTGTTTATTTTTTTCTATAAGTCGTTGTGGTATATTTCTAATTTTCCAATTAATACCATTAATGGATCTCATTTAGAATTATATTTTTTAATAATTTTTTTTACTATATTTTGACTTTTGTGTGTAATTAATGTTTCAGTACAAAAAAAATCACCTTCCCTTTTTACACCTTCAATTATATCACCAGTAGTAATACCTGTAGCACAAAACATAGAGTCTCCTTTTACAATTTCATTTATCTCATACTTTTTATCAAAATTTAAAATACCCATTTTTTTTGCTCTAAATTTATCTTCATCTGTTTTAAATATAAATCTTCCTTGAAAATTACAATTCATAGCATGAAGCGCAGATGCAACGATAACACCTTCTGGTCCTCCTCCGATACCTAGAAAAATATCTACATCATATTTTTTATCTGAAACTAATAACGCACCGGTTACATCGCCATCAGATATTAATTTAATTTTAACTCCTAAATGTTTTAACGATTGTATTAATTTTTTATGTCTATCTCTATTAAGTAAACAAACAGATATATCCTTAATTTTTTTATTTTTATAATCGGAAAGATTATTTATATTTTTTTCAATACTATAATCTAAGTCTATTACATCAGATGGTACGTCACATCCAAATGCAATTTTATCCATATATGTTTCGGGTGCTTTTAATAAATTTCCTTTTTCAGATATTGCTAAAACAGAAATTGCACCAGGGAAATTATTTGCGACAAAATTTGTTCCTTCGACAGGATCAACAGCTATATCAATTGTTTGACCTTTTTGATTACCTAATTTTTCACCAATATATAACATTGGGGCCTCATCTAGCTCCCCTTCTCCAATTACTACTTCACCACTAATATCTAAGTTATTTAAATTATTTCTCATCACATCCGTGGCTGCCTTATCAGCGATAAATTTATTTTCTTTGCCTATATACGGATAACATGAAATAGCTGCTTTGGATGTTATATCTATTAAACTTTCAAAAAGTTTTTTATCTAGCGACATTAATTAATCTATAGCATGTTCTTTTTCATCTACAAATTTAAGTTTAGCTTCAAATTCCCTTAATCTCTTATAAACACTTGCTAATTCTATTATTGTAGGCCATGCTTTTAATAAATACTGCATTGATCCTTCTACTCTTCCGAAGGCACGAATTATTTGTTGCATAACACCTAGTGTTACGGCACCTGCTACAATTGCCGGCGCTAAAAATACATATGCTGATAAAACATTAGCCTGTAAATAGGCTATTCTTCCAATATTAAAATATAAATATCTCAAATAACTTAAAAAATGAATGCCTCTTACACCATTAAACAATTCCTCTAGTGTCTTAGGTCTAACTGTTCCATCATCTTCTGCAATTACAAGTATTTTTCTATATGCAGCTTCTTTCTTTTGTAGATCATACTCAACGCCAACTAATCTTAAAACTAATCCTAAAAAAATTAAAAATACAGTTCCTCCAATCGACCATATTAATGCTCCTACTATTAAACCATAATCCCATTCACCGAAAAAAAATATAGGTATTGATATACTTAACCCAAAAAGAATTGGCATAAATTCAATTAAAATCATTAATGCTTCAATAAAACTTGTGCCTAATGACTCCATTATCCTTGAAAATTTTATTGTATCTTCTTGCACTCTTTGTGATGCGCCTTCAATTTTTCGAGCTTTGTCATAAACACTATGATACCATTCAACCATTGCGGTTCTCCATCTAAATAAATAGTGTGATGTAAAAAAACTAACTAAGACTGCTACACCAACGTATATAGCGGCAAGTGTTATAAATGATAATAAACTTGCCCAATATTCTTCTATAGTAATTGCGTTAGGAGCAGACAATGCTTTTTGAATCATGTCATAAAATTCTCCAAACCATTCGTTTATTTTTACATCAATCTTTACCTGTATCCAAAGAGTAGATAGAATTATGAATGAACCAACCCATGACCATAAAAACCAATGCTTTAATGTGAAAAATCTAAACATTTTATTTCGTAAAATTATCGGAATAAGATTTTTTAACAACTTTTCTATTTTGAGGTTCTATTAATTCAAATTCAATCTTATTTTTTCTTGCATATTCCAATGCTAAATCTTTAGTTTGAAATTCCATTTTTAATTCTGACATCGTATCATTGGAGCTTTCCCAGCCCATTAATGGATTGATTGTTGGATCATTTGTAATAAATTCTAAAATCCATTTATCAAATTTTTTCAAGCCAGATTGCATTGCTGTCTTAGCAGGTTTATAAATTTTTGCTTTTTTCATAAAATGGTCGGGGCGGCAGGATTTGAACCTGCGACCCTCTGGTCCCAAACCAGATGCGCTACCAGGCTGCGCTACGCCCCGAATGACAGTACTATTACATTAGAAATATTAAATTTAAAAGTATATAAAGTATATTTAGATGTAAAATAAAAGCTTTTTTAGGAGAATCTGCTATATATTTGATAGATGATTGTTACATGCGAAAAATGCTCAAAAACATTTAACATTCAAGATAAATTAATTCCAGAAGGCGGAAGATTGTTACAATGTGGTAGCTGTAATTATAAATGGTTCTTTAAAATTCCTATAGAGCTAACAAAAAGGGAAAGCGAAAGCGAAATCTCAAATAATACAAAAATTAAAATATCTAAATCAATAAAAACTAAAGAGCAGGAAACAAAGACTACAATTAATGATAATCAATTTATTCTTGATAGTCCAAAAAAATCAAAAAAAAAACCTAAATTAATTAAAAATAGTTTAGTTTTTGTAATTTCAGTAATTGCACTCATTATTTTTATCGATACATTTAAAATTCAACTGGATCAATATATGCCGGGGACAATTATGGTCTTGAATAATCTTTATGAAACATTAAAAGACATATTTTTATTTTTTAATGATCTTATTTACTAATGATTAGACATATAACTAATTCCTTTAAATGGTTTTTTAAACTTGAAGCAGCTAGTGGTTTAGTTTTACTATTTGCAGCAATAGTGGCTTTAATAGTAAGTAATTCAAATTACTCAGAAATTTATTTTAATACTTTAAATAAATATTTATTTATAGGTATTAATAATTTTGGATTAAAGCTAAGTATTTTGCACTGGATTAATGATGCATTAATGGCAATATTTTTCTTTTTTGTAACTTTAGAAATCAAGAGAGAATTTATTCAAGGTGAGTTGTCAAATATTAAGCAAGCAATGTTGCCTATAATTGGCGCTGTTGGTGGAATGTTGGTACCAGCTTTAATGTATGTTGCGATTAACTTCGATGATCCTAATACTATCAATGGTTGGGCGATACCCTCAGCTACAGATATAGCCTTCTCTTTAGGCGTGTTATCTCTTTTGGGATCAAGAGTTCCTTTATCTTTAAAAGTTTTTCTTACTGCTTTAGCTATAATTGATGATTTAGGAGCTATATTAATAATAGCTATATTTTATTCTGGTGACTTAAATATAACTTACCTTTCATTAATGCTTGTCGCTTTTTTAATACTTTTACTTTTAAATAAATTTAATTTTAAAAAATTTATTCCTTATCTTATCGTTGGAATATTTCTATGGGATTTTACACATAATTCAGGAATACATGCTACCATTGCCGGTGTTTTATTAGCGTTGACTATACCCCATAGAAAAAAAGAAAAAGATTTTTCACTTTTAATTAAGTTAGAACATGGAATAAGTCCTTATGTTGCATTCTTTATAATGCCATTATTTGCATTTGCTAATGCTGGTGTTTCGTTAGAAGGATTATCATTTGGATCATTATTAAATAAAGTACCTTTAGGCATTGTATTGGGATTATTTTTGGGAAAACAATTAGGAGTTTTCTTATTCTCATATATTTCAATAAAATTAAAGGTTGCACAAATGCCATCTAACTCGAACTGGTATAATTTTTATGGTGTTGGTGTATTAACTGGAATTGGTTTTACTATGAGTTTATTTGTAGGAAACTTAGCATTTGTTGATAATTTTGAATACATAGATGGTGTTAAAATCGGCGTACTGACTGGGTCACTATTATCCACTTTATTTGGTTACTTCTTGATATTACTTACACCAAATAAATAATGAAATTAAAAATATATTTTTTTACAATAATTATGATGTTTTTTTTTAAAACTAATTCTACTGCAAACTATGAAAAATTATTTTATGATTTTACAATAAAAGATATTGCTGGAAATGAAATATTTTTAGAAAAATTTAAAAATAAGATAGTATTATTAGTAAATACAGCAAGCTACTGTGGTTTTACAAAACAATATGATGATTTGCAAAAAATATGGGATAAATATAAAGATAATAATTTTGTGGTATTGGCAGTTCCTTCAAATTCATTTAATCAAGAAAAGTCTTCAAATAAAGAAGTTCAAGAATTTTGTGAATATAATTTCAATATTACATTTCCGATTACAGAGATAACTAATGTAAAAGGTGATAATGCACATCCTATTTTCAAATGGGCTAGCAAAAACTATGGTTCTTCAGCTATACCAAAATGGAATTTCCATAAAATTTTAATTAATAAAAATGGCAAGGTTGAAGATACATTTTCATCGCTTACAAATCCAAATTCAAAAAAAATAACTAATAAAATTGATAAACTAATTAACAATTAATTTCATCCCATCATAAGCAGGATAAACATATTTGGGTAATTTTTTTTTAAGCATATCATAATCTAGTGAACCACTTAAATTAGTAAGAATTGTTTTTTTAGGTTTAATTTCTTTAATTAAATTTAAAACACTTTCTAAATTATAGTGTGATGGATGGCTGTTTTCTCTTAAACAATCAATTATGAAATATTTAAGATTATAAAGCTTTGGGTAATCTTTTTTACTTATAAAACTTGCATCACTGGCATAAGCAAGTTTTTTGTTAAATACATAGCATATACTTTTAATATTTCCGTGCAAAACATCAAAAGATTTAACATTGATTGAATTTTTTAAAAAAGAATGATTATCATTTAATTTATGTAGCTTCATTATCGGTGGATAAAAATTATTTGTTTTTTTAAAACAATATTTAAATGATGCTAATAGATATTTGCTAGTTTTTTGATTTGCATAAACTGGGATTTTTATTTTATTCTTTAAATAAAAATATCTTAAATCATTTATACCATGAGTTTGATCTGCATGTTGATGAGTATAAAATATACAATTCAAATCCTTTACTTTATTTTTTATAAATTGTTCCTTAATATCTGGTGATGAATCTATTAATAGATTGAAATTTTTAGCACTTAACAGTGCACAACATCTAGTTCTGAAATTTTTTTTATTTTTTGGATTACAATTGCCAAAATGTCCATCAATTCTAGGTACACCTAAAGAACTACCGCTTCCTAGTATTATAAATTTAAATTTCATCTAAATTGAAAAAAGAGTATTAAAATTGCTACTGGTAATTTGATCCATCTTCTCTATATTCGTTTTTTTTAACTCTGCTAATTTTTCTAAAGTATATTTAATGAAACTTGGTTCATTTTTTTTCCCCCTCATTGGTATGGGCGCAAGAAAAGGACTATCTGTTTCAATAATTAGCTTTTCATTTGGTATAGATGCAAAAGTATTTCTTAAGTCTGATGAATTTTTAAAAGTTATAATACCACTTGCAGAGAAATATGAATTTAGTTTTAATAATTTTTTTGAAAATCCATAGGATCCTGTAAAACAATGCATTAAAATTTTTAGTTTAGTATCGCTATAATTATTTAGAATTTCAAAAGTTTCTTTCTCTGCGTTTCTTGAATGTACTATTAATGGTAGATCTAAATCTAAACTAGCTTCTATATGATTTTCAAAACTTTTAATTTGGTTACTTTTGTCACTATTATTATAATAAAAATCCAAACCTGTTTCCCCTACTCCTATAATTTTTTTTGAGTATTTTACATGTTCAATTATTTTTTCAATACTTACTAAATTTTTATCAGCATCATGAGGATGAATACCAAATGTTCCATAAATCATTGGATCTAAATTAATAATTTTTTTAATATTTTCAAAACTATTAAGATTTGTAGAAATCGTTAATAGCTTTGTGATACCAACTTTTTTTGATCTTAATATAACATCATTAATGTTTTTGAATAAATCATCGTGATCTAAGTGACAATGTGAATCAATCATCTGTAGAAATTTTATTAAATAATATTTTAATTTTATTAATTTTCATGTCTACTAACAGATAATTATCATTTTTAATAGTTTCAATATTTATCATTTCTTCATTAATATTAAATATTTTAAGCGCTTTCAAAGAACTATCTGGAATAACAGGATATAATAATATAGATATTTTTCTAATAAGCTCCAAGGAAGTATAGATTATAGTATTTAATCTTTTAATATCATTCTTTTTTTTCCAAGGTTCTTGATCATTGAAATATTTATTAGCCATGAACATCTGATCAACAATAAAATTCATATATCCATTAATATTTTGATTATTTATAAAACTAATTAAATTATTATAATTATCTGAAAAATTATTTAATATATTTATGTCCTCATCATTAAATTTATCAGGTTTAGGTATTTTTAATAAAAGATTTTTTTCTGTAAAGGCTAAGACTCTTTGACATAAATTGCCAAAATTATTTGCTAAATCACTATTTATACATGAAATAAGCTTTTCTTTTGAAATATTGCCATCATTACCAAAAGATACTTCTTTTAGTAAATAATATCTTAATGGGTCCAAGCCAAATTCATTTATAATTTCAAGTGGTTCTAAAATATTTCCTTTTGATTTTGACATTTTTTCATCTCCAGAAAGTATCCATCCATGACCGTATATTCTTTTTGGTGTAGGTAAATCAGCTGCTAATAAAAAAGCAGGCCAATAAACCGCATGAAATCTTAAAATATCTTTTCCTATCATATGAAGATCTGCTGGCCAGAAATTATTATATAATTTATCTTCTATATCAGGGTAGTTTAAAGCGCTGATATAATTTGTAAGTGCATCAAGCCATACATAAATAACATGTTTATCATTAGATGGAACCTTAATTCCCCACGAAAAGGATTTTCTACTTACAGATAAATCTTTTAGTCCTGATTTAACAAAACTTACAACTTCATTTCTTCTAGATTTTGGTAGAATAAAATCTTGGTTTTTATCATAAAAATCAATTAGTTTATCTTGCCATTTAGATAATTTAAAAAAATAAGACTCCTCCTCTACCCACTCAACAGGTGATCCCGAGGTTTTTGAAAATTTTATGCCATCTTTCTCTTCAATTTCATTTTCTAAATAAAAAGCTTCATCAGAAACAGAGTACCACCCTGAATATTTGGAAAGATAAATTTCCCCTTTTTTTTCTAATCTGCTCCATAAGTTTTGTACTGATTTATGGTGTCTAGCTTCAGTCGTTCTAATAAAATCATTATTAGATAAATTCAGAGTTTTAGATAAATCTTTAAATGTTTTGCTAATCTCGTTACAAAATTCAAGGGGTTTTTTATTATTACTTTCTGCTGCTCTTTGTATCTTTAACCCATGTTCATCAGTTCCAGTAAGAAAGAATACATTGTAACCTTCAATTCTTTTAAATCTTGCAAAAAAATCCGCAACAATACTTGAATAAGCATGACCCATATGTGGTTTTGCTGATGGATAATAAATTGGTGTTGTTATATAATAATCTTTATTCATACCTATTTAGATTTAAATGTTTAGATATTTATTCTCAAATTTAATAAAAAAGCTATCTAAATCTAAATTAAATTTATCAATTTGGTTATTTTCTGTTACTGTTTCTAAAAAGTTATCATAATATTTATAATCTTTTGTTTTGGAATACTTCTTTGAAAAATAAATTTCAATATAAAGTTGAAAATTATTACTAATAAAATTGTCCTTCTTATAAGATTTATTTTTAATTACAAATTTAATTACCTCTTCAATGTTTAAAGAATTTAAATTTAATGAACTGTTTTTAGCAAAATTAATATGATTAATTAAAAAACTAGGTGAAATAATTAGAGATTTGAAATCATCATGTAGGTCATCAAACGCGTCAGTACCTAAATTTTCATTAACTACATTTTTAATTTCAGAATAATTAAAATTTAGTTTAAATGTAATACATCTAGACTTTATCGTATCTAATAGATTTTTATTTATATTTTGTGTGAGAATAAATAAATTTTGATTACTTGATTCTTCTAAACTCTTTAATAATGCATTTGAGGAATTTATATTTAAATTTTCAGCACCATCTATTAGAATTATTTTTTTTTGATTGTCAAAAGAAGATTTATTTAAAAAATTAATCATCCTACGTATTTGATCGATATCTATATTCTTTTTTGTATCATCTTTTGCAACAAGAAATAGATTAGGATGTGAGAGATTATTAATTAAAGTAAAGGAATTACTCTCGTTATTAACAATATTTAAATCTTTGTTATATTTTTTGATTTCGTTTTTCGATAATAAATAATTAATTAAATGGTATGCAAAAGTAGTTTTTCCTATTCCTTCTTGACCTGTTAGTAAAATTCTAGAGGGTAAATTATTTTTAATTTCTAAATTTACGAAATGATTAAATAATTCGTTATATGAAAATAATTTTAAGCAATAATTTATCATTTATCTAATAATTGAACTACATGATTTAAAACATTCTTTTTGTTATCTATCAGTTTTTTATTTGAATCGATTATAATATAATTATTCTTATTTTTCGCTAATTTTAAAAAACCTTTTTGTACAGTTCTGTAAAAATTAAGTTTAAAATTATCATATCTATTTTTATTTTTTCTTAAATTAAGTCTTTTCTTTAAATTTTTTTCATTAACAATATTTAGGAAAACTTTATTAGGTTTAATATTTTTAAGTAAAATTTTATTAATTTTATTTATTAAAGGTTTGTTTAGGCCCATACCAAAATGTTGATATGCTACGGTTGAATCGGTGAAACGATCTAAAAGAATTATTTTTTTTTGATAATTTATTTTAATTACCTTTTCTATATTTTCACTTCTAGCAGCCATATAAAGCATTAAATCTGTAAAAGAGTTGAATTTATTTTTTTTATTTAAAATAATCTGTCTTATCAATTCAGAATTTTTATTTCCGCCAGGCTCCCTTATTTTAATAAAATTTATCTTCCTTTTTTTTAAATATTTTGAAATATAGTTAATTAAAGTTGTTTTGCCTGAGCCCTCTATTCCCTCAAATACAATTAGAGGTTTTTTTTTAAACATCGCCCCATATTAAAAAATTAATTGATCTAATCAATTTAGTAAATTTATTTACTTCCTGAATATTTTCAGACGACAATAAATCTAAAGTATCGATTAAATTATCTTTATAATAAATTTTTACATCACCAAGTTTTTGATCCTTTATTATGGGAGCTTTTATAGGTCCCTGATAATTAAGAACAACTTTTAAATTTCTTAAACGTGCTTTTTGAATTGTTTTATATACATTTGTTTTAAAGTGTGTTTTAACTGTATTCTTTTTCCCTAACCAAACATCTAAATCTTGGAATGAATTTTTTTTGTTATAAATTTCAATTGTATCAAAATTAGTTAATCCATATGTTAATAATCTTGCGGATTGTTTGGATCTCGAATTTTTAGAGTTAAAACCACTACCTACGGCAATTAATCTTCTTCCTTTTCTATAAATTGATGAAGCTAATGAATATTTTTCAACAGCTAAATATCCAGTTTTAATACCATCAACACCCATATTTTTATATAAA
>MDTD01110687.1_pt1 | contig 11511 bp, 9 predicted proteins | sample 811221 | NCBI WGS metagenome assembly MDTD01 (sample SAMN05326646, study PRJNA326480) | marine metagenome | isolation source: seawater | place: Pacific Ocean: South West | collected 2011
GTTCTTGCTAAAGATCTTGATAAAAATGATGTTCGAGAGGATTACCTACGCGGAAAACTTGAAACAAACCATAAAGGTGAAAAAATAGTAATACCTTTGTCAAAACAAGAAAGTTCAATGCAAGCGGGCTTTGCCAATGCAGACTGCCTAATCATTAGATTGGCAAATGCGCCATCTGTCAAAGCCGGTAAACAAGTTGAAATTATAAATTTGCGCGATTCTTTGCTATCTTTTTAGTCAAGACTATAAAATAGAGACTTGACGGGATATTGGAACTAAAATAGAACATATAACATTGTTTTACTTTTGTTCTAATTAAATGAAAGTTTTGCTCGTAGCCTTTACGCTAAAGGAATCAAATATGCTTACAAAAAAACAACACGAACTTCTTGTATATATTGATCAACAGCTAAATGATAAAGGTATATCACCCTCTTTCGATGAGATGAGAGATGCATTAGGATTAGCATCCAAATCTGGAATTCATAGATTAATAACAGGACTCGAAGAACGAGGATTTATTCGCCGTCTTCCACACAGAGCGCGAGCACTGGAAATTCTTCAACGTCCAAAAAGAACGAAAGTTGATGAGTCAAAAAATGGTATGGAAGGTTTTACCCCAAACGTGATCCGCGGTAATTTCAAAATGTCTGGTGTAGACTCTTCATTAGATCAAGGAAATACGACTCAGATTCCGCGATACGAAAAGATTGCGGCAGGTGTACCTATTGAAGCGTTTGATAATCCAAGTAATACAATAGGTATTCCCAATGAAATGTTAGGAAACGGAAAATATTACGCTCTCGAGGTAGATGGGGAATCAATGATTGATGAAGGCATTCATGATGGAGATACTGTAATAATCCAACATAAAAATACCGCTGAAAATGGAGCTATAGTTGTGGCAATGATCGATAATGAAGAAGTAACCTTAAAACGGTTACGTCAGAAAGGTAATTCAGTTGCGCTTGAAGCAGCAAATAAAGATTTTGAAACACAAATTTTTGGGCCCGACAGGGTAAAAATACAGGGACAACTTGTTGGTTTAATTCGTAAATATTAGCTCGAACTAATCATTTTTTTTAAATCCTTGGCAATTTTCCCAAATAGTTCGAAAAAAAAACAATAAATAAAAAAATATAGCTTTTTTTAGTTTAGTTACTTTATGACCATTAGACTAGGCTTTTACTGCATGTGTGATTTTTTTGTGATAAAAATTCAGCTGAAGCTCGTGGGGTTTGTTTTTGTCACCCCTAAATAAAACAACAAATTTAACAAACAGGAAACTAATACCCTATGACGGTTGTTACACGCTTTGCTCCATCCCCAACTGGCTCTCTTCATCTTGGCGGTGCAAGAACTGCTTTATTTAACTGGTTATATGCGCGTCATTTTAATGGAAAATTCCTGTTACGCATCGAAGATACTGATAGAGAGCGCTCCACTGCTGGTGCGGTACAAGCAATCTACGACGGTATTAATTGGTTAGGACTAAACTGGGATGGAGATGCAGTCTCACAATTCTCTCGTGCCAATGAACACAGAAAGACTGTTCAAAAATTGCTAGCAAGCGGCAACGCTTACAAATGTTATTGTACACCACAAGAGTTGGCTGAAATGCGCGATAGTGCAAGAGCAGATGGGCGACCAGTGAAATATGATGGGCGTTGGAGAGAAAAAACGGATGCTGACAAACCAAACGGAATTCCGCCAGTTATCAGGCTTAAAACCACACAAGAAGGCGAGACAATTATAAACGACATAGTTCAAGGTGTTATCAAAGTAAGAAATGAGCAAATTGACGATATGGTCCTAATGCGAGCTGACGGCACACCAACTTACATGTTAGCAGTTGTAGTCGACGATCATGACATGGGAGTAACACATATAATCAGGGGTGATGATCACCTCACAAACTCCTTTCGACAATACCAACTTTATGACGCGCTTGGTTGGAAGATCCCAAAATTTGCTCACATTCCTCTAATTCACGGATCTGATGGAGCTAAATTATCTAAACGCCATGGTGCTGTGGGAATAGACTCATTTCGAGATGATGGGTTTTTACCCGAAACCATGCGGAACTATCTTCTTAGACTCGGTTGGGCTCATGGTGATGAAGAAATTATTTCTACAAAACAAGCCATAAAATGGTTTAATTTAGGGTCTGTGGGAAAGTCGCCCTCGCGTTTTGATATTGGCAAACTTAAAAATCTAAATGCTCATTACATGCGTGTAGCAGACAAAAAAATGCTTTTCTCATTAATGAAAACTGAACTGTCTAAAAAATTAGAAAGAGATTTAAACAAAAAAGAAGAGACACGAATTTTTCAAGGTATGGATGAGCTTAAAGAACGCGCAAAAACAGTTTTAGAATTATCAAACAGTGCTTTTTTTTATATTGCACCGCGCCCCCTTGAAATGAGCGAAAAAGCAGCAAAATTACTTAACGTTGACGGTATAATGTACATTTCTATGATTTATAAAAAACTCACAAAATTAACCAATTGGACAGGCAGAGAACTGGAGATTACGTTAAACGAATTAGCAAAATCGCAAAATGCAAAACTAGGACAATTCGCTCAACCTCTTCGTGCCGCTCTTACAGGTTCAAATGTCTCTCCCGGTATATTTATTGTCATGGAGATACTCGGGCAAAGTGAGACTCTGGGAAGACTTAACGATGTACTGGATTAACTGAAATGAATAATTTGATATTACAATAAGTATCACCAAAGGGAAACTAAATGCCAGAATTAAAATTTTTAAAAGAGAAGAGTGCTTTTACCCTGAAGGATAATCGCAATGGTAAGACATATGATTTAGATGTTTTGAGAGGCACAACCGGGCCTGATGTGATCGATTTACGAAATTTATACTCAGACACAGGTCACTTCGCATATGACCCCGGCTTTACCTCAACAGGGAGTTGTCAATCTGAAATAACTTTCATTGATGGAGAAAAGGGAATTTTACAATATCGCGGACATCCAATTGATGAACTAGCAGAAAAGTCGAATTTTCTGGAAGTATGCTACCTTCTAATTTATGGAAATTTACCAAATATTGAAAAATTAGAAAAATTTAAAAGTCGCATTACATATCACACAATGCTTCACGAACAATTGAATAATTTCTTCAGAGGTTTTAGACGCGACTCACACCCAATGGCCATAATGAATGGTATTGTTGGAGCACTCTCGTCATTTTATCATGATAGTACTGACATCACTAACCCAAAACATCGTTTCGTAGCTTCAACACGAATGATAGCGAAGATGCCAACAATTGCGGCTTCTGCTTACCGTTACTCGATAGGCATGCCATTCACCTATCCTCGTAACGATCTAAATTTTTCTGAGAACTTTCTTTACATGATGTTTTCTAACCCCTGCGAAGATTATGAGCCAAATCCTATTTTGACAAGTGCTATGGATAGAATTTTAATATTACACGCTGACCATGAACAAAATGCATCTACATCGACCGTAAGACTCTCTGGCTCCTCAGGAGCAAACCCTTTTGCGTGCATAGCCGCCGGAATAGCCTCACTTTGGGGGCCGTCACATGGTGGTGCCAACGAAGCAGTTCTGAAAATGTTAGAGGAAATTGGAACTAAGAAACGAGTACCGGAATTCATAAAAAGGGCAAAAAATAAAGATGATCCATTTAGATTGATGGGCTTTGGTCATCGGGTATATAAAAACTTTGATCCACGTGCAAAAATTTTACGCCAAACTGCTCATGAAGTATTGGACGATCTCGGCATAAAAAGTGATCCACTTCTCGAACTGGCCATGGACCTTGAGAAAATCGCACTTGAAGACGATTATTTTGTTTCAAAAAAACTTTATCCAAACGTAGACTTTTATTCAGGAATTATTTACCGAGCAATGGGTATCCCATCGTCGATGTTCACTGTGTTGTTCGCTGTTGCACGAACAGTTGGATGGGTAGCTCAATGGAACGAAATGATAGAAGATCCAACTCAAAAAATTGGACGTCCGCGCCAGCTATACACAGGTGAGTTACAGCGTGATTTTGTTGAGCTTAAGGATCGAAAATAGTCAAGTTCGTTCAATCAACTCTACTTTATAACCATCAGGATCCTCAATGAAAGCAATTATACTTTTACCATTTTTCATTGGACCTGGTTCACGAACAATTGAAACTCCTGCCGCTCTCAATTTGTCGCATGCTTCATAAATATCAGGAACTGCAAGTGCCAAATGTCCAAAACCTGAACCAATATCGTATGGCTCATTTTGTTCCCAATTATAAGTTAATTCAATTACAGTGTTAGTCTCTTCTTTACCAAAACCAACGAAAGCGAGTGTAAATTTACCTCCGGGATATTCTGTCTTTCTCAGAACACTCATACCGAGATTTTGTGTATAAAAATTTATAGATTTTTCCAAATCTAAAACTCGTATCATTGTGTGTAGAAATCGGAAATCAGCTTTTTGGTTATTCATTTAGCTTTTCCTTCTTTGATCATAGATAAGATTATTTCAGCAGCACTTTCTGACGAGGAAACGCCTCCTTTTCCAAGTTTTTCAAGAGCTTGATTTGCAATTTTAATCTGGTTCTGAGCAATTGTTTTATCTTCTAAAAGTAACTCAAGTGATTCTTGAAGTAAATCGCTACGACAATTTTCTTGTAAGAACTCCGGAATAACTTCTCGATTTACTAAAATATTTATTAAATTTGCATATGATGTTTTTACTACTCTTTTAACAAGCCAAGCACTAATTGGATGAATTTTATAAGCAATAATAGATGGGGTTCCTGCCATTGCTAACTCGAGAGAAACAGTTCCCGATGCTGCTAAACCAATATCTGCTGCGTCAAAAGCATCGTATTTTTCTTTTTCATTCTCAACAATCTTAACATCTATTGGCCAACTGCTAACAGCGTTGCGAACTGAATTGACCAAAGGTGCAAGTGTGGGAATAATAATTGCAAAATCTGAGTATTTTTTTGAAAGATTGATAGCTGTTATTCCAAATATATCAAGAAGACTTCGAATTTCAACAGATCTTGATCCAGGTAACATGACCATTATTTTTGCTTCTTGGGTAATACCATGACGTTCACGAAATTTTTTTCCATCTCCTTTATCAGCACCACTCTCAAGTACTGAATGACCAACAAAAGTTGTTTTTAATCCAAATGGTTCAAAATACTGAGGCTCAAATGGAAGCAGAGTTAGCAAATGATCCAGAAACATTGCTACTTTTTTTGCCCGACCAGGTTTCCAAGCCCAAACACTTGGAGCAACATAATGAATTAACTTGATATTTTCATTTTTTAGTTTTTTTGCTACTCGAAAACAAAAACCAGGAGAGTCTATAGTCAACAGAACATCTGGATGTTTTAGTTTAACATCAGTAACAGTCTCCTTTATCCTCTTCAATAGTTTAGGCATATGTGGTATGATTTCTGCTAATCCCATTAAGGAAACTTCTTCAATAGGAAAGAGACTGTCTAAACCCTGCTCTTTCATGTTCTTACCTCCAACACCCACGAAATGAATATTATTATTTTTCTCCTTTATTCGCGCCATTATCCGAGATCCCAACAAATCTCCTGATACTTCTCCAGCGATAATATAAACTAAAGGCGCTTTATCCTCTATTCCAACTACAAATATCCCCTTTTCATCTGCAACTCGCACAACAGTGTCAATATCAACAACAAGAGCTTTGCCTCTCTGAATTGCAATTCCATCTAATCCAGCTTCAGCAGCAAGTCTTATAGTGGAAACACCAATTGTAGGAAGATCTGCACGAGTTTCTTGTCCGGGCTTGCAAACTTTTACTAGCACTCCACCCTTTTTGGAATTTCTTAAATTTGGTAAACAACTGATCATGTGATCAGTTCCGTTCTTTCCTTCAACTATGAGAACATTTCCTTGATGAGCTATTGCTCCCTGTCCTTTATCTTTGACTCCGAGAGCGAGAGCTGCTTGGCGGGCTGTTTCAATGTCAAAGTAGTTTTTTTTGTTAGGTTTAATTGAACCAAAAATACCATCGGGAGCAATAATTTCAGGCAATAATTGTTCAGCACCAATAACTTTGAAACCCTCTTTTTCAATGGACCTAATCAGTGCTGTTAGCAACCCGTCATCACCTAAAAAAGCTGCGCCACTTAAAGCAAAAAACTTTATTGCCCACCAATCAGGTCTCAAATCTCTGAAGGCTGGTCTTTCAATCCCCCCAGCCAAAACAATTTCTTCGACTCCTTCTTGACGCAGTAACTTTAGAGTTTTTCCAGCCGCACCAAGACGTACCCATGCATGAGAAACATAATTTTTAAAAATGTTTGGATTTGTTTGACCTGTAAAAGCAATAACAAAGAATTTTCTGTCTGAGTCAAGACACGACTGTATCAAGAGTGCAGGTAGTTCACCACTGCCAGCTATTATACCAAGCTTAGGCTGCATCTTCTAGATTAGGTTGGCATATGGAACGAGATGAGTCGGCACGAATAAAATTAACAATTTCCATTACTGGTTCAATATCACCCATTAGTTCTGCTACATCGTCAAGTCTCTCAGCGAGTGTTCCTTCAGGAGCAAACATCAAGCGATAAGCACTTCGCATTCCATGAATAGTCTCCCTATCAAAATTTCGCCGTTTCAATCCAACAACATTCAACCCCTGCAATCGGGCTCTATTACCTATAACCGACCCATATGGAATTACATCATTCTCAATACCAGACATTCCTCCTATCATTGAATGTTTGCCAATACGCACAAACTGGTGAACAGCAGATAGTCCTCCTATGATTGCCCAGTCATCAATTTCCACGTGACCACCTAAAGTCGCGTTATTTACAAGGATAACATTGTCCTTGATATTGCAATCATGGGCTACATGTGCACCCATCATAAAAAGACAATTATTTCCGACATTAGTCAATAAACCACCGCCCTCTGTACCTGGGTTCATAGTAACGTGCTCACGAATAACATTGTTACAACCGATTGTTAACTCAGAGGGTTCACCAGCATATTTCAAATCCTGAGGCTGATGCCCTATTGAAGCAAAAGGGAAAATACGAGTATTTGACCCAACTCTGGTAATTCCTTCAACGACAACATGGGAAATTAACTCAACTCCATCAGAAAGTTTAACGGAATCCCCTACAATGCAATAAGGTCCAATTTTCACATCAGCCCCTATTTCAGCCCCATCGGCAACCAAAGCTGTTGGATGAATAATTGTCATTTATTTTTTTCCATGATCATTGCAGCAAAAGTAGCCTCGGCCACTAAACTATCACAAACGTGTGCCTCACCCTTAAATTTCCATGCGGGGCCACGATTTTGGATTTTCGAAATTGAAATAATTAAGCTATCACCTGGGGTCACTGGTTTTCTGAAACGTGCACGATCGATAGACATAAAGTAGACGAGTTTATCCTCAGAGTCCTCACCCATGGTTTGAATAACAAAAACACCCGATGTTTGCGCCATTGCCTCAATTATTAGCACTCCAGGCATTACTGGGTGATCAGGAAAATGACCTTGAAAGAAAGGCTCATTAATTGATACATTTTTTATACCAACAGCACCTTCATTGGGTACAACCTCCAACATACGATCGATTAATAAAAAAGGATATCTATGCGGTATCATTTTCATTATCTGAACAATATCAATATCAGTAATGTTTTCCGTCAATGTTGTTGACCTTTCTTTTTTGACATTTTCTCAATCACTGCAATACTACGCATGTACTCACGAAATGGCCTTGCAGGGGAACCCCCAATTTTTTCTCCGGGTCCAACATTTCGCATTATTCCACTTTGGGCTGCCACCTCAACACCCGCTCCAATTTCTAAATGTCCCGCAATCCCAACTTGACCGCCTAAAGCACTAAAGTCACCAATTACTGTAGAGCCAGAAATCCCCACTTGCGATACTATTATGCAACAACGCCCAATCCGAACGTTATGACCAATTTGAACCAAATTATCAATTTTTGAGCCCGCACCAATGATAGTGTCAGGTCCTGTGCCTCGGTCAATTGTCGTGTTTGCACCAATTTCTACATCATCTTCAATGATAACGCGTCCGAGTTGTGGCACTTTCAGATGTCCATCTTTTCCCATGGCAAAACCAAAACCATCTTGCCCAATACACACTCCAGCATGAATTATCACATTAGAGCCTATTTGGCAGTGTTCCAGCGTTACATTGGGAGCAACTCTAGTATTCTTGCCTAGAGTGACACCCTTCAAGATTACAGCATTAGAACCAATCCAGCAATTCATACCAATTTTTGTATTTTTTTCGACAACTGCTCCGGGATCAATTCTGCAACCATCACCAATCTCAGCACTTTTATCAATACAAGCCGTCGGAGCAATATTGTCAACAAATTCTGGAAGAGGATAAAAAGCTCGTGCTATTCGGGCGTAACCTCTATATGGATCATCCATGACAATTAAATTCATACCCTCTGGTGCTTTTGAAACTACGGACGGACGAACAATAGCCGCACCTGCCTTGCTACTTTCAAAAACTTCAACATATTTTTTATTATCTAAAAAACTGATTTCAAACGGACCTGCCAAACTAAGTGGCGCAACATCCGTTATTTGAATGTCGGCATTTTTTTTATCTGATAGAACGCCCCCGGCAATCTTTGCCAATTCCTTCAATGCGAAAGGACCAGAAACACTGAAAAAACTTTGATCAGCCATATCCTTTTATTGTCCCTCTAATTTGCAGGCGCCACAACTTTAATAGTCGGCATAGCCGAATTCAGCCGATCAAGCACCATTTTGGTGATTTGCAGCTCTTTAGCTGCCAAGATTGTTTGATCTTTACGAAGTATTAGGGAAATTCCTTGCTCTTTTGAAATTGTTGAAACTATTCTATTAAGGCTATCTTGGATTTTACTCATTGCGCCTCCCTGCGCTCTATCCAGATTTTGTTTTCTCTGTTGAACAAGCCTTTGAACATCTGCAACTCTTTTCTCAAAATCTTCACGTTTTGCAACAAATGCTTCTGACGATAAAAGAGTTCTTTGTCTTGCAAGTTCCTGGTTTGCATTTCTCAGTGCTTCTTCTTCTTTTTGAATCTCGTCTTGAAATACTTTCCTATATTTACTGATTTGGTCACGAATAGCATTAAATGCCAATCCCTCACGTATTATTAAATTTATATCAATTACAGCAATTTTTGCAGAGTCGCCAACTCCCTGTCCAAAGCTCTGATTGGTCAGTAAAATAAAAAAACTGATAAAGATTGAGAGACTTATAATTTTTTTCAAATGATGCTCCTAAAATCTCGTGCCAAAATTAACACGAACTGTCTCTTCTTGGTCAAAGTCTTCCTTAAGCAAAGGGTACCCTATATCAACTCCGATTGGTCCAAATGGTGAAGTCCACATTAAACCAGTGCCAACAGCGAGACGGACGCTACCTGTATCATTAACACTTGACCCACTTGAACTGAGCTTTCCTGCACTTCCAAGATCAGAAAATAATTTTCCAGTTAAACCAAGTTCTTCGGGCAAACCAAGAGGGAATTTAACCTCAGCTGAGCCATTGTACATCCACTCACCACCCAGGGCGTCTTTTGTAGAGGTGTCTCTGGGACCTACACCACTAGTTGCAAAACCACGTAAGTTATCTCCACCAAGGAAAAATCTATCGTGCAAGTTCACATCCTCACCGAGACCGAATATGTGAGCAACACTTCCACCCAAAGAAAAAACAATTTGATCATATACTGGATAATATTTTGCTGCGTAAATTCGATTTCGAATATAACGTTTTGTTCCTCCAATTCCAGCCAATGAATTAAGCATCCGAAGAACATATCCTTCGGTGGGCATCTTGATGCTATCACGATCATCAAGAACTATTGAATGTGTCAATTCTGAGGTTAACTCAGAGCCAGCAGCATCCTTTACGAGTTGTGAGGCATCACTAGGGACATCTTCAATTTTTACTCTTTTGAGAGAATGTTGCCAGCTTTGCCTCAATTTTTCAGTGATTGAGTAACCAGCTCGTAAATTTCCACCTGTTTGCATGGTATTATATGAACTCTCATCTTGATTATCTTGACCAGTGTGGAATACGTCAAAGCCTGCCGTTACGTCTCTACCTTGAAAGTAAGGTTCAGTAAAACTGAGATCTATCTTTGACTGACGCTGTCCCACCATGCCACTTAAACTCAAAAATTGTCCTTTACCCATGAAGTTGCGCTCACTCATGCCAACATCAAAAAGGGGGCCACTCGTGGTAGAAAAACCAAAGCCTAATGACAAAGATCCTGTAGATTTTTCTTCGACTTCAACATTGATAATTGTCTTATCGGTTTCTTCTGCTGGAACTTGTTCCAATTCAACTTTTTCAAAAAAATCAAGATTATCTAAACGTTGTTTAGAGCGACTAAGTTTTGATGGATTAAAAGCATCTCCCTCAACCAATCTAAACTCTCGACGTATTACTTCATCAGCTGTCCTGACGTTTCCCTCGATGTCAATTCTGTCAACAAACAATCGCGGTCCCTCATTTACTTCAAATATTACATCTATTGTACGTTTCTCACGATTTCTTGTTATTCGTGGTCGTATATCCACAAAAGCAAAACCAAGTGCACCTACCTCATTGGTCATTCTATCAATAGTTTTGTCAACTCTCTCAGCATCATACCAATCACCTTCAGCAACTATTACACTGTCCAGCAAAGAGTCCGCTTGTAAATTCTGCAACCTAACGTCCAAATCGATTTTTCCAAAAGAGTAACGCTCACCTTCTTCAACCATGAAAGTTATAAAGAAGTTTTTCCTATCCGGAGTTAATTCTGCAACAGATGATAAAACATTGAAATCGGCGTACCCATCAGTTAAGTAAAAACGGCGAAGTAATTCACGATCAAGAGCAAGGCGATCTGGATCATAATTGTCGTTAGATGATAAAAACCTATACCACCGAGTTTCCTCGGTACGTATAACTTCTCGTAAACGCGCATCGCTGAATTCGCGATTGCCTATGAAACGAATGTTACGAACTTCCGTCCACTTACCCTCATTAATTTCAAAAACCAAGTCTACCCGATTTTGCGCTAATTGAATAACTTTAGGCTCAACAGTTGCGGCAAACCTACCTTTACTTCTATATAATGTTAAAATTCGCTTTACGTCATTCTGAACTTTTGATCGTGTGTATATGACCCGAGGTCTGAGAGAAAGCTCAAGAGACAAATCTTCCTCTGTAATCCTGCTATTACCCTCAAATGCAATTCGATTAATAACTGGATTTTCTACAAGACTCACAATTAAAGTATCACCTTGACGACGCAAACTGACATCACCAAAAAGTCCTGTAGCAAAAAGACTTTTCAAACTTCTGTCTATTCGACGCTCATCAAAAGCATCGCCTTGTTTAACTACCATGTACGACAAAACAGTTCCGGTTTCGATGCGTTGATTACCCTCAATTATTATCTCACGCACAATACCACCCGATAAGTCTTGGGCAGAAACA
>MDTD01094622.1_pt1 | contig 11510 bp, 12 predicted proteins | sample 811221 | NCBI WGS metagenome assembly MDTD01 (sample SAMN05326646, study PRJNA326480) | marine metagenome | isolation source: seawater | place: Pacific Ocean: South West | collected 2011
CAACTAGACTTGCATATGGTACAGATGAAGCCGAAGAAGGTAGAAATGCTTTTTTGGAGAAAAGAGATCCTAAGTTTAATAAGTATCCAAAATTTCCCTGATTGATAATGAAAGCTTGGTTATTAGCATTTCGATTAAGAACCCTACCACTATCCTTATCTTGTATATTAATAGGTTCCACTTTAGCCTGGGATAGTAGTGAAGACTTTTGTATTTACCGTTTTGTCTTACTTGTTGTGACTACAGTGCTTTTGCAGATTCTTTCCAATCTGGCTAATGATTACGGAGATAGTGAAAATGGGGCAGATAATTTAGAGCGCATAGGGCCTGATAGGGCAGTTCAAAGTGGGCTGATTTCAAAGAGTAGTATGTATAGAGCCATGATATTGTTGGCAATTCTAAGTTTTCTATCAGGTCTGGGTTTGATTTATCTTGTGTTTGGGTTTGCATATTGGAAGCAATTATTGTTTTTTTTGGTCTTGGGTGTTTTGGCTATATGGTCAGCAATTAAATATACAGCGGGAAGAAATCCTTACGGTTATTCTGGATTTGGAGATCTTTTTGTGTTTATGTTTTTTGGTATAGTTGGTGTTCTTGGCACCAATTATTTAATGTCCCAAAACTTTTTTTTAGAACATACGCTTCCAGCAATCAGTATAGGCCTTTTCTCAGTTGCTGTATTGAATCTTAATAATATGAGAGATTTTAATGGAGATAAATCGGCTGGTAAGAAAACTATGGTTGTTAGGATGGGTATAAAAAATGCTCGTATTTATCATACAGCTTTATTATTTGTTGCCTTTATTTCCAGTATAATTTATCTCGCCTTGTTGCAAAAAGCATATCTGGCTTATTTGTTTTTGATGATTTGTCCCATGTTGATATTCAATTTAAAGGCGGTTTGGTCGGTTGTCCATTTAAAGGATCTTGATGGTCAATTAAAATTAATGGCCTTAACGAGCTTTGCTTATAGCGTTTTGTTTTCTATTGGTCTAATATTTTCTAATTATGGATTATAGTTTTCTAATAGAAGAAAATATAACTGCTAATTTTAAGTCATACCGTTTAGAATTTAGACAGGCTAGTGGTACATCAAGAGGTGTTTTGCACTATAAGGATGTTTATTTTTTGATTCTCAAGGATAAAAGTCAAGGTGTTCTTGGAATAGGCGAGGCAGGTCCATTGTTTGGATTAAGTTGCGATTTTGATTCGGCTTACAATTATATGAAAGGTATGTGTGCTCTAATCAATAAGGGAGAGTGCATTAAAGAAAAGGAATTGCAAAATTATCCATCTGTTAAATTTGCACTTGAAATGGCATGTTTAGATTTAAAAAATGGAGGGAATAGGCATTATTTTAAATCTGATTTTGAAGGCGGTGTAGGTATACCAATAAATGGTTTGATATGGATGGGGTCTCTATCATTTATGCAGGCCCAGTTGGAAGAAAAAATTAGTGCTGGCTTTAAATGTATTAAAATAAAAGTTGGAGCTATTGATTTTGAAGAGGAGTTAAGTCTAATAAATAATTTAAGAAAACGTTTCTCTAAAGAGAAAATTGAAATACGTTTAGATGCAAATGGTGCATTTGAAGAAGATGCACTAGATAAGTTGAAAGCATATAAAGCATTGGGGATACATTCGATTGAGCAGCCTATTCGACAAGGACAAACTGCCTTAATGGCCAATTTGTGTAAAGAAGCTGTTGTGGATATTGCATTGGATGAGGAGTTGATTGGTATTCAAGAAAGAGACGAAAAAGCTGATTTGTTGGATAGAGTAAAACCCCAATATATAATTTTAAAGCCCACATTATTGGGTGGTTTTCAATCAAGCCAAGAGTGGATTGAATTGGCAGAGGAAAGAGGAATTGCATGGTGGGCGACCTCTGCTTTAGAATCTAATATTGGGCTATGTGCAATTGCTCAATGGACATCTAGTCTTAAAACAAATCGTCCGCAGGGTTTAGGTACAGGGCAGTTATATGTTAATAATATTAATGCCCCTATGGAAATAAAGGATGCAAAGCTTTATTTTTCAACAAGTCAAGAATGGGATTTAAGTCCAATAATATGATTTGTTTAGATTTTGAGCATATTAATGCCTTAAACTACAAGGACTATATTAACGCATCTTCTTTAAATGGTTATGAAGGCTTAAATAGTTTTATAGATACTTGTGACGCTTGGTATAAAGGAGACTCCTCGTTTGAGTTTCAAACATCTGGGTCTACATCAAGGCCTAAAATAATCACTTTTCATAGATCACAAGTTGAAGCAAGCTGTAAACAGACGATAGATTACTTTGGGTTAAATAAGGGAGACAAACTTTTGCTATGCCTTCCTTTGAGTTACGTTGCAGGCAAGATGATGCTTTTAAGAGCTATAGTAGGAGGCTTTAAGCTGTTTCTATCCGAAGATAACAAGTTTCCGTGGTCAGGATTGAATGAAACGATAGACTTTGGGGCTATGGTGCCTATGCAACTTGATAGGTTAGAGAATAGAGAGCAGTCATTAAAAATAAGGCATCTTTTACTTGGTGGCGCCCCCTTACAAAGTCGACATATTTCTCAAATAAAGGATTTGGGCTTAAAGGCTTATCAATCTTTTGGTATGACAGAAACTTTAAGCCATTTTGCTATGAAGCGCTTATTTCTAAATGAAGAAGCATATACCTTATTGCCTAATGTTAAGATAAAATATGGGAATGATAATGTCCTATCTGTTATCGTGCCTTGGATTAAGAATGATTGGTTACAAACAGATGATGTTGTAGAAATTCAAGGGGTTAATAAATTTATATGGAAGGGAAGGCAGTCAAATGTAATAAACTCTGGTGGTGTTAAATTGCATCCGGAGTCTATTGAGTCTAAGCTTCAATCTTTTTTTTCTTCTAGGGCTTATTTTATTTATTCTTTGCCATCTTCCAAATATGGAGAAAAAATAGGGCTTTTTATTGAGGGGGCTCCAATTAATAATATTGAAAATCAGCTTTCAAGTTGTCTAAGTAGTAAAGAGCGTCCAAAGGCTGTTTATTACATACCTCAATTCAAATATTCCACTGCTGGTAAGCTTTTAAAAAGAGAAAGCGCTCAATCTGTAATTTCGGATTTATGATTTGGCAAGAGTTTAAAAAAGAGTTTCACAACAATCTGCATGGTCTAATTGAAAGTCGAGAATTAGATAATATATTCTTCTTATTAATGGAGGCTTATTGTCAAGTGTCAAAGTTAGACTTGTTTGTTAATAAGGGCTTTGAGCTAAAGGATTCTCAATTAACTAAGCTGAATAGTGTCATTGGCCGTTTAAAGTTAGGAGAACCAATACAGTATATACTGGGGTATGCTGAGTTTGCTGATTTGTACATTAAAGTGACTCAAGATGTGCTGATTCCCCGTCCAGAGACAGAGGAACTTGTAAGGTGGATAGTGAAAAATGAAAGCCAGCGAGAATCGTTACATATATTGGATGTTTGTTGTGGTTCAGGTTGTATAGCCTTAGCATTAAAAAAACAAATTAATCATGCCGATATTTCAGCTTTTGATATAAGTAAAAAGGCCTTGGCAATTGCTGCTGAAAATGCAAAAATCAATGAGCTTGCTATAGGTTTATATCAGCTTGATGTATTAAAAGAAAGTCTGAGTAGTAGTAACCCAAATAGTTTAAGTGTAATTGTAAGTAACCCACCATATATAACAGAAAAAGAACTAGTTAAATTGAATTTAGAATGGGAGCCTAGGCTGGCTTTGGCTGTGGACGACACGGCACCAATTAAGTTTTATGAGCGTATAGCTGATTTGGGAAACGTTTATTTAGAACGTGGAGGTAGTCTGTATTTTGAGCTTAATGAACACTACGCAGAGAATGTATTTGAAATGCTGCAATCTAAGTCCTACTCAAGCATTGAGATAGCTTTAGATATGCAGGGTAAAAAAAGAATGATTCGTGCAGAAAAGTCGTTTAAATGATTAGTTTTGCCGAGCCTAAATGAAACGGCCATGAAAAAGATACTTGTAATAGGAGCAGGCTTGTCAACTGCTTGTTTAGTAAAATACTTATTAGATCAGTGTGATACTGAAGATTGGCAACTAACTGTAGCAGATAAAGATGTCAATGCTGCCAAAGATAAAATTAAAGGTCATCCTAAAGGAGCAGCAGTAGCGCTTGATATTCATAATGAGGGAGAGCGGCAGAAGTTGATAGAAAGTCATGATATTGTTATCTCAATGCTTCCTGCATTTTTACACACTTTGGTTGCTCAGGATTGTCTATCATTAGCGAGACACTTAGTAACTGCTTCATACCTAAGCGATGATATTAAGAAAATGGCCCATGATGCAGATCGGAAGGGTATTGTGATGATGAATGAGATTGGTTTAGATCCAGGTCTTGATCACATGTCTGCAATGAAGGTCATTGATGATCTTAAAGGAAATGGGGGGGATATTCTGTCTTTTATGTCTTTTGCAGGAGGATTAGTAGCTCCAGAATATGATAATAACCCTTGGAATTATAAGTTTACATGGAACCCTAGGAATGTTGTGCTTGCTGGACAAGGCGTTAGTAAGTTCATTCGTAATGGGCAATATAAATATATTCCTTATCATCAAGTTTTTAAGCGAGTAGACACCTTTGATATACTTGATCAGGGATTGTTTGAAGCTTACCCCAATAGAGATTCTTTGAAGTATCGAGAAATATATGGGTTAGAAGGTATTCCAACAATATATAGAGGCACATTAAGGCGGGTTGGTTTTAGTGAAGCATGGAATATGTTTGTTCAACTTGGTCTTACGGACGATAGCTACATTGTAGAGAATTCAGAAAAAATGACCTATCGTCAATTTATGGAGTCTTTCTTGTTTTATCGAATGACAGATACTATTGAGCTCAAGCTAGCTTACTATTTGGATATTAATGTTGATTCTGCTAATATGCACAAGCTTAGATGGTTAGGGTTATTTGATGATCGAAAGATTGGAATGAAGAATGCTACACCAGCTCAAATTCTTCAAAAGCTTTTAGAAGAAAAGTTGAGCTTGGAGCCGGAAGATAAAGACATGATTGTAATGCATCACTTGTTTGATTATGTCCAGGACAATCAAAGCTTACATGTAAAATCATCTTTGGTAGTAAAAGGGGATGATCAAGAATATACGGCAATGGCTAAAACAGTTGGCTATCCATTAGGGGTTTTTGTAAAGCTATTCTTGCAAAATAAGATTCAAATAAAAGGGGTTCATTTACCTGTTATACCTGAAATATATGAGCCTGTTTTAGAGGAGCTTAAAGCCTATGGTGTTAATTTTGTTGAGGAGAAAGAAGCACTTAATGAAGTCTTTTAAAAGTAATTTATCTCTTATCAAAGTGCTGTTTTTTTGGTGTTTTATAATATCCATAACATATTGTATATCAGGATGTAAAAATAATTTACATAAAGAGAAGGTTTATGGGTCAACTATGGGGACTACTTACAGTGTTACTTATTGTTCAAAAAGTCAAAATGTTGAAAAGTCAAGTATAGACTCTTTACTTAATAATATAAATCAAAATTTCTCAACTTACATATCTAATTCAGCTATTTCTAAAGCAAATGAAGCCATTGATACTTTTGAAATAGATGCTTCTTTTTGTAAGGTTTTGGGTACTGCTTTAAGAATTAGTGAAGAGACTAATGGAGCATTTGATTGCACAGTTTTGCCATTAGTAAATGCCTATGGATTTGGGATTAAGGAAAGGCAAAGCTTAAGCATTAGTGAGTTGCAAAAGGCGCAGGATAAAGTCAATTACAAAACGATTAAGCTAAGCTGTGCGAATAATAAATGTTTTATAACAAAGGCCAATAGTGAAGCTCAAATAGATTTGAGTGCTATTGCAAAGGGTTATGCAGTGGATGTAATTAGTGCTTACTTGGACAGTACAGGTATTCATAATTATTTGGTAGAAATTGGAGGAGAGCTTCGCTTCAAGGGCACAAATGAAATAGGTCAACATTGGAGGGTAGGGATTGCCAATCCAGATACTAATGTGAGTAATCAAGGTCCATTCATTGTACTAAGTGGTTTGGAAATGTCATTGGCAACGTCTGGTAACTATCGCAACTATTATTGGGAAGGGGATAAGCTTTTCACCCATAGTATTAATCCTAAGACTGGGGAATCAGCTAATAATTCACTGTTAAGTGTTACTGTAAATGCTCCAAGCTGTATGGAAGCCGATGCCATTGCAACAGCCTGTATGGTAATGGGAAAGGACAGGTCAATTGCTTATATAGATAGCCTAGAGTCTGTTAACGCGGTAATTATTTATCAGCAAGGTGATAGTGTAAAGACTAAAAGATTAGGGATTTAAGAGGCATCTAATCCATTCCTGTTTACTAGTTAAGTCAAAACGAATACGATGATGTAGTCGACTTGGCTGACCTTGCCAAAATTCAATTTTTCTTGGATAGACTTTAAAACCACCCCAATGTTTTGGGCGAGGTATGTCTTTGCCATCAAAGTCATTATTCAATTGCTGTACTTTATTATGCAATTCATCATAACTGTCTAATGGTTGACTTTGATTTGAAGCCCAAGCGCCTATTTGGCTTGCCCTAGGCCTTGTGGCAAAGTAGTTATCCGAGACTTCATCGCTTACTTTTAACGCAATACCAGTAATGCGAATTTGTCGATCTATTTCTTTCCAATAAAAGTTTAAGGCAATTTTATCATTATTAATAATCTCTTGTCCTTTTTGGCTATTGTAGTTTGTGAAAAATATGAGGGAGTCACTATTTATTTGCCTGAGTAAGACAACACGACTTTCCGGAAATCCATCTTTCGAAATAGTAGATAACGTCATAGCATCAGGATCAGGTACATTTTCTTCCTTTGCCAGCTGATACCATCGCTTGATTTCTAAAATGGGATCATCATTATTTTTTATATCAATGATATCACCTATATAATCTCTTCTGTCTTTTTCGAACTCCATTACGAGATTGTTTGTTGGCTTAAAATTCGGATATCCTCTAAAAAAAACCTAATTTTTACGATTAAAGAAGTTAATATGTTAAACTATCGAAATAGTATTGTTCTTTTAGCGATGTCGTTTCTTCTAGTGTTTTCTTGTAAAAAGAATGAAACAGAAGATACCGATAATAATTCTACAAACAATAATGATACTATTACTATAAGTTCAGAATATGGTGTTATATATTGCTCAATTACTGGCATGGATAATATGAATGGACAAATGGTAATTGGTTTAATGAATGATGCGAATGAATGGAGTAAAGGTGAGGATGGCACAGCCTTTCAACAATATATATCGGCATTTAATTCAGACCCACTGATAGTGCTATTTGATTCATTAGAAGCAGGCACCTATGCCATAAAATTATATCATGATGAGAACTCAAACGTCGAGTGCGACATGAACTGGATGGGTATGCCAACTGAAAAATTTGGTTTTTCCAACAACCCAAGTCTTGGTATGAGCGAGCCGAGCTTTTCAGAGTGTAGTTTTTCAGTTGCTGAAGGAGACACTACATCTGTAGATTTGGAGCTTAGAAATGTGTTCTTGTAATAGTAGTTTTTAAACTATTCTAATGTTTGATGTCAGAAGTGACTTTGCCATCTTTATCCCATGTTTTCGTTGAAACCTTGGTCCCATTGTCATAAACACGTTCTTTTTTAAGTTGGCCATTATCATGCCATTCTTTTTGGCTTCCATGCTCTAGGCCATTTTTGAACTCGCCTTCAATTTTCTTTCCTCTTTGTTCTCCATATATATAACCGGTGTAGGGCTTACCATCAAATAGCCAAATGATTTTATCATTTTCTCCTTTGGTCATGCTTAATCTCTCATTTTGCATCATTTCCATCATGTCTATTTTGGGTAGATTGCTTTCTGCCGTTGTGGACTTAGTACTTCCACCTTCACATATAACCTCTAATGAACCCTTGCCCCAATTATGCATATTGGTAGCACTATATTTTCTGCATGATGGCGGAAAAAGATCATTTAATCTTCCCTTAAAATTCTTGGTTAAAATACTGTCAAAATTAGTCTTAGAATTTGATCGCCTTGATCGGCTATATTGCCCTTTCCATATGATATTATTTATCAAGGCGGGTCCAGATTGATCTAGCAAAACATCCCCTCTTAAATTTTCTTTACTATAAATAACAACTCGAGTTCCTTTTGCAATGGCAATACCATCAAATGTGTGGGCTACTGCTTTAGGAAAAGCATTTATATTTTTAATATATTTTCCCTCTCCTACGTATTCACTTGTCTCATTAACTTCATAAGGTATATCAGTCCAATATTTTTCATTAGAATCATTTAACAATTTTCCTGAAAAAAATGCACGACAGTTATTAGTGGGTTTTTTGACAACTTGTCCATCAATAACACTTGCCTTTTGCCTATCAACAACTGTCTTTGAATTTTTTCGGGACCATGTTTTTTGGCTGCTATCAGAGGACAAAACTGCATTTTTTTTGCCTTTGCTATCAGAGGACAAAACTGCATTTTTTTTGCCTTTGCTATCTTTCAATCGCTCATTTTTTATCATCTTCATTGCAGGGTGATTAATTTCCAAGTTTGAAAGTTTAATGCTTCCACAACCTATATTCAGAGATAGACTGAAAATTCCAAGGTTTAATATTGCTATAAGTTTAATTGCTTTTTTCATATTGATTTTAATTAATTCTTTTTATTGGTAAGTTTAATTTAAACATGGAACTAAAGGTCTTTTTTTAGGATTCTATATGTCAAGGTCCAGTAAATTAGGCAATATGCTATGCAGCTAATGATTAATTGGTAAAGAGGGACAGGCCTTGTTTCATAATAGGTGTCCATTCCTTTTTCTAAGAGGCTCCCTTTGCCTACAAACTCTTTTAAAGGAATAAGCTCATCTATAACATCAAAAGGGGTGAAGTTCTTAAGTATTGAGATGCTTTCCGGTATGAAAAGAGATATAAACCAATCACCTAATAGCCAAAAAACTAATAACAAGATTATCGCACTGGCAATATTTTTTGTCCAATGGGCAAGAAGGGTTGCAATACTTAAGTAAGTAAAGGTATTTATAAAGGATAGGCCTAAGTAATAAAGCTTAGTACCTGCTTCCCAGCTAATGTTTTCGGTATTTTTAAATCCAAGACTTAGGGCAGATATTGATATTACTAAGGTGGAAAAGAGGCTTAAAAAACTAACAATAAGTAGTTGAGATATAAAAATTTCTTTTCTTGTTTGTCCATGAACTATGCTTTGTTTTAGATTGCCACTTTTATATTCCTCACCAAAAATATAGATTGCTAAACATGCTAGTAAGAATTTAAAAAACTTTCCGATAAATGCGGTGCCATGCCAAACATAAGGGAAGCTAAAAACATGATAATCACCTTGTTGCTCCGGATTAAATTGATTTATTAATGCACTAAAGCTATTTGTAAGGCTATTTGATCCAAGCAAAACACATAGAAAAAGGCCTATATACAGACCGAGGTATACATAGGTCGTGCTATTTTTGGACCATTTTAAATATTCTATATGTAATAGGCGCATCATTGGTCAATAAGTTTAAGGTAATGTGCCTCTAGGTCAAATTCCTGAACTCGTAAATGATTCAGCATTATGCCTATTTGATTTAAATGATTGCTAATATCTTCCATGCTTCTATCTAAGCTGAATTCAATGCGTAAGAATGCTTGATTTGGGTCTTTGACAATCTTAAAGACATAATCTAATTCCTGTAGTTTGTTTTCAAGCTCTTTCAAATTAGAGCTTCCAATTTCTATCTTATGTGCTTTTTGATGCGTTAATGAAGCAAAAGACCCTTCAAACACTACAGTCCCTTGTTTGAGTATACATAAGTGTGTGCAAAGTTGTTGAACTTCACTTAAAAGATGAGAAGCAAGAATAATACTCACTCCTTTATTGTGTAAATCCTTTATTACGGCTCTGACTTCTGCTATGCCTTGGGGGTCGAGTCCATTTGTTGGTTCATCAAGGATTAATAGGTCTGGTTTGTTTACAATAGCGGCAGCAATACCCAAGCGTTGCTTCATGCCCATTGAATATGTTCGCACTTTGTCTTGTGCTCTGGGGTATAGACCAACAATGTTTAAAGCCCAGTTAATGTTATCCTCGGATGTGTTTTTGATTTTACAAGTGATTCGTAAGTTATCTCTAGCACTTAAATATTGATAAAAACATGGTTTTTCCAGCAAAGCCCCTATTTTTGATTTACTGCTCCATGTAACATCTCCATCGCTAGCTTTAAGTGTTGTTAATAAAATACCTAAAGTTGTTGACTTGCCACTTCCATTAGGTCCTAGAAGTGCATAAACTTGATTCTTTTTAATTGAGAAGTTAAGGGATTGGAGGGCTGTTATGCTCCCATAGGATTTTGATAAATTGGAAACTGTAAGCATTGTTATTTAATGATAATCATTGCAATATAAATTCTGCACATATTAAAGTTAGTTATTATTCAATAATTTTATGAATTAAGTCCTTTAAATTCAAGTAATCAATGAGTCTTGTCATTTTAATATAGTACATTATATCTTCATCAATATTGGAGATTTTCTTTAAGCTTTCATCTAAATTAAGCTTAAGAAGTGGCTTGTCAATATGTCCTCCTATATTAAGCTGATTGTTTATAATTGACAATGAAATTGGGAATTCGAACTTTGTATGTTCAGCGTAATTGTCTACAAAATCTGGTGTTAATATATTCTCAGCAATGAAGCTATGGCTTGCATAAACTTTATAGTTAGCGTTAAAATATTCATTATGACTTGGTTGATCATATTCTTTTGGGGAATCAATACCCATAAAATTACTTAGGAAGCCACTTACATTAGTCCTCATAAGCTTCATAAGTTGATTTTTCTCTTTTAGTCGAATAATAAAATAACCATTGATATTATTTTGAAGCTTTGATTGCATGAAAAGACCCTTAAAAACTAAATGACTGCTATTTTTACTTCTGAAACGTGCAAATATTTGGGAAATATTCACATTAAGGCCTTGAAAGTTGCCAATTGCTTGATCATGACTTTTGAATATATTATATCCAAATTGAGCAATCTTACTATCATCAAAGGATTGTTGACTTATTCCACCATCTTTACGGTAAGAGAGTGTTGACTCATGAAGGCTGAAGGCCGTTTTGAATATTTCTGAGCTTATTTGGCTCCTGATTTTTTCACCTTCTTTTTCACTTCTTTTCCCTAGGAATAAAATTAATCCAAAGACCGCAGCGCTAAAACCTATGGCGGGTCCACGAAATGGAATATATCCCATTATAAATAGTCCCACAATTGTTATTAGCGAAACAATTATTAGGACTTTATTAAAAAAATGATTTGATTTCCATTTTTTTCTGAGCACCTCCAAATCAAGCATCTTAACGGACAGCTCTTCTTTAAGTTTTTTTTCGAATGTGTGGTCAGACATTACTTTCAATTAAAATCCATAGTCACTGTAGTACATACTAAACTCTTCGTCTTC
>MDTD01142061.1_pt1 | contig 11510 bp, 15 predicted proteins | sample 811221 | NCBI WGS metagenome assembly MDTD01 (sample SAMN05326646, study PRJNA326480) | marine metagenome | isolation source: seawater | place: Pacific Ocean: South West | collected 2011
AATAATTGCCTAGATTGATCGCAACGATCCAAATCCTGAGAGGTTTGCGAACTATCCCGGACTTCAAAATTCCTACTCCACAAACCGCTCCAAGCAGCTTTGATGGATAAACTGTCCAAAGGCAATGGCAATCTCTGAGTTTCTTTTGCGATCCTTCCATTTCCGAAAGTAGTTGGGAGCTGCATCAACCACGGAGTTGCCCACCGATTTTGTGCGAGACTCCCAAAGCGCCTCCTCCCCGCTCTTGGCTACCTTCATTGCTTGCAAGGAAGTCCTGAACTCATCTAATGAACCTCCTGTCTGATATGTCTGTATCACCATCCTTGCAAAGCCCCCCAAACGACTGCATGTGTCGGATTTCAAGTCTTGTGAATCTTGGTTTGCGAAAACAGAGGCAGTGCTCAGCAAGAAAATACCCGTTACAAATCCAGAAAATGTAACAAATTTGTTATTTATAAGATGATTTTGATACTGTAATTGAATGTTTTTTGTCAACATAAGGCGCTTTTGGGATTAAATGGCAGCAATGCTGAGAGTCAGTATAACATTGCCCAGTAGAGAGGCTGGAACCGCAAACTTAATACTAATCAGTAGTTCTATTGGGCTCCAGCCACTTTCGATCAATCTTACTTCAATCTATCGGAACTACCAGTGTATGAGATGGAAGACTTAAATCAAATCTGTCACGCTCATCGTCTCATATTTTTCCATCGGCTGATGAATCCACGGAGAACCCTCGAGATAGTCTACATAATAATTCGGCTTGTACTGCGAAACCCCTTTCATCCAGAGTACAGCGGTGCGGACTTCATCTAGATAGAATCCGTAATAATGATTCAACCATTTCAGACTTTTCTCCAGAGTGATGCCAGAGTCTGCCAGATCATCCACAAGAATCACCCTGTTTCCAAGGTTTGGGGTGGTTTGAGCCAGATCCCTGGAGAATGTCATTGAGCCCTGCTCGTTCTTCATACCATCACCCCGATATGACTCCACAGAAAGAATGGCGAGGGGTTTGTCGAATAACCGTGCGAAAATATCTCCTACCCGCAATCCACCCTTCGCAATACAAACGATCTGACTGAAGTCATATCCGTCTTGATAGACCTTGATGGCCAACTCTTCGATTTTTTTGTGGTATTCGTCCCACGAGACGTACAGATCGGTTTGTTTCTTTGCTGTCATTTCCTCACTACCTCGTTTGAAAGCCGTTGCGGATTGAATGTGCCAAGCTTGTTGAGATCTCCGATTTACAGCACAGAGATATTCAACCAATATCAACGAAGAAGTGACAAATTAGCAAGTGAGTGGGTCCATAAACTAACTGGAAGAGTCAGATAAAATGCCTCAAGCTGCCTGAATTTTCTCTTCGTATTCTCCCGGAGCTAGAAACCCACCAGATTGGCGAGCCCAAAGATCACCGTATATACGGGAGTTCTGGACCAGCTCGTCATGGCTACCGGACTCGATCAGGTTGCCTGCATCAATTACAACCAAACGGTCCAGCTGGGCGATCGTGGAGAGTCGATGTGCAATGGCAATCACGGTCTTACCCTCCATCAATTGAAATAAGTTTTCCTGGATGGCTGCCTCTACCTCTGAATCCAGTGCAGAGGTTGCTTCATCTAGTACAAGAATTGGGGCATCTTTCAGAAAGACTCTAGCGATCGCAATCCGTTGACGCTGTCCTCCGGAGAGTTTCACACCTCTCTCACCGACATGGGCATCCAGACCTTTCCGACCTGCTGAATCTTCCAGTTCCTGAATAAAGTCCCAGGCACTAGTCTTGCGAGCGGCCTCGATCACTTGCTCATCAGTTGCCTCTGGAGCGGAGTAGGCTATATTTTCGCGAATGGAGCGGTGCAGGAGTGAAGTATCCTGGGTGACTACACCGATGTAGCTACGCAGGCTCTCCTGCGTCATTTGGGCGATGTCTTGTTCATCAATCAGAATTCGTCCTCGTTCTAGGTCATAGAAGCGCAGGAGTAGATTCATCAGTGTAGTCTTGCCGGCTCCAGAGCGTCCTACCAGACCAATTTTTTCGCCAGCTATGATTTTCAGAGATAAGTCATCAATCACACCACTGGCCTTTCCATAGTGAAAGCCGATATGTTCGAACTCAATCTGCCCTTGTGGCACGTTCAGTGGTTGAGCCTTTGGCTGATCTACGACTTCATGGGGCTTGACCATCATCGTCATGCCGTCATGCACGACCCCAATGTTTTCAAATAGGCCAGAGACCTCCCACATGATCCACTGTGACATCCCGTTGATACGTAGGCACAGTGCAATCGAAATGGCAACTGAACCAATGGACACCACGGATCCAAGCCAGAGCCAAATGGCCAGAGCGGATATGGCAAATACTAGGAAGGCGTTGTTGAAATAAACTGTGAACTGAAACTGGGTCACCAGTCGCATCTGATGATGTACGGTTCGCAAAAAACCTTCCATGCTCTCTCTGGCATAAGCGGCTTCCCTACCTGCATGGGAGAACAGTTTGACCGTGGTGATGTTTGTGTAGCTGTCAACAACCCGTCCCGTCATTAACGAACGAGCATCGGCTTGTTCACTAGAGACTTTCTTGAGCTTAGGTACAAAGTAGCGAATGAGTGTGGTGTAAACAATTACCCACAGCAGCAGCGGTAATGCTAGTACCCAGTCCGCTGAAGCAACCAAAACCATCATTGAAATGAAGTTGACACTCACGTAGACAAAGACGTCAAGTAACTTCATCACACTTTCACGAATGGAGAGTGAAGTCTGCATCACCTTGGTCGCCACCCGGCCAGCAAATTCATTGGCAAAGAATCCCATGCTCTGCTGGAGCAGGTAGCGATGCATCTGCCAACGGGCGATCATCGGGAAGTTACCAAGCAGCGTCTGATGAATCAGCAGAGATTGCAACAAGACGATCGTTGGCAGACCGATCAGCAGTACAGCTCCCATCCAGACCAACTTGCCTCCCTCACGTTCCAGAAATCCTTCCTGTCTACTTGCCGCCAGCCAATCCACAATGTTGCCCAGAAATCCAAACAGGTAGACCTCTCCAATAGAAATTAGTGCGGTGATAGCTGACATTAGAAACAGCCAGGGGCCTGCAGGCTTGGCATAGTGCCAACAGAAAGCCACCAGTCCCTGGGGTGGTTGGGTTGGATCTTCATTGGGAAATGGGTTCAGGCGGTCTTCAAACCAAGAAAACATGAGCGAGCGAGAGGTGTTGGGTTGTAGTAGTATGCAGAGTTGTCGGGACTGTTCTTGGATCAGATAATTTAGAACTTTGTGGAAAGAGTAACGAAATCTGCTGTGAAAAAATGATATTCCAGAATGAACTTTGGTTTGCGAAGAGACAACCAGAAAAAAACTTTCTTTCAAGAATGCCAGTATTGATGAGTTTTTTTCGGCAAAGAAACAGTTTGGAGTTTCTCAGTTTGGGTGTTGTGAGATTCAAATTTATTTAAATCTTTTGTTTTGAGTGATTGGTGGCCCAGATTGTGCCGCATACATGATAGGCAAATCACGATTTACGTAGATGGATGCGCCATAGTGCTTCATAAGAGTGCTGACTACTAAGGGAGTAAATGGAAGGTAAAACTAACCGGGAACTGCAAGCATTGCTAGAAGTGCAGAACCACAAGATCAAGCAGCTAGAACAGCGAATCACGACTCTTGAGTGGGTCATCTGCACAGTCGTTGATGACAGTGAGCCCGAGCTTGGAACCAATCGTAACCTGAACTGAGGCCAACCACAGGAAGAGGTTTCTCCTAACGCAAATCTCTTTATCGCACACCAAGATTTTCACTAAAAACTACTCAATAGAAGTTTGGTTCAAGATAGAAATCATTTGAACCGATGCTTCTATCTTGATATGTTCAATTTCTCAAAACCCTACCGTTCTTCCTTCAAAAATCTGGAAACGAAGGCATGAGAAATTTTGCCAAATGGCTACTGATCGTTTGGTCCGTATTGTGTTTGATCGGTGTTTATTTCGGCTTTACCGAGTTTTCTAAATCGTCGGGGAAGGTTGTTTCTGGGATTGGCGGAGAAGACCTCGAAATTAATGTAATTGTCGCTATCTTCGCAGGGCTTCTGCTTTATTTGATCATAGCGATGCCTGCTCTGCTCATTTGGCTGCTGTTGGATCGAAGGGAGGATCAGATTGTCGATCATCTACGCTATTACGATCTTGAAAAAGATGATGATTCTCAAGAAGTATATGATTTGGACAAAGAAGTTTCCTTTTTTCAGTTGGAGCCTGAGGAGAAAGAGCAGGGCGAATTGTTTCCGATAGATCGTCAGTATGAGGATCCAGTTACAGAGGTGGGGTATGACGAGAGTGAGGTCGGTCAACTGAAGTCGAGGGTTGTCATGCTGGAGCAAGAGAATCTCCAACTCAAGCAGATGCTACATAAGCGAAATCAAATCATCAGTCAGTTTAAGAACTCTGTACGAAGTGGCCGCTAGGTCTATTCTTTATCTTGTTGATTCCAAAAATTTTCCCTCAGTGTTGTTCTCTTATCTTTATTGAATCCTTGCCAAGTATTGTCCAATCTGATGAATTTCAGAATCACTGACTCGATTGATAGTAGGCCACATGATAGTGGTCGCGCCGTTGCTGCGACGTTTGTACTTGATGTCGAGCATTTGATTGATCAAGTAGGAGGCTGGTTGGCTAGTAAGGTGCGGGCAGCCTTCCACGGGAGGATTTAGAACGTCTGTACCATGACAAGTCTAATAATTGTATTGCAGATAGAGAGCGGCTCCTGCAGTCGTGTCAATCTGATTTTTGCCGATCGTGTCTTAATCCAATAGCCTGACATAAAGCACACCAGCCCCCAAAAGCAAGGTCAGTAAGAAAGGACCTCTCATTACCCAAGACCACACTTTTGCAATCAGCATAGGCATCAATTACTACTCGTGGCAGAGTCAACGGAAGTCTCCAATAGCTCTGAAAAATCCCTTCAATTCTTTGCTGGGGGACAAGTGCTGGAGTTTGTAGACAGCACCACTCAGACTAGTTGCATACAACTCACCAACTGCATCTTCCGTCAGTGACGAGAAGGATATCACCTCTTCCAGTTCTTCACCATGCTGGATTCTGGGTTTGTAGACTAAGACCTGAGGGAAATGCTGAATGCTTGGTTCGGCAGGATCCAGTTGAAAGAGTCCACGAAAGTAGTCACCGTAAACATACTGACCACGGAGCCAGGGAATGTCTTCTCCTCGGTAGACATAACCTCCAATTACAGAACGAATAAAGGTGTGTTCGAGAGAAGCAATCGGTAACATAGTACTTTCCTTGTCACAATTTTCTGTCCCTGGAGGATAACACTGGTCGCCCTTCAAAATCTGCCATCCGTGGTTTTTCCCCACCTCAATACGGCTGATCTCTTCCTGATGGTTGTCTCCGACATCTTCAACAAAAATATGCCCAGTCAATGCGTCAATACTAAATCGACAAGGATTACGAAATCCCCATGCTAGGATTTCCGGTCGAATCCCTTCATTGTTACTAGCAAAAGGATTGTCTGGCGGAATGTCATAAGGTGCTTTCTCACTGGCGTTGCGTGTGTCTAATCGTAGTAGACTACCTTTTAGGTCGCTGAGGTCTTGAGCATCATCAACCTGATATCCATCACTCACGGAAATATACAGGAACCCATCGGTACCAAATTGAAGCATTCCACCATTGTGGCTGTTGGAAGTCTTGGGAATTTCCAGCAGTGTCAGCTCGCTCGAACGGCCTACTATATTGTCTAAATTCACTGTAAAACGATAAAGTCGAGAGCGTTTGGGATTGTCTAGTGAATAAAATACATAGGCATAGCGGTTGTTGAAATAATCAGGATCAAAAACCATTGAGAGGAGTCCTTCTTCCCAATCTGCGGAATAAACGGCATCGGTCAAGTCAAGTAGGATACCACTACTCTGCAGTGCTCCTTCGGTAAACTATTTGACCCGTCCAGCTTTTTCAGTGACAATAAATTTTGTGGTGGAACCCGGAAAGAATGTCATTGAGGTAGGTAATTCAAAGCTTTTTTCCGGAGCCAATAACTGCAAATCGATACGTGGACGAAGCAGTAATGCGTGAGTTAGAACTATCGCCAATATCAGTAAAAAGAAGATGCCTAGCAAAGTGCGAGTTGTTTTCCAGACGATGGTCATAGTGGGTGATAACCGCAAATGAAGGTTGGCGTATATACATGATTAGTCTGATCGGTGATTTGGTAAAGTCTTAGTAGGTTGGTAACGCTGGTCAGGAGTTACAAGGCGAAGAATCATGATCCGTGAGGACTTGTTGGCTGAGAGTGCAGTCGTAGAGTGGATGGGGACAAATGAAGGTTGTTCCCCAGAAGGGATTTAGCCCTGCAGACGTTCAGTGAGATAAACTGCAGGATGGATCACCCCCAAGGGAAGCTTGGCTTCCCGAATGCTGGCTCGGATCTGGTAGAGGCAGCCTGGGTTTCCTGTGACTAGTATAATTGCTGTTGGATTGAACTCCAAGGTTTCACGTACTGAGTCAATCTTGCGCCTGAGTAAATCTCCAGCCAACTCAGGCTGGAGTAAATTGTAGATGCCTGCAGAACCACAACACCAGTTGGACTCCGTTGATGGCACGAGTTTCACTCCGGGTAGGTTATTGACTAATGGATCTGGAACAAAATGATAACAGTTTGGTCGTACCTTCTCAGAGATGCTCAGGTTGACTACGCCTGGTCCTACTGTAATGGTTCAGTTGATGTAGTCGATGTCGTGAATTTCTTTGAACCGGTCCGTCTCGATGATTACAGTATATTTTTGAGGCACAACTCCTCTGGAAAGATCGGTGCCAGCCCCTCTTGCCAGAAAATTCAGCTTCTTACGACACACAACTTTGACGACTCGAACCAATCTAAATGTTCATCGTCGTCTACTTTCGGCCTTGGAGCAGCGTGATGCACCGCTAGCGAAAGCTATCATGAGTGAGTACCTACGCCAAGTGCGTGAACTCTACTTCCAACTACCAAATGGTGACTAGTGAACTCCTTTCCTCTCTAGTCAGTAGCGGGTATAGGACTTGAATGAAGGTACCTCGAAGAATATCACTTACCTATCCCTGAAAAGGCCGCCTGAGTGTGGTCTTTCCCCCGCATTTGAACGGAGGCATGGACGCCCTGCCGCGCTTTCTACAAAACCCGATCCGACTCAAACTGGTTCTGCTCTATTTTGGGATTGTCCTGCTCCTGCCCGGACTCGGTGACACTCCATTGGTGGACTGGGATGAGAACATCTACGCAGAAGCCAGCCGACAGATGGTGGAGCGAGACAACTATCTGAATATCTACATCAACGACTATCCCTTCGCAGAAAAGCCTCCTTTCTTTTTCTGGGAGCAGGCGGCCTCCTATCATCTTTGGGGAATCAACGAGTTTGCGGCTCGTTTCCCATCGGTATTGGCTGGTCTGGCGATGGTAATTTTCTGCTTTGAAGTGGGCCGACGGATTCGGGATCAGTATCTTGGGACCATCTGGTCACTGGTCTATCTAACTTCACTACTCCCGGGAGTCTTCGCTCGTAGTGCAGTCATCGACCATACCTTCAACGCCTTTATTGCAATCGCGGCCTTTTTTCTCTATCGCTACGACTGTCAATATGAGGCGTGGCGTCAGCAGTCTGGAACAAGGACTCCACAGCATCGACTTTCTCTATTGATTGCCAGTCTCTGCATGGGGATTGCGGTACTGACTAAGGGGCCTTTGGGGGGGGCCATTCCGTTAATTGCTTTTGCAGGCTACAAGCTTCTAGTGGCCTCTCGTCAGACAGTTCCACTCACACATCTCTTCAGTTGTGGGATCACCTCGCTGGGAGTCGCTCTCTCCTGGTATTTGCTCAACTGGATCGTTTACGGAACAGAGTTCCTTCAGGGCTTCATTTGGTTCCAGTTCAGCCTCTTCAGTCGTCCGTTGGAAGGCCATGAAGGGCCATTCTTCTACCATTGGCTGGTTGCTCTGATTGGACTATTCCCCTGGACGCCCTTCCTGTTTCTGCAGCCAAAACGTTTGTGGAAATCAGAAGAAGTGCATGTGCGACCCCTAGTACGCCTTTCCGTGGTCTGGATTCTCTTTGTGCTAGTGCTGTTTTCTCTGGTTAGCACGAAGCTACCTCACTACTCAGCCTCAATGTATCTTCCTCTGACGCTTTTAATTGCCCTGCAGTTGCATGATCGCAAGTTTGAATTGCCTCGCTGGTCTTGCCTTGTTCTTGGACTCTGGGGAGTGTTACTGGCTGCGGGTCTTTGTGCGGTGCCTTTTTTGGCAGAGAGATACTTGGCTGAGGTCAGCCCTGAGTTTAAACTGGAATGGTCTAGCGGTATTTATTGGACTAGTGGTGGAATGCTGCTGACCATGTTCTTGGGGACCCTTCTACTCTGTCGCCAACGCTTCTGGTATGGACTCGGGGTAGTTGGAATAAGTATGATCTTCTGTGTTCAAGGTCTCTGGCGCTATCAGGTACCGATGATCCAGAGTTATATCCAAACTCCGTTGGTCGAACTCGTGCGGGAAGCCCATCAGCAGCAGGCCAAGGTCGTGCTATATCGTGTTGTCTCCTTTGCTGCTCTTTTCTATGGAGGAAAACCCATTGAGATGTTGCACACCTACAAATTTCCAAATGATCCAGAGATTCTCAATCTCCCCAATTCCAAAGAGCTGGCGATTATCACAGAGCGTCGCATGGAGGATAGCTTGCGCAAGGATCACCCACGGGTCCAGTTCGTAAAACACTCTGGTAATTTTGCGTTTTACAACATCCCAACTGATTACCCTTGATTTCTTCCTCGCTTTCGGTTTGAGCTTCTGACCTCTTTTCGATAGTATCGAATGTATTTGTGATCCCCGCTTCGCCGTTAACAGGGTTGCTCTACCCCAATATATCAGAAAAGGTTCGATGTCGCAGGTCGTGGCAATTGCTGGTGCAACTGGCGCCGTAGGTACAGAGTTCATAAAATTGCTAGAACAGCGCAATTATCCGCTTCAGAAACTCAAATTGCTGGCATCAGCACGCTCGGTGGGTAAGCAATTGCGCTTTCGGGGCCAGACTCTGACGGTCGAAGAGCTGCGACCAGAGGCTTTTCAAGACGTTGATGTCGCATTCTTTTCAGCAGGTGGTGACCGCAGCAAAGAATTTGCCCCAGCAGCGGTCCAAGCTGGGGCGCTGGTCATTGATAACAGCAGTGCCTTTCGTATGGAGGAAGGGGTACCTCTGGTTGTGCCAGAGATCAATGCGGAGGCAGCTCGGCGACACAAGGGGTTGATTGCTAATCCAAACTGTTCGACGATCCAGATGGTGGTAGCTTTGAACCCCCTGCATCAGGAATCACCTTTACAGCGAGTTGTAGTCTCCACCTATCAAGCTGTCTCTGGAGCCGGTGCCAGCGGCATGCAAGAACTGTTGGACCAAGTCTGCGACTATACTCAAGGAAAACCTCTGACGCCCCAAGCCTTTCCCAAGCAAATCCTCTTCAACTTGATCCCACATATCGATATCTTCCAGGAAAATGGTTACACCAGGGAAGAGATGAAGATGGTATTGGAGACACGCAAAATCATGTCAATCTCTGAGCTCCCGGTTTCAGCGACCTGTGTTCGGGTTCCGGTGCTGCGAGCTCACTCGGAGGCCATTTGGGTTGAGACAGAAACCAAGATTTCAGAGGTACGGGCGAGAGAACTATTTGTCCAAGCGCCAGGGATCCAGTTAGTAGACGAACGAAAGCCCGCGGGGTACCCTGTGCCGTGGGAAGCCAGCGAAACATTTGACACTTACGTTGGCCGAGTTCGAGAAGACCTGTCACATCCACGTGGGTTGACTTTCTGGTGTGTGGCGGACCAGCTCTACAAAGGAGCAGCTTTGAACGCAATTCAAATCGCTGAGGTTCTGCTGGAAAGCTGAATCTAGAATGGGCTACTTGAAACGAGATGATAAACGACCACACTATGACCAAATCCTGGCTTGGTTAACGAATGAATTTGAGTGCCGACCATTGGAGAAATGTGATTCCCGTCACCTGCTTCAGGAACTTCAGGAACAGTTGAATTCCACTGAAGAGGAGTTACTTCGTCATGGCTTTCGCAGAGCATATCGCCAGTTGGTGGAGGGTGTTTGAAATTTTGAGTTGGAGAGCGCTGTGCCCATGAATTTGCTTCTAGTGATCATCGGAGGGTTCTCACTCTTCGTTGGTTTCCTCGGGGTTTTTGCAATAATGCGCAACGACTCGGAAGACAAAGAGTACATTCCCAAACGTTGGTTTGTTGGGGTATGCGCAGACGTAGCTAAAATCTTGAGGGTACATGTTGCTCTGGTGCGACTATTGGTCCTCATCTATACCCCCTTTGTCGTTGGGCTCCTTTTCTATGTGGTTTACTCCATACTCCTAAAGCGACGACGGCAGCGGGAAGCTGAAGTAGCCGCCCAGCAGCTAGAACGTCCTCCTGCCACGATCACCAAGATTGATAGCATCCACTACAACTGAGTCTCATTTTCGATCAGCCCTAGCTCTGATTACCCGCGAAGAACCTGTGGATGGCCCATTGTCTCAGGCTCTGCAATCAGTAGGAATCCGAGTTTGCCATCACCCAGTCTTGGTTACAAGGTCCCCTCCTTCTTGGCAAGCATTTGATGCTGCTTGGCTTCAGCGGCAGCAAGTGGATTGGGTTGGTTTCACTAGCCAGCGGGCTGTTCGAGGGTTTTATCAACGTTTGGCAACACTTGGTGGGAATTTAGGTGAGCTGTCTCATTGCCGAATTGCTTGCATAGGACCCTCAACAGCAGATGTCTGGGTAGCTTTGGGAGGTCAGCCACCGTTGGTTCCAGAGGTTTTCCACGCAGAAGCCCTGGGAGCAGCAATGCTGAAAACGGGCATAACCTCTGATCATTGCTGTTGGTTACCGCAGGCACTGCAGGCTCGTGAAGCCCTCGGGGTACTTCTCCGAGCAGCTGGTAGCAAGGTACTAGCGACGCCAACATATCAGATTCTGCCAGCTTCCTCTGCAGTTGTACGAGCTTGGAGGGAGACCCTTGAAAAGGGTGTTGATTGGATCACCTTCACCAGCCCTTCTGCAGTAGAACACTGGTTCGACCGGCTACCCCCGAGCGAGTGGTTACAGTTGACGCAACTTCCAAAAATTGCTTGCATCGGTCCATCGACTTCAGCGGCTATTGACGAACTGTCTCTGTCAGCAGATGTGACTGCTACTTCTCACAATTTTGCTGGTCTGGCTGATGTGATTGTACATTTTCCTAAAGATCAAAACACCCCAGTTAGCTGAAAAAGCATGAATCGACGACTACTGTTGAGTTTTCAAGGACCTCATCACCCTAAAATTCTGTCGCGTCTTGGTGCACTGCTTGATAGCTGGCCTGTGCGGTTTCTGGATCTGCATGGTCTGGAACAGGATCAGATTTTCTCTGGCTTATGGCAACTGGAGTGGATCAGTGAACAGGATCCACAATTGATGGAAAAGAGCTTGTGCTC
>MDTD01183517.1_pt1 | contig 11510 bp, 8 predicted proteins | sample 811221 | NCBI WGS metagenome assembly MDTD01 (sample SAMN05326646, study PRJNA326480) | marine metagenome | isolation source: seawater | place: Pacific Ocean: South West | collected 2011
TTCAGGGTGAAACGCTTTTTTTGTGGTTCAACAAATGTTCGCAACGACAATCAAAAGTGAGCAGGATTTGGCACCCGCAATCAAAATAATTTGTAGTGGATTTTGACCCACTTATTCACCCGCTGGTGTCATGACCGCTTCACCCCAGCCCCTGGACGCCGCATCAGCAAACCCATCAGTTCGATTTGTTTGGGTTAATACGGGTATAAAAAAGTTGACGTCCACTCTTAAACATGTCAGGTTGAGGATTAAGAAAAATACATGCTAATTCTAAGTCGGTAGTATTATGAAATCTATAAGCGTGACATGTGTAAACTGTGGTCACAATATGAGTATTCCAGAGACACTTCTGGGTAAACAAGGAAAGTGTCCAGCGTGCGGCCAGATAACTACAATCCGGGCATCCAACGAAATAGCACAGCAAGACTTTTCGCAGCAACCACTCCCGCAGCAACCACTCCCGCAACAACCACTCCCGCAGCAACCACTCCCGCAACAACCACTCCCGCAACAACCACTCCCGCAACAACCATTTGCTACACCAAATATAGGTGCAATGGCATTCACCAGAGCAAAATCAGAAGAGAACAAACGTCGAGTTGCCAAATCTAAGAACGTGGCCCGAACAATTCTTGATAGTAAGTTTGGGGGATTACAAGGGGCTAGGTCTCATCTTTCTATCGGTAATGATAGGTATCCCAACTTAACAAAGTATTTGGCAGTTTTGGATATACTAATCCGTATTATTTTCATGATTGGTATCGTTATTCTTTTAGTTGCTTTAGTCGTCGGGATGTTGGCTGGATTGTACCTAATGATCTCCAACCCTTTTGGTTACTACGCTGGTGGCGGAGCCATTAATATCACGGTTGTAAGTGGAAACACAATAACCGATGGGGACTACTTCAATATCGAGGTTGGCGGATTAAACAAATATTTTGAATTTGATGTTGGGGATGGTGTCAGACCTGAGGACTACCGCGGTCAATTTACGCCGGTGATCTTTAGTAAAGAGTCGAGTTCGGCGGAAGTTGCACAAGCTATAGGGAGGGCACTCGAAGTTGACGGTGATTTTGTTGATGTTACTGTCATTGATAACGTTGTTGGAGTGGGCAACGACGATGCCAATGAAGGAATTTATAACAGGAATGTCCTGGTTAAATTCAAAGACGTAAACAGTGTGCCACTTCGGTATTATCGTTCGACATTTTTGTTTGGAATTTATTGGTTCCTAGGGACGCCGATAGCCGCCATTATTTACTATTTCCTACTCGTTTGGTACCGAATTGTCGCTCTTGCTGGTATAGAGTTTATTCGGGTCTTTTTGGATACTGAAGAAAATACCCGAAACTAGTAATTTAATAATTCTAGCCTATAGAAAGCGGCCAAAAGAACGCCGCTTGTTGAATTCAGCCCGTTTAGTTCGTGCGGCTAGACGAGGATATAAAACGTAAACAGAGAAGCAAGAAAACGTTATCGAAAGTATTCAATTGTGTACTGTACACATTCAGTGTTGCCAAAATCACCAACGTCCAGTGGTTTTTTGTCTGTGACTTACTGTTTAACCACTAGTTCAACAGCTTCACAATATTTTCAATCGTCAATCGGCGTTTGAACCTTTAATAAAAGCGTTTCCCTTGTCTTGCATGGTGAAACGCTTTTTTTGTGGTTCAACAAATGTTCGCAACGACAATCAAAAGTGAGCAGGATTTGGCACCCGCAATCAAAATAATTTGTAGTTCATCATAAAAAGTACGCCTAAGGAGGCCTTGTATCGCACCAACAATAGTAGTACCAGAATCTGTCGAATAGGAGGGCACGAATGAAGCGACGGTTGATAGTAGTGGGTATGCTCATAGCGGTCTTCATGACCATCATTGTTTTCCTCGTGGTTCTTCCGAGTGAAAGCTATAGGCGATATCAGCTAGAAAAAGTTGGCGATTTCTCTGGTCCCGAATATGTAGCGGACGGTAGCCTGTTTACTGATCTACATACGTCCTATTTTACGGGAGGTTTAGATATTGAGGAGTTACGTCTGGGCGATACGAAGATCACGGAGGTGGGATTGCGACGTATCTGTGAACTCGGCAATTTAAAAAAATTAGTTCTGAGTAACGTGGAACTCAGTGACACCGACCTTTTGTGTTTGTCTCCTTTAGATGGACTCCGGCAGATCTACCTAAGAGGTACTGATGTTACTGGTTTGGGTTTAAGCTATCTGCGATTATCGGAAAATCCTTATCTTATCGATCTTGATAACACTAAGATTTCCGATGAAGGGCTCAATCATCTTTCTCATTTAAAGTCTTGTACTTTTCTAAGTCTCGCAGAAACCGCTGTAACTTCTGCTGGAGTATCGAAATTAGTCGATATAGAAATCGAATCTTTGGATCTGTCTCGTTCACAAATAAATGACGACATCTGGGAAACGCTGATGCGTGCGGACGGCTTCTACACGGTTCGTCTGTCTGGTTGTGACCTTAATGGTAGCGAAATGCAAAGGCTGGCTAGTTGGACAAACTTAAACAGACTAGATCTGTCGGTTCCGAATGCTTTAGCACTGTGCAAAGGATTGGGAATTATTTCAGGTCAGGAATTAGATGACCGGACAAGTTCTTCAGGTAAAGCAAAAGCAGAGTTTTCAGAAGATTCGCAGTTGTTATCGTTAGCTCATCAACATTTTAGCTTATTGCGGAAACTGGGAAAGCAAGTGCGTGTTGATGGCCAAATTAATGAAGCAGCTTTAAGAGAGTTGAGGGGGCTTGCCACGTTAGCGAACAAGGATCCTGATGACCGAGAAGTTCTAGAGGGAATTCTCGGATATTTAGAGCGTAGATCGCCTTGCTTTCGCGTGCTTGATATTACCAAGACAAAAATACCAAAGCATCGAGTAGAAGCGTTAAAGTTGTCGTTGCCGAGCTGCCACATCGCTTACTAGTTGGCTTGCTAATGTTTATTGACGGTGATTGTGTACAGTACACATTTAGTGTGTTTAAAATCACCAACCTCTAGTGGTTCTTTGTTTGCAGTAACGAAGCAATGTGAGAACAAGGAAGGTTCCTGAACTCTGGCTAGTCCGCGGCTATGAAGTCCTCTTGGAAAGGAACTTTGGCAATAAGGGTTGTTCGTTGCTTAGTTCTGGAATTGCTTTGCCTAGTTTCCTGCTCCACCACAGTGTGCTGATTGAGAATACGGTGACCCAGAAAATGTCGATTTGCGAAAAAGCTCCAGCCCCAGAGAAATAACACGCGATGAGATATGTGATCAGGCAAAAATGGGGGAATAAGACAAACGGGGCTAGGTGTACAAAGCCGAGGAGAAACCAAAAGAGGCAGGCCAACCATCTTGCCCATTTAAAACAGCAAGTGCAAATGTAAAAAGTACCCAGGAAGGCAAACAGAATTCCCATCGCGATCATCGCAATCGGACTCCAAAGAATCACTCGCATCGAATCCTCGACGCCGTTGCTCATTAGGAATCCCAGAATTCCTAATACAACGCTAGCGAACGCCCAGCGGAAGCCAACGTTGAACCCTGCATGCATGATTTTCAACCACGGGACATCCAATTCTTTCGAATCTTGATCCATCGTCATCCATTTTGGTCTAGGATTTGGTTTGCAGGAGATTGCAGTTAGTATACGCCAATACCTCAAGCAAATGCTTGATTTTGGAGTTATCGATAGGAGTTTAGAGCAGCAAGATGGAGGGATGGATTGTAATATTGAGAATCCTGGCTCCGATCTTTTTGGTTTTTGGTTTGGGCCAAGAATTGTTGTTTGACCTAAGACGTAAATATCGCGAGGGAACATTGCGCTATGTGAAACTGCATAAGGCGATTGCAATTATTGCTATAGCGTCTTTTTGCTTTATGGCCTCTCCAGACGGGGGAACCAGTGGAAAAGTGCTGGCATTCGTAATACCAGGTTTGTTTTATCTGGCGTTCAAACAAAAGGGACGTTCTTAACCCCGAGTGTCGCTGTTAATGAATCTCTGGTTGTGAATTGAGATCTGTGCGTTATCAGGGGCGTTGCTTTGTGTGCATGATTGCGGAGCGACCGTTTTCGAATATCTTTGATGTGAATATAAGTTGAATCCGTACAAACTGTATCTCAAGACCGTTGTTCTGCGTTGAATGCTGCCGTAGACAGGAACTAGCACTAAGGTGCTCAATGGATGTATATTCGATTCTCTTCAAAAAAATCAGATCCCCGTTCCCGTTAATGTAAAGGCTGTGAGTGATGCCCATTCCCGCTAATGACCCGATGGTTGCTGTTCCGATGGTTACTCCATTCGATGCATCAGATCGTATTGATTTTGACGCAGCCCAGCGTAATGTAGATCGATGGTGCCAGACGGCTAATCGCGTGTTTATCATCGGCTCCCAATCCGGTGAAGAATTCATGATGAGTGAGCCGGAGCGAGTAGAGCTATTGCGTTGTGTTACCGGCGCCTTAGTAGGTGAGCGAGTGACTGCTGGTGGCATTGACGCGCCTTCCGTCGTCGAGACGCTGCGTCAGGCAGAACGTTATGCCGAGGCAGGGGCCGAGCTTGTAAGAATTAGGTTCCCAAGAATTGAGTCCGAGGTGGTGCCTTATTTTGAACAGGTGATCCCACGATGTCCTGTTCCGGTACTTCTGATGCACCAGAGTAGTCCTGCTAGTTTTGGCGTCGCTGCTAAACCTGCCGGGCCGCCCGAATTGTTGGGGGATGTCGCGTCGATGGACGGCGTGTTCGGCTATGTGACCGATCATGATATGCGATTCGAAGCTCGAGTTCGCCGGTTCGTGCCGAAAGATAAACGGTTTTGGATTTGTAACGGCAGTATGATCCTGTCCGGGACGCTTATTGGTTGTAATGGAACGACCACTGCCTTTTCCAACATCTGGCCCGATGCGTTGCAGCAATTGCTGGAACAAGGCATGGCAGGAAACTATGAAGAGGTTGAGTCTATTCAGGAGCAGATTCGGCGGATCGATGAAGTGATGCTTCCCTATTTGGCCACAGGTATTAAGACGTGTCTGAGCCTGATGGGATTCGAAGGTATGAGAGCTCGTCAGCCTAGTCAGCCGATGGCAGACCAGGACCTGCGGCGGCTGCAATTGGAAATGGAGTTGGCTGGTCTCATTTAACACCCGTTGGCAGGCAAGCGGCACTTTCATTCAGCCAGTCGTTTGGAATTCGTTGGGACGCTCTTCGCTCGGTTTATTCCGGGTAATAGTCCTCGAGGTCGTCTTTTGTTTTGGGAGCGGTCGGCGTAGAGTTATTTCGAGTCAAGCCTAGAAGTGCGAGTGCTAACACTGAAGTAACTCCAAGGCCCCGTAGGCCAAATATTCCGGCAAGTATGACATTGAAGAACATACAAATGTATAGCCATGTTAGATACAGTGGAACACGGCCTTGGTTTGCCAATTCTGCCGGTAGTAAGAGCTTGCGTCTTGTTTGTCGAACGTGATATACGACGCCCGCGGTAAAACATGAGACCGCGACACACGTCCAGAACTCATCTCTCCCAAAGTTGCGTTCCATAAAAACGACGAACATGCTCCACAGCATCGCACCTCCGGCCAATGCAGCCACAATTTGTAAAGAACATCCTCTTGCGACGGGCTGTTTGAATTTAGGCTGCTCGCCTTCGGTATGGTATACGGATACCGGTTGTTCCTGCTTGTCAGCTTGCTCAAGGTATTCTTGTTCTGCGATCGTACGATTGAGTGCTGCGCCCATCATTGAACCAAAAAAGGTGGTGATGGCGCCTCCGAAGACAATGGCACAGATAATCGCGGCTAATATGACTATGCCAATGAGGACTCCGAGGAACTGAAAGAGGCCTTCAATATCGCTTGCTATTTTACTGAGATCGATTTGAGTCTCCCCGTACTTTTTCTTTACAGTTAAAACATAACACAGGCGGACACGTTGAGACAATCAACAGAAGTGCTACGCTACGGACAGAAGCGTACGAAAAATGCGACAATGGATCGGCGTTGGCATTGAGCGTGCTGGAAACTGGAGTTTGGATTGCATGTTCATTAGCGGAATGCATATAAATACATGTTCGGAATGATTGATTTGTACTATTCAAAGGCTTGGTAAAGGACGGCACCGGGGTGTGGATACCTACTATCTGTTTTATGGGATAATGTGTGTCGCGTTAGGCGGATTCGTTATTGTCGTGTTCTGTAAAATGGTGGAACGCCAGGAACCGTTTTCCACATTTCTCATCCCGTTGGCAGCCTATCTGATTCTCTGGCATTCCTGGGTATATCCTCGCTTTGATTTGTTGCCGGAGTCTTTTTTGGATAGTCGATTAGCGGACATCTATTGGTACGCACATGATGCCGTTTTAATGTTGCTAATGGGGTTAGCATTACTTCCCCTGCTTCTAAAACCATCCCCTAATGGTGGTACGAATCGACAAGTGATCGAAGGTTATCCAGAAAGCTTTGCATCGGAATATGAGCAAATCAGCGGCGAGGAATTTTAAGTGATTCGTAGGGGTTTCTCATGAGTTCTGGGGCCTTAGGGCTTCGCCGGTTCTGAATCATTATTTCGAGATCTGGGATGTTTGAAGAGTCTGTTTAGATTAGGTAAACTAAATGGGCAGTAATTCGTTACGCTCGATAGGCATGGATCGCCCTTAGATTTGAGCCCCCGCCTACGAATTGATGGTACGTATAAGCGTATCCGATAGACATAAGCCAAATTTGATGTACTCACCACTCGTTAAATCGATACAGGTTTAAATATGAAACGCATTGTTTTTTCATTGCTCGTTATTACTGGTTTTTTGACCACTACCAGTCTTCACGCTCAGTTGCAAATCACAGAACTTCATCGCGTAGTGCCCAACGGTGCTAAGCAGGGGGCGGAATTGGAATTAACCGTGGGCGGTGCGTTTAATGATGACCTCACCCGAATGGTGTTCAATCATCCCGGTATCACCGCAGAGCAAAAGGTTAATCCAGCCGGCGAATTTGACGTGGCACCTGTTCCGGTCAATGGCACGTTTTTAGTGAAGATTGCACCGGAAGTTCCAGCCGGTACCTATGAAGTGCGAATCGTGGGGCGCTATGGCGTATCAAATTCTCGCCCATTCCAGGTGAGTACTAGCGAGGAAATTCGGGATAATAATGCCAACCGTTCGGTGGAAACCGCTCAGGAAGTAGCTGTAGGTAGCGTCGTTTCAGGGACTACCGAGGCCAGCAATATTGACTATTACAAGGTTCACCTAACAGCAGGTCAACGAATCGTCGCAGACTGTTGGGCCAGCCGATTGGAATCCCGAGCGAATATCTCAATGGTTTTGTTGGACTCCAGCGGTGGTCAAATCGCCGTGAATCATGATCATCATGGGTTCGATCCACTGCTTGATTTCACTGCTCCCGCTGAAGGCGATTTCGTCATCGGAGTTTATGACTTTGTATATGCCGGTGGTGGTGACCATAGCTACCGCCTAAATATTAGTAGCGAGGCAGTTGTTGATTACGTTGTTCCATCGGCTGGAAAAGCTGGTAGTAACGGTTCATACACGATCGTTGGGCGAAACCTCCCGGGCGGCAAGCCACTCGAAGGTGTCACGCTCAACGGTGCTCAACTCCAGTCGATTCAAGCGAACATTGCAATTCCTGCTCAGTCTGTAGTTCAGGGTGTCGGCGTTCAAAAAATGGTAACCGCTCGGGTCGACCGAGCGGCTACTACAGCTGCCGGTGTGCCCGTAATTATGAATGTTTCGGATCTGCCTGTGGTGATCGAATCGGGCGATAATAACAGTGCTGCAACAGCAACGAAGATTCAGGTTCCAGTAAACGTATCCGGTCAGTTCTATCCGGCACGAGATATCGACTGGTACGAATTTGAAGCCGCTCAGGGTACGGTCTTGTGGATCGATGTTGTTAGCCACCAACTTGGTTTGCCAACCGATCCGGCGATTATGGTTCAGCGAGTGACGGTCAACGACGCAGGTGAAGAAACAGTATCGGTAGTCGCAAGTGTAGACGATCCTGGGGATCGGAATGGTCGAATCGGCCAGGATTATGACGATTCAACCGATGATCCATCCTATAAATTCACCAGTCCCGCAGATGGTAAATACCGAGTACGCGTACTGGATAACTTCGGGGTAAGTCGTAGCGATCCTCGGATGCAATACGAATTGCGAATCCGTCCCGAGATGCCTGGTATTCGGTTGACCGCCGAGTTGCGTCAGTTGAAGACAGCCAATGCCAATGAGATCAAGATCTTTTCACCGGTATTGCGTAAGTCGGATGCGTTATTGGTAAATGTCCGAGTTGAGCGTTTGGAAGGGTTCGCCGGTGAAGTGACGGTGAAGGCCGAAGGAATGCCTGCGGGGGTTACCTGTAAGGCATCCGTCATTGGTCCGAATCAAACGGTTGCTAGTCTGATCTTTGAATCGGCTGCAGATGTCAAGCCTTGGGAAGGCGTAATCAAGATCAATGGTTCGTTCGAATTGGATGGTCAGGTTGTAACCATACCAGCCAAATACGGAGCCGTAAGTTGGGGGACTGCCAATAAGACTCAAGTACCCGCCTATTATCGTTCACTCAATGAGTTCAATTTGTCGGTCATTGATTCCGACGACGGGGCGGCATTTGTGACTGTCGGAGACGGAAACGTCTTGGAAACCTCTCGTGGAGGTTCACTCGATGTTCCAGTGAAAATCACTCGAGGTACAGGCATAGAAGGGGACCTGAAATTCGTCGCCACGAATGTGCCCAACGAAATTAAGCCTGCTGATGTCACAATTAAGGCGGCCGAAAACGAGCAGACCTTAGCCTTCAAATTGACTAATGCGAATGCCAAGCCTGGGCTATATACTTTCTATCTCAAAGCCGATGGCAAAGTGAAGCGAGCACCGAATCCAGCCGTAGTCACTCGTGCGGAAGCTCGAGTCGCACATGTAGCCAAACTTCAAGAGGCGGCTAATGCTGATGTAGATGCAAAGACTAAGGCTCGCGATAGCGCGGGCGAGGACGCGAAAGCCGCAGCCGAAGAAGCGTTGAAGGTAGCTCAGGATAAAAAGAAGCGTACTGATGATGCAAAATCCGCGGCTGACAAGGCACTCGCCGACGCCCAAAAGGCTCAAGCTCCGAAGGATATCAACATCGCGGTGGTGACAACTCCGATCCAGATCAACGTCGTTAACTCTCCTTTTATCGTTCAGGAAGTTTCCGGATCGGTTAAGGCTGGAGAAAAAGTGATGCTGAAGGTTGTGATTGAACGCAAATATGGCTTTGTAGACCCGGTTGATTTGACGATCAAGTTGCCCGGAGGCGTGGCCGGCGTGAGCACAGCCAAACTGCAGATCGCAAAGGATGCATCCGAAGGGATGCTGGAAGTTGCCGCGGCAGCCAATGCTACGGTCGGTGATCATGCAATTGAATTAAACGGAGCTGGGAAATTCAATAACGTTCCAGTGACCGCACAAAGTACTTTGAAATTAAACGTTGCAGCAGCCGCCGCCGCTCAGTAACGCCTGTTTGAATAGAAACCCTTTTTTAACTGAAAGCCAGTTATATGAAACTTGCGAAAACAGTTTTTGCTTTTGGAATGGCGTTAAGCCTAATGCCTTTTGGATTGAACCCTGTTGCGGGCCAAGAAGAAGGCGTCATCCCAATCGAAGAGATTAAGCGTGAAGATAAAGTTGATTTCGAGAAAGAGATTCTGCCGATCTTTCGCCGGAACTGTTTGGCCTGCCATAACTCCACCGACGCTGAGAGTGATTTGGTGATGGAGACTCCGGCCGCACTTAAGGTTGGTGGTTTTGAAGGGCCTGCAGTAGAAGCCGGTAATGGTAAGGAAAGCCTGATTATTCAGTTAGCCTCGCGAGCACGTGAATCGTTTATGCCACCGGATGACAATGATGTCGGTGCAAAGCAATTGACTCCCAAAGAACTTGGTCTTATTAAGCTTTGGATTGACCAAGGAGCTGAAGGTGAGGTCTCTGGTACAGGTGGTCCCGTTTCGTGGCAGCCGTTGCCGGCAGGTGTAAATCCGATTTACGCCGTGGACATCTCTCAAAACGGATTTTATGCTGCTGCAGGACGTGCAAATCAAGTGTTTCTCTATCACGTTCCCAGTCGAACTGAAATCGGACGTTTGTCAGATCCGTCGATTTTGGAATCAGGGATTTATGAAAACCCAGGCGTTGCCTTTTTAGATATAGTGCAATCCGTTGCGTTTAGCCCGGATGGAAGCCGAGTGGCTGCCGGTGGTTACCGTACGGTAAAGGTATGGCAGCGAAATGCAAATGCTAAAGCCGGAGATCTCCCCGCTATCGCTGACGTGCCCGTAAGTGCCGTTGCCAGTTCAGATGGGAAATTGGTTGCGATTGGACTTGCAAACGGTTCAGCTCAAATCATCGATGTCGGCACTCAAAAGGTCGTTAGTACTGTAGGCGGACATGGTGGACCGGTAAACGGACTGGCTTTTAGTACCGATGGATCCAAATTGGCTACAGGGTCTGCGGATAAAACCGCCAAGGTGTTCAACGTCGCAGATGGTGCCGAATTGCGTCTCGTGACGACACCGGCAGCTGTCAACGACGTGGCCTTCGCGGTTGAAGGGACTCTGTTAGTTACTGCCAATGAAGACAATAAGTTAAGAACTTGGCCTGTAGCGGCTCCAGAAGTGCCTGAAGGCGAAACCGAAGCACCCGTGAAAGAATTGAATGGCCATGGTGGTCCAGTCACAAGTGTTCAGGCCTATGGCGCACGACAGGAATTATTGGCAACAGGTGCTAAGGATAGTACCGCCAGACTATGGAACGCTGAAGGAGGCAATCAAGTTCGGTCATTAAACCATGGTGGTCCTGTTACCGCTGTGGCTATTAATGCAGACGGGACCAAAGTTGTTTCGGTTAGCGATAACAAAACAGGAAAGCTTTGGAATGCTGCCGATGGTAAACAGTTAGGTGAGTTTAAGGGCGATTATCAGGCACAGGAAAACGTTGCTAGCCTACAGCGAGCTTCGGCCTTGGCAAACAAAGTGCGTGATAACGCTAAGAAAGACTTAGACGATGCCAATGCTCGAAAGAAATCAGAAGATGATAACCTAACGAAAGTGAAAGAAGCTTTAACGAAGGCGGACGAAGATCTTAAAGCGAAGACAGAGGCGGCTGTTAAGCCAAATGCGGATTTGAAAGCGGCGGACGAAGCCTTGACGGCAGCGACCGCAGCACAGGAAAAATCAGTCGCGGATCAAACGAACGCTCAAAAGGCGGTCGATGATGCAGCCGCAGCCTTGAAGGCCGCTCAGGAAGCCCTCAAGGCCGCTCAGGCGGAATTGGCAGGAGCCGGAGACGATCAGGCCAAGAAAGATGCCGCTCAAGTAAAAGTAGATGCTGCTCAAAAAGGAGTGACTGATGCTACGGCTAACCAGAAAAATGCAACTGATGGTAAAAAAGCAGCTGACACGGCTGTGAATACGGCGAATGCCGAGCAGAAGAAAGCCGATGATGCCCAGAAAGCAGCTGCGGCTGCGGCTCAGAAA
>MDTD01117573.1_pt1 | contig 11508 bp, 12 predicted proteins | sample 811221 | NCBI WGS metagenome assembly MDTD01 (sample SAMN05326646, study PRJNA326480) | marine metagenome | isolation source: seawater | place: Pacific Ocean: South West | collected 2011
CCGCGTCTTCACCGGCGCCAGGCCGATCAGTTCACGGTCCAGTTGGTCCAACACCTCAGCCACACCGGAATCGGCGTAAGCCGAAGCCAGATCAACTGAGGAGGGCATCGATCTCTGCGGCAAAGGCACGATCGGGTTCGCTCAGCTGGGCGTCGGGGCCGTCATCCTCGGGCCGGATCGTGATGTTCACGTAGGTTCGCCCGAAGCTGATGTCGGGAAAGCGCTGGGTCGCCTCACTGTGCTCGCCGAGCTTATCGAGAAAATCACGGGTGGCGTCGTAGCTGTCGAACTCAAAGCGACACTCGAGGCACAAGGGTCGTTTGCGCTCCTGCCACTGATTCATCACAACCCCCGATCAACCTGAATCTGTTGAAAACCTAGAGGAGCGCCCACTACTCGGAAGACTGATCTCGAGGTCGCCCAAGCCCATAACGCATGAAATCAGCAGAGGAAGGTAAGCGCTATCAGAACAGATCATCTCCCTTTCGATTGATGGAAGGAACTAGTTAGCAAGCGTCACCACCGACAGATGCCAAGGATCATCGACCCGCAACAACGGATATTCACGCAGGATGAACAGCGACGGCACCTGCACAACTATCGTTTGAGAGTTCGAAGCTGTTGGCAAGCAGAAGCGATACTATTAAGACTTCCAGGATTAATCAGGCCATAATAGCTGGCTTTATAAAAACCTCCTTCATTCACATGTGGCAGATAATTACCTAGCGTGATTCGCAATGACTCGGCACCTCCGGCCGGATCAACAGCCAGGACGGAATCAGCGTCAATAGTTAACAATTTCTCTTTTGAAATGGTGATATAGCCCGGAAATTCGCTACCACCCGAGCGCCCCTGCGTGGCATTGATCAGACCATGCCGAGCTAGCAAAGAGCCTGACCAACTTTTTGAAGCCGGGGACAACATGGGGGAGACGCCAACAAGAATCAAAACCCGAGAGCTAGCCCCCTTTACTGATACAGGCGAGGCCGGGCAAATGGAAGAAAGCTTTCGTTCAAGCACATTGGAATTGGGAATCTTCTGTCGCAACAAACGGGCAGCTTCCTCAAGATGACTCCAACGATCAATTTTAAGAGAAAGAGATGAAATACCCAATCGATTCAGACTATCGAGGACATTTGAATGAAAACCATCCGCTCCCAGGACAAGATCGGGATTGAGGGCAACGATGGCCTCAACACTAGGCTGACTTCGACCAGAAGAAACACGGTGTATCCCGTCAAAGCGAGGGTCTGTATTGGTCAGGGAGGTGCCTGGAATGCCAACCAGCACATCAGGATTAAGCGTCACCACCATGTCTGCAGTCAGCGAAGTAAGGGCAACAACTCTGCTAACACGGGTTGCAGAACGAACAAGCATGACGTCCTGCTGTGCAGACAAGACCGGCGAGAAAAACAAAGAAGAAAGAAGCGAAACAAAAGCGCCAAAGCGAAGCATCAAATAATCAATACAGATAATATTTAGAATATTCAAGCGAGGAATGGAAGGCCAACAAAAGGAACGGATCGATGTAAGCAAAAGTCATTACACATGCATTTTAAACCAACCTAGTAGCGCGGAAGAAAGAGGAATCAATACAAGACAAGACGCCTTCCCTCAAGCTCACGGACATGAATGGAAAGGCCAAATGCTTCAGTCAGAACCTGAGATTGAAAGACATTTTCTGTCCGGCCTGAGCAAAGTAAACGGCCATTACGCATCAGAGCAAGATGCGAAGAGTAACGTGCAATACAGTTGAGATCGTGCAACACTGAAACAACAATTTTTCCAGTTTGAACCAATTTCTTTAGCAGTTTGAGTATGTGATTTTGCGAGACAATATCCAGATGGTTAGTCGGCTCGTCCAAAAGAAGAATGGATGCATTCTGGGCCAAGGAAAGAGCTAAAAACGCACGCTGGCGTTCACCACCAGACAGTGTATGGAGCGAACGGTCTCTTAGATCATTTAAACCGACAAAATCAATCGCATAATCAACCTGATCCTGATCGGCCCTCGACAATCGAATACACCAGCTCGACAAGTATGGGTAGCGCCCCAACTGAACAAGCTCAAGAACAGTCATGCTTGCACTGACACTGGAAGATTGAGAAAGAATCGAAATGTGCTGATTCTTATCAGGCCAGTCGTGGAGGGCCTGACCACCAAATGTGATCGTACCCTGTGTTGGAACAACCAAGCCCGCCATAAGCTTTAACACTGATGACTTACCAGAACCATTGCTACCAGCAATACAAAGCCAATCACCGGGAACAACAGACAAAGATACCTTCTCAACGATCACATTCGTATTAATACAATAAGAAACATCAGTGAGGGATAACTCAGACATCACGCCCCTGCTTGCACATTGCGCCTACGCAACAAATAAATAAAAAATGGTGAACCAACAAGGGCAGTTACGATCCCCACAGGCAGCTCCCATAAATAAACCCTGGCAACGAAATCACCTAACAAAACTGATATTGCTCCCAAAACGCCTGAAAAAGGAAGAATATAAATAAAATTTGTTCCGCAAATCAAACGAGCTAGATGGGGAATCACCAAACCAACAAACCCAACTAGGCCTGCAATACACACTGCGCAAGCTGTTAGCAAAGTTGTAAGAATACCAATCAGGATTCTGAGACGTGTGAGAGACAAACCAAGTGATCGGCTTGTATCATCGTCAAGCAATGCCAAATTAAGTTGCTTGGCAAAAACAAGCGAAAATATCAAACATATCATGATAGGCAACCATGTAAATCGCAAGTAGCTCCAATCACGCCCGGCCAAGGTTCCCGACAACCAAGTCAACGAATTTTGAATACGTGTATCGTCAGAACGCAATAAGAATACAGCCTGCACAGATCCCAAAATACTGCTAACAGCGACACCTGAGAGAATCAGACTCTCAAGAGATATCCTCCTAGCGTCGTAAGCCATGACAAAGACCAATACAGCCGCAAACACCGCTCCAAACCAGGCCCCTATTGGAATCCAATAGGCCATAACATTTAAAGAAAAAAGTATTACGACACACACACCTGCACCAGAGGAGATACCAAGAAGAAAAGGACTAGCCAAAGGATTACGAAGCATCCCCTGAAGCATTGCGCCAGAAATCCCCAAAGCAGATCCAGTCATCAAGGCTGCCAAGGAGCGGGGCAGTCGTATATCTTGAATCACCAAAATACTCATCTCAGAGGATGGCGAACCTGAGATGTAATCCCAAAATTCCATAAAACCAACAGGGGCAGCACCGACGCAGAGAGAGCAAACAAAAATAATAAATAAGAAAGACAATAAGAGAAAAAAGTAAATCAATTTCATTGACTTGTCCTGCGAAATAAAATGGTCAATCTGCCACCAAGTACCAAGCTCATGCAAGCAAATATTATTACAAAGCGATGGCGAAGAGACTTCATCGATCTGCCAAAAATTATGACTTCAGCAACTCTGGAATCTTGTCTATACAACCACATAGAGCTCAAGAGGTCATTGCCTCATTAATCACACCAAGGACACACGAAAGCTATGGCGTAAATTTAGATACACGCTCATGTGAGAAATATTGTGGCATCATCTCAACGAACATTTCAGCATCAATATGTCAAATTATTTAAAATTCAATGTCTACAGGCATCGAAGTACCTGAAGGTCATCCACCCGTTTCACCTGGGGGAGGAGGATGTCTTCCTGATGGGCACCCCCCTGTAGACGGCTACGAGTTCTGCAATCCCGTTGAAGAGGAAGAAGAAGAGAAAACCTCAGGAGCAGGTGGACCTCCAGGATCCGGAGGAGGTATGCCATCACCGGATGGAGACCCTGTTTACGTCGCATACCACGACGGGCGCCGCGGGAACTCAGGAATGGGGCTGTACTACCTGGGTGGAACCCATCGCATCGGTTTGGCCAAATACGGTCTCGATCGAATGGAAGAACCGAAGAAGTTCAAACCACTCTGGATGGATGACAAAAAAGACATCTATACAAGCCTTTTCAATGCACCTCGACCAGGAGGATCACGTGAAGGAGAAGTAACAGGGATATTAAAAGACAAAAAGACAACTTATATAGTCTTCAAGGATGAGGACGATAAATTAAGAAAGCAGGCTTTTATGGTGAATAAAAAAGAGGGCATGGCCTCTGACAGAGAAAGGAGAGCCACAAACAAATGGTTATATAAGGTAGAAAAAATCCACACTGTAGATCTCAATGGAGATAAAATTTTCGGCAATCCAAAGGGCAAAAGCAACAAGATCTCCCATGGGGAATACAATAACGAGATTTTTGAAAACAAACTCAACGACAAAAGGCTTCTCAAGAAGCTACAAAGAGGTGGGCATGTCATTTATTTAAGCAGTGCAACAACCAAAACAGGCGATGTCGATCAAATTGACCCAAAACTAGATTTCAATGATCCTTTAACACAAGCAGATCTTAGCGATCAGGGAATCAAAGAGGCAAATGAAATCAAAAAAGGTGTGAAAGCGAATGATATTCTGATCGGAAGAGTACACAGCAGTCAGTATCAAAGAGCCAAAGATACGGCCCGAATAGCGTTTGGAAATCACAAAGAGAATGCCAGACTCAACTTTCTACCTGATGAAAACGACTCAGATGATCTTCTCAATACATACCATGACAGGATAGCTCCCATGCTATCCAAAAAACCAAAGAATAAAAATACAGTGATTGTCGGCCATGATGATCCCTTTGAGGGCACAACAAATATCTCTCCAGAGCCGCAAGGAATGGCTTACGTCATCAATCCTAAGGGTGACACTTACGACATTGTGGCCAAATTAGCTCCGAGCGACTGGGCTTTTGGAGCAGACATCTGAAGTCAGGATTGCCACTGTATGAACATACCTCAGATCAACAATTGATCTGAGGCTTTTTACTTTGCATCATGCATGAATCTCAACAACTTTGGTGGAATTGTTTCCATCCCCCTAGGCTTTGTTTCAATCCTTGCGTTGGCATTGATTCTGGAACGCCTAACATTCTGGCTCACAACTCTTTACACACAAAAAAGTGTCAAAGATGATCTTTTGACGCACTTTTGCAATGCGTCACAAAAAAATATGGGATTAAGATTAAAACCAAAAAACCACCCACTAGTGATTTTTTATGAATCAGTAATAAATTCAAAAGACAATGACTTTGAGTCATTGCAGCGAAATATAAAACTTGGTTTTGAACGCGTTAGTCCTCGACTTCGACGTTATGACACAGCTTTATCAAGCATTGTGGCCATTTCTCCACTTCTAGGATTGTTGGGTACAGTTTTAGGATTGATTCGTTCGTTTAAAGGCCTTGGTCTAGGGCAACCTTTGGAAAATACTGAGGTTGTAATTTCAGGCATCAGTGAAGCCCTTGTTTCAACTGCAATCGGATTGGTGATTGCAATAATCACACTTGCTTTCACAAACTTATTCCGAAGTTTTAGGAGAAGTGAAAAGCATGAACTTCTCATACTGGCAATCAAACTTGAAGAACACTTTCTAATTCTTAGCTAACAAAGACATGGACATCAAACACGAAATCGACCAGGACAACGATCTAACAATCAATATTCTTCCGATGATTGACGTGCTTTTCGCAATTTTGTTATTTTTCGTTCTTTCAAGTCTAATACTCAATCAAAATAGGATGATAGAGATTAACAGGCCGAAGACAATTACTAACACAATGATTGAAAAAGACGCGGTCGTGGTGAGTATCAAGAAAAATGGAGAGCTTCTTATCAACAATAGGCCAAGCAACCAAAAATCACTCATGAGTGACCTCAAGATCCTCAGACAAAAGGATATAACAACAAAACTTCTAATTGATGCCGACAAAAGCATTGAATATGGAGATATTTTTTACATCATTGAGCAAGCTAAATTAGCAAAGTTTAATTCAGTTGGCCTAGTAACCAATCGACAATTAAAAACTAAAAACTAACCCGAATTAAATGAATAAATTAGATTCCAATATAACACAATTTTTGATCATCTCGGTGGTCATTCACAGTGGCCTATTGATCTCACTTGGAAACAGAAAAGAACAAGCCTCTCTCCAACAGGAACAACCCAAAAGCCTGATGATTGAGTTGGCGACGTTGTCGCCGGCTGACATCGCCAACGAGCAATCCAAGCAGCGGAGACCAACCGAGACAATCAAGCGCAGAGACGCGGCCATCCAACAGACGCCAGATCAGGCTGATGGAGCACGATCGCGAACCCAGGAACAACGTGCGCTTCGCCCGCCCAACCCAGCTGCAGCACGTCAGCCAATTCCGACTCCCACAGCCATTCAAAAGAGGTCGATCAACACGTCCCCACAATGGAAGGGTTCCGATAGAAAAACACCGCAGACGCAACAGGCAGACAAACAACAGGATCAAACACACTCCAACAAGAACATGCAAAAGGGATCGAATGGTCAGCCGAACGCACAACAGACTAAAAAGAATCCAATGGGGGCATCCAGCGCGATCAAGCCTCAGCGCGTCGTTCAGTGTCTGTCGTGTCCGAAACCTCGATACCCCCAAAATGCCCTGCGACAAGGAGTTGAAGGCGAACCAAGAGTTCTTATCACAATCAACAGCAGCGGACGGGTGCAAAAGGTGAAATTGGAACGATCGAGTGGTAACCCAGACATCGATCGTGCGGCCCTCGACGCCGGTTGGCGATCACGATTCCGAGCTGTTACCGGTGGAGCCAGGGTTCCAGTCAGTTACAGCGTTGTGATCAGAGGAAGTCAAAAGCACAAGCAAGCCGTTCAAAAGAAAGAGAAGCAGCGCTACACATTGCCAACGATGGGTAAAAATTAAACCAGGCAATAACTACAAGCGCAGACTAAATCCCACTTGATAAGAGCGACCAGGCATTGAGAATCCACTCATATCACGATCACCAGTGTCTAAAATGTATTTGGTGTCAGCATACGAATATTGCTTATGATCAAATAGATTAAGGATGCCAAAATTGATTTTAAATTTAGAACTAATAGACCAAGATCCCAAGAGATCCCATCGGATATATGATGACGGGATATACACCATACTGTCATCAGGAACTCTGGCACGACCAAATGCAGTACCGATCAACTCTGCCGACCAGGTTTCTGAAGGTTCGTAATAACCAATAGCAGCAATTATTTTTGGCGGATCAATTGATGTTAGAGGCTGATCATCTTCAAGATTATTGCCAATAGTGTAGTTTAAACCACTACGGATCTTAAACCCATAGCCACCTGGAACTGTTGAATATTCAGCCATCCCCTCAACTCCATATGTAATTGCTTTATCAGCATTGACAGTTTGATACTGAGCAACGCACCGACCACCCTCAAAACCACAATTAACTCCAATAAAGCGGCCTCCTTCTATAAAGTTTCTATAAAGATTATAGTATCCAGTTATGCTATATCGAACATTGTCATGACGTGCTCGTAACCCAAGCTCAATACCATCTCCTGTTTCGGGCTTGAGGTCGGGATTACTCACCGTTTGATATCCCATATTCAAGTTCGTAAATCCACTATTAATTTCACTATAAAGTGGCATCCTAAATGAACGATTATAATTAATCCAAATCACATGTGAATCATCTAAATTCCAAAGTGCAGCTAAGTGCCAGGTTGGCGTAATTTCCTCTAATCGGCCAGCCACAGCCCCCTCTTTTTCGAACATTGAGTCCGGCAATGGATTCATCAAATATGATTCATATCGAATACCGCCAATTAACTTCAGCGAATCAATCACCAAAGTATCCTCGAAAAATACTCCCAATCGGGTCGTCAGAGAATCAGGATAGTCTTTAACTGGAAAATTACCGAGAGGCAAGTTTCTTGTCTTCGTTCCATCCTCCAGATTTGTTTGAATTCGATCCCGAAGGCGCGAGTTAAAAGTCCGCGAATAATCAGCACCATAATAAAACTTATGAAGAACATCGCCTTGAAAAAGATTATTTTTACGTGAAAGATTAAAGCCGGACACCTGATTCACTGCATCAACTTTTGCTCGACGTTCTAAGTCCACCGAAGTCGTTGAACGATGCTCAAATCGTTTGTCTACTTGAGATGCATCTTGATAATAAACATCAAATTTCAGCCCTGAAAGAATCGGATTTGATATTAACTCATCAAATTCAATCGAAGCGATTAGCTGCATAAGTTGATTGACGATCTTCTCCTTATCTTTATTCACTACATAACCCCATTGTCCGGACGGCAAATTCCCTTCGCCTATTTTTGTTCTGGTAATCTGCCTTGAACCTAAAGCTTTCAGACGGAATTTAATGTCTTCTGATAACGGAATCATAATTTGCGCATTAAATCCTGTGCTATCATTATCTTGAGTATTAATCAAATCAGCATCAGCAATTGGATGTGGCTCTTCTGAATCAGAACGGCTGATGCTGACGAGAGTCATAATTCCGTTGAAATCTTTAGCGGCATAACGCAATGATTCAGCCACACTACTGTTTTCTGAACTAAGCAAGAGAATCGCTTGCCCGGCTTGATCATCCTCACCTAAAAATTTTTCTGGAACAAGGGAAGAAAAAGAAACAACTCCGCCTAATGCCCCATCACCATACAAAACAGAAGCTGGACCTTGAAGAACATCAACTTGACCAACATTTAATAAATCAACCCATTGACCTCGCGTCTGTCGAAATGGTCCATACTCAAATCTCTCTGGCAAACGCACACCATTAAGTTCATATAATATTCGATTACCATCCATGCCTCGAATATTAATGTCTTCGATCCCATATCGTCGATTACGACGCACCTCAATTCCTGGTTTATAGCGAAAAAGATCTTTGAAATTAATGACGCCACGTCGATCCATTTCCTGGCGGTCAATCACAGTTGAGCTTTTTGGCTCTGTAAAAGCATCCTCCTCTATTGGATCCCCCACTGTGATGATGCGAATTTCATCATCAGCACGAACGGATTGCGAAAAGAATTGAGAGGAGATACTAAGTACGCCAAGACATATCATGCTATGGAACAACTTCCACAATATTTGCCCTGCTGTTGCAGACATCGAAAGCAACTAACGGTACAATTTTAATGTTGCCGAAATCGATTAAGGCACAAACATCATTTGCTACTGGGCCAAGCAACATGTGAAGGATGTCTTGGTCATTTCAAAGCATCAACTTAATTCAGTGGTTCTAGTCGAATACACGAGTACCTGATTGCTCTCCTCAATTTGAGCTACATCGTCCCCACGAAAGGAGCGCCAGCAGGCAGCCCGTCAAGAGACCTTTCCAGGCCTCGGCATCGACCATCGCCTCGGTCCATCGCGGTCACCATCAATCTGAGCCGCGAAAGCATGGTTAACCTCACATATCGAAGGGGCATCACCCCCCATGATCGCGGAGCAGGGTCATGCCCATATCAATGCAGCCGGAGTGATATCCAGAAACCATTGGGTTGGTGCGACATGCTCACCGAAGTGATTGAAGAATCAGATCGCGTTGGAGCGCTCACATTCAAAGCGGGGCCCATCCAAACCAAGCGTTTTCCGGGAGCGCGGGTGGAATGCAGCCCAAGGATCAACAACGCTGGCGAAGACTCAAGCCGAGGTCAGCCAACATAAATTGTTGACGAGCCAAAGGGATTTTGCTAAGAAGCTAATTATTGAACAACTTGGGGCAAAGACATTAAAGTCATCGCAAGACTGAGGAAATTTAAAAATTTTCCGGCATCAAGGCGACTCTGACGGACAGGCAGGGGAAGGCCTTATCGATACAGTCACCAAAGAAGGCGGTTTTAATGGGAAATTTATCTTCAACTTTGACCGAGAGGATCTACCAGGAAGAAGGCGGGGAAAAAGAGTAAATCTGAAAATCACATTCGAAAGATTAAACAATTCAGATGAAGCCAACTTTCGCTCAAGGAACAATAAATCTTTCAGCTTCGATACTCTCGAACAAAGCACCGGATTCAGACTGATCAAGAGAAGGAACAGAACAAATAAATCATTTCTCCCATTGGGCAATCTAATCATCCAAAAAGATCCTGACCCTATAAAATCACCAACACTAAAGGATCTACCACCAGTCTTTTCATCAAGTAACGAGATTGATCCAATCGTAGAAGGCACAAGCGTTGGAACAACAATTTACACAGCTCTCGCAAAAGACGACGAAGGATCTGTAACCTATTCTCTTTCAGGCACGGATGGAGAGGCCTTTAAGATCGACCCCCAATCAGGGGTCGTAACAACACAAACCGCCATCAATCACAGCACAAAGAGCAATTACGACTTCAATATCGTCGCGACAGACAGCAAGAGCAATCAAACGTCACTCGCTCTGAAACTTGCCATCAAGCCAGCAGGAACAACTGCAACCAAGGTTGCAGGTAAAAGCCTTAGCCCCGGAGAACCTCTCACAGCATTCAACGACACCATCAACTGCACAATTGGCAGTTTTGAACTAGCCAAGAGCGCTATTCAGGACGAAAGCAGAACAGATCAGGACACGATTAATATCGAAAGTGACTCAAGGGCGAATCTCAAAAAAGCATTGCCAAATGCTCTCTTCATTAACATCGAAAATTTCATCTTCAATCCAAATAACGACAACAGTGGGGACGTAGATCTCACCACAATCGTGAACGGAAAGTCATTGGGCTTCGCCCCCGATAGCACCTTTACCGCTTTCACGACATTCAAGAACTGGGGGCAAACAGGCATCACAGACTTTAGTTCTCTAATATCAAAAGCAAGTTTGGTGTTTCCCTCGCGATCGCAGACTCCGGGGATATCACAAATACAGATAACATTCAAATCACCGGAACACATCACGGAGATTTACTGCAAGGCCTTGCCGGAGACACAACAATTGTTGGAGACAAGGGTGACGACCTGATCTCTGGACCGACAAGCGGACAAGCAACACTTGCCGGAGGCGGCGGCTTAGACGAAATTAATATTATCAACACAAAAGTGCAGAATACAATTAACATAGCAGCGCAGAATACAACAGAAGACAGAGATGTCGTGATTGGCTATGTTGGCTTTAATAATACGAGCAAAGCCGACGGTTCCTTTGACTTAATCCAGATCGATCAAACAACCTTCCCCAACTACATTGCCGGCGCAACAATTCAACAGAAGACTGTTCAGGAAGCAGGATCGGAAGAGAGCTTACTCAACACAATCATCGTTGACAAAGAAGCGAACATCAAAAAACAAATTTTCCCAAATGCCACAAAAGGATTGCTTGCCTTCGCAACTGACACAGCAACACTCCACTTTGCCCCTGCAGGAAATTTCCCTGCAAACACTCAAGATCTTCTCACTGTTGATTCAAAGGATTTTTCAGCTCCAGATCAGATCCTGGTTGTCTAATGAGGCAACAGAACAAAGAATCAGTGATGCTTGAGGTGGCAACTAAAGCAAGGCGACCCGCTGGCAGCCCATCAAGCGCCCAGACCAGGCCTCGGCGTAGGCCCGATTGGCGGCCTGCTGCTCGGGGTCATCGGTGTCCAGCGGATGC
>MDTD01130801.1_pt1 | contig 11504 bp, 9 predicted proteins | sample 811221 | NCBI WGS metagenome assembly MDTD01 (sample SAMN05326646, study PRJNA326480) | marine metagenome | isolation source: seawater | place: Pacific Ocean: South West | collected 2011
TAAAATTTGGCCTGATTGTTTCAATTGTAGATTAAAGCAAGTATCTAAAACATCTGAAGACGTCATACCTTTATGGAGATATCTGGCATCCTTTCCAGCTTTCTCAGAAATAGAAGTTAAAAATGCTATTACATCATGTTTAACTTTATTTTCAATTTGCAATATTCGTTTAACGTTAATCTTAGCTTTGGATTTTACTTTTTTTACTACACCTTTAGGTATAATTTTCAGCTTTTCCATTGCCTCTGCAGCAGCTAATTCTATATTTAGCCATATAGAGTATTTATTTTTATCTTCCCAAATGTCCTTAATTTCTTTTCGTGAATACCGTTCGATCATATAATCTTATTTTTTGGCGTTGTGAAAATTTCACAACCATCTTTTGTTACACCTATAGTATGTTCAAATTGTGCAGAAAGAGATTTATCTTTAGTTACTGCAGTCCAACCATCATTAAGAATTTTAGTCTCATAGTTTCCAGCATTAATCATAGGCTCTATGGTAAATATCATCCCTGATTTAATTTTTTCTCCGGTTCCTTTTTCACCATAATGTAATACATTAGGTGGTTCATGAAATAATTTGCCAACCCCATGCCCACAAAAATCCTGAACAACAGAAAACCCTTTAGATTCTACATGATTTTGTATTGTCCATCCAATATCTCCTAAATGAACACCTTCTTTCACAAGTTCAATTGCTTTCATCAGAGCTTCGTAAGTTGTTCTTACTAAATTTTTAGCTTTTATAGGTACTTCACCAACTTCAAAAGTTCTACTAGTATCACCATGCCAACCATTTTTTAAAGCAGTAACGTCAACGTTTATTATATCTCCGTCTTTTAAAATTTTTTCAGAAGGTATTCCATGACAAACTACGTGATTTGCTGATGTACAACATGATTTTGGAAACCCTCTATAAAACAAAGGTGCTGAATAAGCACCATGATCGTTAATATATTCGTAGCACAATTTATCAATCATATCAGTTTTTATGCCAGGCTTTATAATTTTTGCAACTTCATCCAAAGCCCCAGCAGCAATAACTCCTGCTAATCTGGTTTTTTCAAAAGCTTCCTTAAAATATTTATCCATTTAATTTTAATTTTATTTTACGATTTAGTTTTATTCCTTTTGAGGATAATTTACAATCATAGCAAAGTACTTTTAATTTTTTTTTTATTCCTTTTAACAAACAACGTACATATTCAGGATCAATATCTTTGGCTAGACTAAACTCTTTACAATCATTTCTCTGAATTAAAAAAAGAAGATATATATCATAACCTAATTTACTAGCTCTTAATAATTCATTGATATGTTTAAGGCCTCTTGATGTTATTGCATCTGGAAATTCAGCAATACCATTTCTTCTTGATAGAGTTACATTTTTGACTTCTAAAAAAGTTTTCTTTTTTTTATAAGATAACATAAAGTCAAATCTAGTATTTTCTCCGAACTTGACTTCTTGTTGTATACTTTCAGTATTTCTAAAGTCTTTAATTAATTTATACTGTAAGGCATCTAAAACAATTTTGTTAGTTAAAAGGGTATTAATGCCAATTTTAGATTTCTTATTTTCAATAATTTGTAATGTGTATCTTAGTTTTCTTTTTGGGTTCTTGGACTCGCTTAACCAAACTTTGTTACCCTCATCTAGCAAGCCCATCATGGAGCCTGTATTAGGACAGTGCGATGTAACAGTGTTATTGTTAATCTTTACATCTACAAAAAAACGCTTATATCTTTTTACAAATTCTCCTGATATTAATGTTTTTTCAAAGTTCATTTATAGATTACGATTTATGAAGAAAAAAAATAAAAAAGTAAATGCTGCTATTTTAGTAATTGGTAATGAAATTCTATCTGGTAGAACTCAAGATAAAAATGTAGCTTTTCTAAGCAATTGGCTCAATTTTAAGTGCGGAATAATTGTAAGTGAGGTAAGAATTATACCTGACGTTGAAAAAATTATTATAAATAACATTAGAAATTTATCAAAACAATTTAATTACGTTTTTACGACTGGAGGAATTGGACCGACACATGATGATATTACAGCTCAGTCTATTTCAAAAGCGTTTAAACTAAATTATGGTTTTAATAAAGAAGCTTATAAAATTTTGGAAAATTATTATGGTATTAAAAACTTTAACGACGGAAGAAAAAAAATGGCTAAAATGCCCAAAGGTTCAAAACTAATTTACAATCCATCAAGTGCCGCTCCAGGATTTATGGTAAAAAATATTTTATCTCTACCCGGCGTACCTTCTATATTAAATTCAATGATAGAAAATTGTAAAAAATATTTGATAAAAGGGAATAGTGTTCACAGTAAGACCTTGAATCTTTTTACTGTGGAAAGCAATATCTCAAAAGAATTGGGACAAATTCAAAAAAAATATAAGACAAAAGTTGAAATTGGAAGCTATCCTTTTTTTAGATTAGGAAGAGTAGGTGTTTCAGTGGTATATAGATCTGAAAAAAAAAAGTTACTATTAAAAGTTTATGAAGATTTAAAGAAATTAACAAATAGCAAAAAAATTAAATTATTAAATATATAATCTAAATGAAATACAAAAATCATATTTTTGATGTAGGGGCATATAATGGTCTAGATGGAATAGCACTAGCTTTAAAAAATAAAGACGCAATGATTCATGCGTTTGAGGCTAATCCAGAATTAATAAAGGTAATTAAAGAAAATAAAAAAAAAATTGAAAAATTTCTCAAGGTAGATATAAAAAATTATAAAATTTTAAATCTAGCTGTATCAAATAAGAAAAAATTATTTCAATTTAATATAGCTAAAAACCCGACTGTATCCTCATTAAATCAATTTTCAAAAAATTTGGAAAAAACTTGGCCGGGATACAAAGAAGCTCATTGCACTATTATAAAAAAATTAAAAGTAAAAGGAATAACTTTATATGAATATTGTTGTAAAAATCAAATTCCCAAAATAAATTATTTACATATTGATACACAAGGAAATGATTTAAAAGTTTTGCAGGGATTAAAGAAAAAGATTAATATAGTTGAAAGAGGTGTTCTTGAAGCAGCAGTCAATCAAAAGAATGCTCTATATAAAAATAATCATACAATAAAAGATGTTAAAAAATTTTTTAAAAAAAAGAAATTTGGAATAGAAAAAATTCTTTCAGTTAATATAGAAAATTCTAACGAGAAAAATATTTACTTTCATAAAAAAAATATCAATATTAAAAAAAAATTAAGATTAAATTATAACTTAAGATATTTTAATCGTATAATTACAAATAATGTAAACTTTAAAGACAAACTATTTTATTATTTAGATAAAATCTTTTTATCTAAATATGTTTAAAAACATCTTCCACTGATATTTTATTTATATCATTACTTTTATAAATTTTTTTACTATCTAAAATTTTTACACTATCGTGTGTAGGAGCAAATTTTTTAGAGTTTGTTGGCCCAAATAAAACAATCATGGGTTTTTTTGCTAAACTGGCCATATGCATTACACCATTATCTATCGATATAACTTTCTCTAATCTAGAAGACATAGCTGTAATCAAGGCAGGACATGATAATTTAGAATTTAATTCAGGAAAAACTGCCGTCGGTACTTGATTTTTAATTTTTTCAATTAACTCAAATTTATCATTTTCAATGAAGAAAACTGGCTTTTTGTTTATAGATGTTATTTTGTTAGCTAAAGAAATAAAATTGTAAATTGACCAACTCTTTTTTCGGTAAACATTTCCTTGTGTTACTGAGAATCCAATATAATTCGAATTTGGTAATAATCTTTTAGCTTCAGATAAAATTTCTTTTGGTAACTTACTAACTTTAAAATCAATCTTGTTAATTTCTTGTTTTAAAAAAACACATAAATTGTTCAGATGATCCTCAGACTTAAATTGAATTTTATGTGTTGAAAAAAAACCACTTAGAGTTCTTGAAAAAAATAAATCATGTGGGATTTTTTTTAAAATTAAAGTATTTCTAAATTTTGTTTGCGTATCAATGATTAAGTCAAACTTTCCATATTTTCTTTCTATTATTCTTTTTTTGACTGAAAAAAAATGCCACCATCTAAATCCAAAGTATTTTAATCCCAGGTCCACAGTTTCTAAGTTAAGATTGTACTCTTTAAGTTTTTGATCAAAATGATTTGAGTGTGCACCTAAATAATAAAATCTACTTTTTCTAAAATGACTTTTTAAACTTATTATTAAAGGAAATAATTGAATACAATCTCCTAAACCACCACCAGAATTATAAATTAAGATTTTTTTCATAGTATAATTTACTTTATAAAATTTAAATAATAATATAAATTTCTTATTTATAAACAAACAAAAGAATAACAGCCCTCGTGGTGAAATTGGTAGACACAAAGGACTTAAAATCCTTGCCCTTATGGGAGTGCCAGTTCGAGTCTGGCCGAGGGCACCAAGTAATTTCATGAATAAGATAAAAATTATTTCAGATCAAAACTTAAAATCAAAAAAGATAAAAAGCTATATCTCTAAAATTTTATTTAAAAAAAATATTAAAAAAGGAAAGACAATTATAGTGGTTGGTGGAGATGGATTTATGCTTCAAACATTAAAAAAATTTAAAGACTCTGGTGTAAAATTTTACGGAATTAATAGTGGTAATTATGGTTTTTTAATGAATAAATTTTCAAAAAAATTTATTATGAAAAATTTACTTTCAGCTAAATTAACGTGCATATCCCCGTTAGAAATGAAAGTAATTAACAAAACGAATAAAACAAAAAAGTATCTCGCAATTAATGAAGTTTCTGTACTAAGACAAAGCAGACAGGCTGCAAAACTCTCCATTAAAAATGGAGGAAAATTTATTATGAGGAAATTAACAGCAGATGGCGTTTTAGTTTCTACTCCTGCAGGGAGCACAGCCTATAATTTATCGGTTTATGGACCGATCTTAAGTCTAAATTCTAAAAAAATTTCCATTGCTCCAATAAGCGCTTTTCGACCAAGGAGATGGAAAGGTAAAGTTGTAAATGAAAAATCAAAAATTGTTATAACAAATTTAAATCATCAAAAAAGACCCATAAGCGCAGTTGCGGACAATAATGAAGTTAGAAACGCACAAAAAATTTTTATTAGAGTTAATAAAAAAATTAAATTTTATTTATTATACGATAAAAATAGAAGTCTTCAAAAAAAGATTAAGCTAGAGCAGATTAGAAAAGACATAAATTGAATCTCTTAAATTTTATAAAAAAATTGTTAAAAATCTTTTATAGAAAAGTTTTAACTTTTATTTTCTTGTTGGTTTATAAAAAACCAAATTTTACAAAAAAAATAAACATTAAAAACTATTCAAAAAAAATAATTAAATTGAATGCTATAAATTATTATACTTATATGATTAAAAATGGAAGATTGTATACTGATAATGATAAAAACACTGCCTATATAACTAGAGATAATAAACTTTTAGAGTGCTCGTATCAATTTAAATCATTTAAAAATTCTTTATCAAGTTATAATGGAAATTTAAAAGATAATTTAGTTTTAAGAGAAGGAACCCCAAGATTTTTAAAAAAAAGGTCGATTAATATTCTTAGTCTGTTATCAGGGGGAGCATCAAGAGTTAATTTTTCGCATTGGTTTCTAGATGTTTTGCCAAGAATTTTTTTATTTAAGAAAACCTTTAAAAAAGAAAGAATTGATAAAGTGTTAGTTCCATCGATCAAGTATAGATATCAGTTAGAAAGCTTAAAATTATTAGGTTATAATATCAAAAAAATTATTTCAGCAGATAAGATAAGGCATTTAAAAGCTAATAAAATATTTGCTACTTCACACCCCAGTAATTTTAGACCAATGTCAGTGCCAATTTGGAATATAAATTTTATCAGAAATTCATATATAAAATTTAGAAAAAAATCAGGACCGAATTTTAAAAAAATCTACATTGAGAGAGACAATTTCGATCTTTCTGATAATGAAAATTTAGAAAAATTTAAAAGATATAGAGCGATAGTAAATAACAATGAAGTTAAAGAATTTTTAATTTCAAAAGGATTTAAAGTGATAAGACCAGAGAAATACAGTTTTAAAGATCAAATCTCACTTTACTATAATGCAAAAATAATATTTGGTCTGTTTGGTGCCGCAATGTATTTAATTTCTTTATGTAAAAAAAATACCAATATAATTGAGGTAAGGCCAAAAAAAGCTTCAAATGAATTTAAAAGAATTTCTAAATTTTGTAAATTAAATCACCATCAAATTAATATAAAACCAATTATAGATCCTGGTGTTTATACACAGCAAGGATTACTAAATTGTCCGATAAAAGATATAGAAATAATTTTAAAAAAAATAAATTATTAATTTATTTTACTTTTATTTGGTGCCCTCACACGGACTCGAACCGCGAACCTATTGATTACAAATCAGTAAAGACATTCTTATAACTTTCTAATTAGTATTAATTATAAACAATAGTAGAAATCATTTTCAAGCACTAAATTCTTGAACAGTACAGGAACAGTACAATATAATAGAATTATTATGAATCTTGAGAGTATAGAAAAAAATTTAAATTTATTAATTCAAAATTTAGATGAGGAAAATTTCATATATGATTTCTTGTTAGCTTACGATCAACCTAAAGCTACTATTAGTAGACTTAAAAAGGGTGATTACAATCAATCCGATAAACCAAATCAATTAATTTGGAAAAAGAAAATTTTTTATCATAAAGTTGAGGTAAACGAAGATGTTCATGACATAATAGATAAGATATCAAAAAATGAAGAAATAATTGATAACAAAATCAGATTTATAATTGTTACTGATTTCAATAATTTTTTGTCTTTAGATTTAAAGACACGCGATACCCTTGATATTAAATTTTCAGAAATAAACAAAAATAGTCATTTTTTCCTACCACTTATTGGTCAGGAAAAAGCTATTAATTTTGAGCAAAACTTAGCTGATATAAAAGCTGCCGGTAAAATGGCAAAGTTATTCGATTTAATTATTAAAGATAATCCTGAAAATTTTAAGTCAGGTAAAGAAAAACATGGTTTAAATATTTTTTTTACAAGACTATTATTTTGTTTTTTTGCAGAGGATGCAGAAATTTTTGAACAAAGTTTATTTACAAGATCAATTAAATCCTACACTAGTCAAAATGGAGATGATCTAGATGATTTCTTTGGTAAATTATTTTTTGTTTTAAAAAGTAGTAATAAAAAAGAACATCCAGAATATCTTAAGAACTTCCCTTATGTTAATGGTGGTTTATTTAAAAATGATTATTACATCCCCAAGTTTAGTAAAGCATCTCGACAAATAATTATTGATTCAGGCTCTCTTGATTGGAACTCAATTAACCCCGATATACTGGGCTCAATGATGCAAGCAATAGTTCAACAAGGAATTCGTCAGGAAATAGGCATGCATTATACATCTGTAAAGAATATACTCAAAATCATAAAACCTTTGTTTTTAGATGAATTGAATAGTGAATTAATATCATGCAACAAGGATCCAAAAAAATTAAAAAAATTATTAAAAAAAATTTATAATATAAATATATTTGATCCAGCATGTGGATCTGGAAATTTTTTGGTCATTTCATATAAAGAACTCTATAAAATTGAAATTGAAATATTAAGACAACTTAAGGAATTAGATAAAAACAATTGGTTATTTGCAAAATCAGGAATTGAGTTAAGTCAATTTTATGGAATAGAAATTGATGATTATGCTCACGAAACAGCAAAATTATCTTTATGGATTGCTCAACACCAAATGAATAACCTTTATGAGGAAATTTTAAATGACAAAAGATCATTTTTGCCTCTAACACCATCAGGTAATATTTATTGTAAAAATGCAAATTTGATTAACTGGGAAGATATTTGTCCAAAAAAAAAAGATAAACAATTATATATTGTTGGAAATCCTCCATATGTTGGATCAAGTTTACAAACAAAAGATCAAAAACGAGACATGGAATCAATTTTTGAGGGAGTGAAAGGATTTAAAAATTTGGATTTTATATCTTGTTGGTTTTTAAAAGGTGCAAAATATATTAAAAATTCAAATATAGAATTAGCATTTATCAGTACGAAATCTATATGTCAGGGTGAACAAGTAAGTATGTTATGGCCAAATATTTTTAATTTAGGTATTGAAATCGGATTTTGTCATGAAAGCTTTAAATGGTCAAACAATGCTAAATACAATGCAGGTGTTACTTGCGTTATAATATCTTTAAGAAATGAAGATAAAAAAGACAAATTAATTTTTAAGGAAAGCTCTTTTATTAAAGTAAAAAATATTAATGCTTATTTATCAGATTTTAAAAACATAATTGTTAAAAAAGAAACAAATTCGATTTCAAATTTACCAAAAATGACTTATGGCAATAAAGCAGTAGATGGTGGTAATTTAATTATAAGTGAAGAAGAGAAAGAAATTTTGATTTCAAAAGAAGGCTTGTCTGAAGATTTAATCAAACCTTTTTTGGGAGCTCATGAATATCTTCATGGAAAAAAAAGATATTGTTTGTGGATAGATACAAATGAAAAACTAAAAAAAGCTGAAAAAATATCTCTTGTTAAAGAAAAGTTTAAAAAAGTTTACAATATGAGAATAAATAGTCGCGACAAAGGCGCTAATGATTTAGCAAAAAGATCTCATCAATTTAGAGATATATTACAGGCTAAAAAAAATTTAATTATAATACCAAGCACTACATCTGAAAGAAGAGATTATATTCCTATAGGATTTTTAGATAAAGATACAATTGTTTCTAACGCCTCTCATGTGATCTACGATCCACCAATTTATGTGTTATCACTCTTATCATCTAAAATGCATATGTCCTGGGTATTTTCAATAAGCGGATATCTTGGATCAAGTATAAGATATTCTTCAGGTTTAAGCTATAACACATTTCCATTCCCTAAAATTGATAAAATGACAATTAAATCTTTAGAGGAAATGTCCTTTTTGATTGTAGATGAAAGAGAAAAATATCCTGAAAAAAGCTTAGCAGAATTATATGATCCAGAGAAAATGCCAAAAAGTTTAATTAGTATTCATGAAGAAAATGATACTTTAGTGGAAAAATGTTATTCAAATAAAAATTTTAATAATAATCAAGAAAGATTAAGATTTTTATTTAATATGTATGATGAAAAAAAAAATAAAGATAAGTTGGTTTAATGCCTAATTTTGTTGATGTAACATATGAGCAAACTGGAAAAAGTTTAGATACAGACTCATTAGGTATGAGGGAGATGCAAAGAAGAGCATTTTCTCAGAGAGAATCACAATACTTATTGATCAAAGCACCACCAGCGTCTGGTAAATCAAGGGCCTTAATGTTTTTAGGTCTTGACAAATTATACAATCAAAAAATTAAAAAAGTTATAGTGGCCGTTCCAGAAAGATCTATTGGTGGTTCTTTCGATAGAATTAAACTCACAGATAATGGTTTCTTTGCTGACTGGGATTACAACGAAGATTATAATCTATGTACTCCAGGTGGAGATGAAAAAAAAGTTAGAGCATTTAAAAATTTTATGGATAGTAAATCTGAAACTATTCTTATATGCACCCATGCTACTTTGAGATTTGCTTTTAACCAATCAGATATATCAATTTTTGAGGACACACTTTTAGCTATAGATGAATTTCATCACGTCTCTGCTGCTATAGAAAATAAATTAGGAGAAGTTTTAAATAAAATTATGAATAAAACTAATGCTCATATTATTGCTATGACTGGTTCATATTTTAGAGGTGATAATATCCCAGTGCTTTTACCTGAAGATGAAATAAAGTTTACTCCAGTTACTTATAATTATTATGAACAATTAAATGGATATAAATATTTAAAATCTTTAGGTATTGGTTACCATTTTTATCAAGGAAGATATTTAAGTGCAATTAAAGAAGTTTTAGATACCGATCAAAAAACTATCCTTCATATACCAAACGTAAATGCAGGAGAATCCACAAAAGACAAACATAAGGAAGTTGACACAATACTTGATTTGATTGGAAATGTTGAAAGACAAGATCCTGAGACAGGTGTAATTCATGTTAAAAGAAAAGAAGATAATAAAATTATAAAAGTTGCTGATTTAGTTAATGATAACCAAAAAGAGAGAGATAAGATAGTTGATTACTTAAGAAAAATAAAAAGTTTAGAAGATATAGATATAATTATTGCATTAGGGATGGCAAAAGAGGGCTTTGATTGGCCTTTTTGTGAACATGCTTTAACAGTTGGTTATAGAGGGTCTTTAACTGAGATAATTCAAATTATTGGAAGAGCAACAAGAGACAGTCAAAACAAAAATCATTCTCAATTTACTAATTTGATTGCTCAACCTGATGTTGCTGACAGTGAGGTAAAATTATCAGTAAATAATATGTTAAAAGCAATTACAGCATCTTTATTGATGGAGCAAGTTTTGGCACCACATGTTAATTTTAAAAGAAAAACTAAAGAAGGTAGTGAGGAGCCAGGCACTATTCGAATAGGTGGATTTAAGGAACCTAGCACAAAAAAAGTTAAACAAATTTTAGAAAGTGACTTAAATGATTTAAAAGCAAATATTTTACAAGATGATCAGATGATTAAAGCTATTCCAGGTAATGTTGATCCGGAGGTGATAAATCAAGTTTTGATCCCAAAAATTATACAAACGAAATATCCTGAATTATCAAAGGAAGAAGTTGAGGAGGTAAGGCAACATGTTCTAGTTGATTCAGTAATTAAAAACGGCGAAATCAAAGAAGTTGGAGACAAAAGATTTGTTAGAATGGCAGATAAATTTATTAATATCGATGAACTTCATATTGATCTTATAAATAAAGTGAATCCATTTCAAAAAGCTTTTGAAGTTTTATCTAAAAATGTGACAGCAAAATTATTAAAAGTGGTAAGTGAAACTATTGAGTCTCAAAGAATATTAATGACAGATGAGGAAGCGGTAATACTTTATAAAAAAGTAGGTGAATTTATGAAAAAAAATAATAGGGAGCCAAAATTAAACTCTAATGAACCTCTAGAGAGAAGAATGGCTGAGGCAATTGTTTTTTTAAAAAATAAAAAAAGACAACAAAATAAATAATAATGTTAGATTTTGAAGGTGAATTAAAAAAAATCTTAGACAAAGACCCTCTTGGAATTCTAAATTTAAGAGTCAGTCAATCGATAACTTTAGATCAAAGATTAAAAGACTCTTTTGAGGAAATAAACAAATTTATAAGTATCAACAAAAGAGAGCCTAGTGAAAGTACTGATATTTCTGAAAGAAAATTATTCTCTCGCTTAAAAGAAATAAGAAAAGATTTTGACAAAGTCTCAATTTTAAAAGACCTTGATAAACATAATTTATTAGTAAACGTTAAGGAAAATAAAACAGTTGATGATATTTTAAATAATGATGTACTTGGTTTACTTGATGACGATCCAGAAAATATCTTTAATCTAAAAAATATTCCA
>MDTD01184879.1_pt1 | contig 11503 bp, 8 predicted proteins | sample 811221 | NCBI WGS metagenome assembly MDTD01 (sample SAMN05326646, study PRJNA326480) | marine metagenome | isolation source: seawater | place: Pacific Ocean: South West | collected 2011
GAACCCATGCACAATTTGCACCAGCTTCAAGATGTGATATTTTTTGATCTATCATGTCTTTCATTTTATCAGGCATAGCCCACATACCTTTTCCTATTTGTGCAACACCAGAAAATCCACATTTTATGCCAACATCAACATTGTTACTTTCATAAGCAGATATCCATTTAGATTTTTTCATATCTCCCTTTTTTATCATTGGTCCTGCTTCCATGGAGGTGTGCATTTCATCGCCAGTCCTATCAAGAAAACCTGTATTTATAAAAAAAACTCTACTTCTTAGTGTTCTTATACATTCTTTTAAATTAATTGATGTTCTTCTTTCCTCATCCATAATTCCACATTTGATTGTATTTTTTTTAAGCTTTAGTACTTCTTCTACCTTAGAAAATATTTTATCTGTGAATGCTGTTTCATCGGGACCATGCATTTTAGGTTTTACGATGTAGATAGAGCCAGTTCTTGAATTTCCTTTTTTTTCTAAATCATGCATTGCTGCAGCTGTTGTGATAAAAGCGTCCATAATACCTTCTGGAACCTCAGATCCATCATCTAAAATTATTGCTGAATTAGTCATTAGATGACCCACATTTCTTATTAATAATAAACTTCTTCCGTGAAGCTTATCTTTTTTATTTTCTCTATTAATATAACTTCTATCTGGATTAAGCTTTCTTTCTAAAGTTTTGCCATCTTTTTCAAAAATTGATTTTAAATTACCTTTCATCAAACCTAACCAATTTCTGTAGCACAGTACTTTATCCTCCGCATCTACAGCGGCAACACTATCTTCATTATCGCATATTGTTGATATAGCCGACTCTATTATGATATCGCTAATACCCGCAGCATCCTGAACAGCACTAAATGCTTTTGGATTTATTATAATTTCAACTTTTAAATTATTATTTTCAAGAATTATTGTAGATGGATTATTGTTGTCTCCTCTAAAACCAATAAATTTATTATCATCAACCAATTCATAAACTTTGTCATCCTTAATTATTTTTAAGCAATTATTTTCTACTTTAAATCCAGTTATATCTTTCCAATGAATTTTACTTATCGGAAAATAATCGTTAAGAAATTTTCTTGCATATTTTATTACTTCTTGTCCTCTTAATGGATCATATTTTTGACTTCCTGTTTCTTCAGATTCAATTATATCTGTGCCATATAAACTATCGTAAAGACTAACCCACCTAGCATTTGCTGCATTTAATGTATATCTCGAATTCATAATAGGTACCACCAATTGCGGTCCTGCTATACTTGAGATTTCCTCATCTAAATTTTTAGTGTCAATTGTGAAATCCTCACCTTCTTTTTTTAAATAACCTATTTCTATTAAAAAATTCTTGTAATTCTTTCTATCGAAATTTTCATTTTTATTCTTTTTTAACCATAAATCTATTTCAGATTGAAGAGTCTCTCGTGTCTCCAATAATTTTCTATTGATTGGAGCAAGTTCATTTATATTTTTCTCGAAACCATCCCAAAATTCTTTCTCTTTAATATCTAAACCAGGAAGTAGCTCGTTTTTTATAAAATCTGCCAGGATTTTTGATACTGACAAAGAGTTTATTTTTATAAAAGAATTGGTCATTTTTTATTTATGAATGAGTTATATATGACAACTATTAAATTATGTCATTACTTTTATTTATGATAATTGTCACCAAAATTTTATTATAAAAATTTGTTAATTTTGATCATTTTAATGCCTAATTGTAATATATATTAAATTAATGAAAAATTATTTAAATTTTGAAACAGAAATTAAAAATTTAGAAGTTGAATTAGATAAACTCAAAGACCCCTACAATGAAGATGGATTATCTGAGGTTGATACCGATAAAATAAATAATTTACAAAATGAAATAGATAATAAATTAAAAGAAATATATGAAAATTTAGATCCTTGGCAAACCACTTTAGTTGCTAGACATGAAGATAGGCCTAAATCTAAATTTTTTATTGATAACCTATTTGATAATTTTATCTCACTTTCTGGAGATAGATTTTACGGGGAGGATAAATCTGTAATTGCCGGATTTGGAAAATTTAATCGAAAATCAGTTTTAGTTATAGGACAAGAAAAGGGAGAAAACTTAAATGCGAGAATTGAGCGAAATTTTGGGATGATGAGACCGGAGGGCTATAGAAAAACTATTAGGTTAATGAAGTTGGCTGATAAATTTAAAATTCCAATAATAAATTTTGTAGATACTCCAGGAGCTTATCCGGGTGTTGGGGCTGAAGAGAGAGGTCAAGCTGAAGCAATAGCTAGATCTATCGAATGTTCAATGAGTCTAACTGTTCCAACTCTTTCCATAATTATTGGAGAAGGTGGGTCTGGCGGAGCAATAGCTTTGGCGTCATCAAGTAAAGTTTTAATGCTTGAGAATGCAATTTATTCAGTAATTTCACCCGAAGGATGTGCAACCATACTTTGGAGAGATCCAACAAAAACTTTAGAAGCTGCTAAAGCGATGAAATTATCAGCTAAAGATCTTTTGGATTTAGAAATTATTGATGAAATAATATCTGAGCCTTTGGGTGGAGCGCATAGAGATAAGGATTTAATTTTAGATAACGTTCGAATATCAATTGAAAAAAATTTAACAAAATTTTTGACCTTAAGCGAGGATGAAATAATAAATCAAAGAAAAAATAAATTTTTAGGTATTGGTAGAAAAAAGGGTTTTTCAACAAATAGTTCTGATAAAGATAAGCTTACAGCTAATATAAACATTTTACAAAATTTAAAATTTAAAAATTTTCTATCAATAAAAAATATTTTTATTTTCAGCTTTATATTAATACTTGTTTTATTAACAACTTTTTATCTTTAATTTACAAAGCTCCACAACAATGTTTATATTTTTTTCCTGAGTTGCAGGGACATGGATCATTTCTTCCGATTTTACTTTTTGCGATTGACTTAAAATTTTTTCTAATTTCTTCATTTGAATTGTCTTCATCCTGTTTTTGAATAATTTTTAAATTTAAAAGCATAGTAACTAAGTCATTTTTTAGTTTACTTAATAAATTTTCAAATAAAATAAACGCTTCCTTTTTATATTCTACCAAAGGGTCTCTTTGACCATAAGATCTGAGACCAATCACTTGCCTTAATTGTTCTAAATACTGAATATGAGATTTCCAATTTTGATCAATTATCTGAACCAATATTCTTTTTTCTATATCATTGGCTTGAAAAGTTCCTAATAATTTGTTTCTTTCTTCTCTATTTTTATTAAATTTATCTTTTATAAAACTTTCAATATCATTCGCATTAGAATCAATAAGCTCATCAAATTCAATATTTGTCACAGATTTTCCCAAAGTTTGTTTTAGGTAGTTTTGGAATTCATTTGAGTTTGGTGACTTTTCATGCATTAATTTTAATCTTCTTATATTTTCTAAAACTTCATTTAAAAAAATGTTTGAATAATTTAATTCTTCATTAGCTTCAATTATGTTATGCCTCTGTTCAAAAATTACTTGTCTTTGATCATTCAAAACATTATCAAATTTTATAAGCGTTTTTCTAATGTCAAAGTTTCTTGCCTCTACTTTTTCTTGAGCTCTTTCGATAGCTTTATTTATCCATGGATGGTCAATACTTTCACCATCTTTTAATCCAAGTTTTTCTAACATTGTATTCATTGTTTCTGATCCAAAAAGTCTCATAAGGTCATCTTCCAAACTGACAAAAAAAATTGAACTTCCTTCATCACCTTGTCTACCTGAACGACCTCTTGCTTGATTATCAACTCTACGGCTTTCCATTCTTTCTGTGCCAATTACAAATAATCCACCTAATCTTTTTACTAATTCCTTTTCTTCTTGGTCCCGTCCCCCTAATTTTATATCTACTCCCCTTCCTGATATACTTGTCGTTATTATTATCGATTTTGTTTTACCTGCATTAGCTATTATATCTGCTTCTTTTTCATGATTTTTTGCGTTCAAAACAATATGATTTATTTTTTCTTTTGTTAATAAATTAGAGTAATGCTCTGATTTATTTATGCTTGATGTAAAAACTAAAAGTGGCTGTCCTATTTCATTACACTCTTTGATTTTTTCTAAAATAGCTTTATCTTTTTCATCACTTGTTCTAAAAATTTTATCATTAAAATCTTTTCTTATCATTTTTTTATTTGTTGGTATCTGCAAGACAGGTAAATTATAAATTTCAAAGAATTCTGCAGATTCAGTCAATGCTGTTCCGGTACATCCAGCAAGTTTTTTATATAATTTAAAAAAATTCTGATATGTAATAGATGCGAGAGTTTGATTTTCTGCCTTTACCTCAATTTTCTCTTTCGCTTCTAAGCTTTGGTGTAGTCCATCACCAAATCTTCTGCCAGGTAATTGACGACCAGTTTGCTCATCAATTATTATAATCTCATTTTCTTTAACTATATAGTCTTTACCATTTTCGAACAAATAATTTGCTCTTAATGCCTGATTAACATGATGAACTAAACTAAGATTTTCAGGGTCATAGAAATTATTATTTTTTAAAATTCCTGCATCAGAAAATATCTTTTCTACTTTGTCTATTCCTCTATTTGTTAAAAGTATATTCTTATCTTTTTCATCTAAATCAAAATCTTGATTATTTAAGTTTTTGATTAATTTATCAACAGCTATATATTGCAAAGTCTTATCTTCAGCAGTACCAGATATCACTAGAGGAGTTCTAGCTTCATCAATCAAGCAAGAGTCTATTTCATCGACTACCGCAAAATTATGAGTTCTTAACACCATTTCTGACTTAGTGTATTTCATATTGTCTCTTAGGAAATCAAAACCTAATTCACTATTTGTTGCATAGGTGATGTCTTTATTATAATTTTCCTTTCTTACTTCATCAGTCTGATCGGAGTTAATGTATCCACAAGTTAAACCCGCAAAATTATAAATTTTGCCCATATTCATGCTATCCCTTTTTGCTAGGTAATCATTTACAGTTACTATATGTACACCTTTTTTTTCTAATGCATTTAGGTAAGCAGCTAGAGCAATAGTTAATGTCTTACCTTCTCCAGTTTTCATTTCTGCTATTTTATTTTCGTGTAAAGCTATTCCCCCAATTAATTGAACATCAAAATGTCTTTCACTTGTAGTTCTTTTTGAAGCTTCTCTAATTAGAGCAAATGCATCAGGTAATATTTCATCCAAGGTTTTTCCATTTTTTAATTTTTCTATAAATTCTTTAGTTATCTTTGGGAAATCTTCATCTTTGAGTTTACTGAATTTATCTTCTAAATCATTAATTTTTTTTACGATTTTTTGAATTCTATCTAACTCTTTTTGATTACTACTTTTTATAAATTTAGATATAATGGTAAAAGGATTGAGCATAATTTTGCTTTTTTAATATTTATAAAATATATAGTCATTTATTAAAAAAATTAAATATCATGGATTTTAGTATAAACAACTTTTTTGACAGAAAACATAAAGACTCCAAAATTGGTCATTTTCAAGATCTTGAACATATTGATGGATTATCTGTTTCTACAGTGAGTTCTGGATTATACGACAAGAAAAGAGATGATTTGGTCCTTTTTTATTTTAGGGATGGAGTAAATTATGCTTCATTATTTACACAATCAAAAATAATTTCTGAAAACATCAAATGGAATAAACGAATAAAAGAAAAAAAAATATTTGGTCTTTTAATTAATACAAGAAATGCAAATGCACTTACAGGAAAGGATGGTTATAATTCACTAAAAAAAATTTCGTTAAAGTTATCAAAATTGTTATCAGATAAACAAACTCTAGACGAGGATGAACCGAAAAAAATTAAACCAGGGCATATATTATTTGCATGCACTGGAACAATTGGAGAAAAATTTCCTGAAAAAAAAATTACGGATAATTTATTTAATTTAGTTGAAAAGATTAAATATACTCAAAATAAGTTAATATGGATAAAAGCTGCACTTGGCATAATGACGACAGATACAAAACCCAAACTTTCAATGGCGGAATGTAAAGTTGGTAATTCAGATGTAAAAATTTATGGAATGGCTAAAGGCTCTGGAATGATTTTTCCAAACATGGCAACAACGCTAGGTTTCATTTTTACAGATGCTAATATTTCTTCTTCAGTATTAAAACAAGTTCTTAATTTAAATGTAAAAACTACATTTAATGCTATTTCTGTAGACGGAGATTGCAGCACAAATGATATGATATCAATTTTTTCAACTGCAAAATCATCCAACAAACAAATTAATAGTATTAATGATCCAAAATTAAAAAATTTTATAAGTAGTGTTCATGAAGTAATGCTAAATTTGGCTAAACGAGTAGTAAGTGATGGAGAGGGAGCAACAAAATTTGTGATTGTAAAATGTAAGAATAGCAAATCAGAAAAAGAAGCAAAGAATATTTGTTTTTCTATTGCAAACTCACCATTAGTCAAGACAGCTTTATTTGGACAAGATCCTAATTGGGGAAGGATTGCTATGGCAATTGGCAAAAGTGGATCAAAAGTGAATACTGAAAAATTAACAATAATGATTGGGTCTCACATTGTGCTGCACAAAGGAAAGTTAGAGAAAAATTATAATGAAAGTGATGTTGCACAATATATGAAAAATGAAAACATTGAGATATGCGTAGATCTCTCAATAGGAAGCAAACACTTTACAGCTTATTCAACAGATTTATCAAATGAATATATTCAAATAAATTCAGATTATAGGTCCTAAATATTGAAATTGAAAAATATAATCCTAAATATTATTAATGATTAAATATCTTCTAAATTGTAAGAAATGTAAACTTGAATTTGAAAGTTGGTTTGCTAGTTCAAAAGAATTCGACAAACTAAAGAAACTTAAACTTATTAACTGTCAAAAATGTAATTCAATTAAAGTTGAAAAATCACTAATGAAACCCAGCTTGGCAAATTCTAATTTTAAAATTGATAAACATAAAAATAATACAAGTAAAATATTAAAAAAGAAGATTAGAGAATACCAAAAATTTATAAAAAAAAATTTTGAGTACGTTGGTGAAAATTTTGCATATGAGGCAAGATCTATTCACTATAATAAAAATAAAAAAAATATTTATGGTAAAGCTACAATTCAAGATGTTAAGCAATTAAATGAGGAGGGAATTGAAACATCCACTTTACCGTGGATTGAAGACAAAGAAAATTAATTTTTTTTATACTTTGTTATATAATTTACGGATTTATCACTAGAAATTTTCCACTTACTTAAAATTGGGTTATACTTAACTCCATCAATTTTTTTCAACTCTAGTGAACTCATATTACAAATTTTTTCTAATTTTTCTGGTTTAATAAATTTGTTCCAGTCATGCGTTCCAATTGGCAGCCATTTTAAAATATACTCAGCTCCTAATATTGCAAAAATGTAAGATTTTAAAGTTTGATTTAATGTTGCAATAAACATAATTCCACTATTATTTAAAAATTTTGAACATTTATTAATGAATTCTTCAACATTATTTACATGTTCAACTATTTCCATATTTAAAATAACATTAAACTTTTTATTATAGGAAAAGTTATCAGGAGAGGCATTATAATATTCAATATTTAAATTGCTTTTTTTTAAATGATGCTTGGCTACATCTATATTTCTTTTTGACGCATCAATACCTACCACAAACGCACCTAGTCTTGCTAATGGTTCTGAAAGCAAACCACCCCCGCAACCAATATCAAGAACAGATATTCCTTTTAAAGGTTTGTCAGTTTTTGAAACTTTAAAGTCTTCAATTATATTATTTTTTATATATTCTATTCTTATTGGATTAAACTTATGAAGTGGTTTAAATTTACCATTGGGATCCCACCATTCTTCAGCAATTTTATCAAATTTTTCTATTTCTAGCTTATTAGTAGTATTAGTATTCATTCTATATTGACATTATTAATTAGATGTATTTTATCAATATAAATAAAGTTGTAAATAAAACTACCAATGAAAATAATTGTATTAAAATTTGGAGGTACATCTGTTGGCTCAATATCAAGAATTAAAAAAATAGCTAAAATAATCAAAGCATACTCAAAAAGTTATAGAGTAATAGTTCTTTCTTCAGCAATGAGTGGGACAACTAATAAATTGATAGATTTGTCAAAAAAAATAAGTAAAAATTTTTCAGATCAAGAGTATGATGTTTTAGTATCAACAGGAGAGCAAATTTCATGCTCTTTATTAGCAGGTCAATTAATTGAAAACGGATTACTTGCAAGATCTTTGATGGCCTGGCAAATACCAATAATAACTGAAGGAGAATATAAATTTTCAAGAATCAAGTATATTGATAAAAAAAAAATTTTAAATTTTTTAAAAAGTGGAGGAATTCCAATTGTTTCTGGGTTTCAAGGGATTAATAAAAATTTAAACATCACAACCATTGGTAGGGGAGGAACAGACGCAAGCGCAATTATGTTCGCAAAATTTTTTAAAGCTGAAAGATGTGTTATATATACTGATGTAGAAGGAATATATACAACAGATCCAAATAAATTAAAAAAAGCAAAAAAAATTAAAAATATATCCTACGAAGAAATGCTGGAAATGGCTTCCTTAGGATCAAAAGTGATGCAACCACATTCTATTCAAGACGCAAGATTGAATAGGATTAATATTGAAGTTAAATCATCTTTTATAAATAAAACAGGAACTTTAATAACCAAGAGAAAAAATATAATTAGTAATAAAATAATTACTGGCATTTCATCTACAGATAATGATGCAAAAGTTACACTCTTAGGTGTTAAAGATAGGCCAGGAATTGCAGCTTTAATATTTAAACCACTTTCTCAAAATTTAATTAATGTTGATATGGTAGTTCAAAACATATCTTCAAATGGAAAAGAGACTGACTTAACATTTACAATTAAGTCATTTGATTTAAATAAAACTATGAAAATTCTCAAAAATAATACAAAAATTAGTTTTAAAAAATTGATCGTTGACAAAAATGTATCAAAAGTTTCCATTATAGGTGTAGGCATGATTACTACACCCGGTGTAACATTTAGAATGTTTCAAGCGCTAGCTAAACAAAATATTAATATTCAAGTTATTTCAACGTCTGAAATAAAAATTTCAGTGATTATAAAAAGAAAAAATATATTAAAAGCAATAAAAGCTCTTCATGCAGAATTTAATTTAAATAAATGACATCAGAAATTAGACCATTTAGGAAAATAAACAGAAAAAAAACTAAGGAAATAAATGTTGGTAAAATAAAAATAGGTGGCAATAATCCGATTTCAGTTCAAACTATGACAAATACATTAACAACTGATCATAAATCAACTATAGAACAGATTAACAGAGTTACCGAAGCCGGAGCAGATATTGTAAGAGTTTCATGTCCAGATGAGAAATCTACTGAATCTTTAAAAACAATAATTAAAAATATTGATGTACCTCTTGTCGCTGATATACATTTTCATTATAAAAGGGCGATTGAAGCAGCCGAAAATGGTGCAGATTGTCTTCGCATAAATCCAGGAAATATTGGTGCAAGAAAAAGAGTTGCCGAAATTGTTTCTGCAGCCAAAAATAATAATTGTTCAATTAGAATTGGAGTAAATGCTGGATCTTTAGAAAAAGATATACTTGAAAAATATAGAGAGCCATGCCCCGAAGCTCTCGTCGATAGCGCACTTAGGAATATAAAAATATTGGAAGATATGGATTTTTCAAACTTTAAAATTAGCGTTAAATCTTCAGACGTTTTTTTATCAATAATGGCTTACAAATTATTGTCAAATAAAACAGATTATCCACTTCATTTAGGAATTACAGAAGCAGGTAGTTTTTTACCCGGAAGTATCAAAACATCAATTGGATTCGGAAGTTTGTTGTTGGATGGAATCGGAGATACAGTAAGAGTATCACTTTCTGACGATCCAATTGAGGAAGTAAACGTTGGAAATGAAATTTTAAAATCTTTAAATTTGAGAAATAGAGGTGTTAAAATAATTTCATGCCCTTCTTGCGCAAGACAAGCTTTCCAAGTTATTGATACTGTTAAGAAACTAGAAAAAAAGTTGTCTCATATTAAAGAGCCAATAACTTTATCTATTATAGGATGCGTAGTTAATGGCCCAGGAGAAGCTAAACAAACAGATATAGGAATAACAGGTGGTGGTAAAGATAATCATATGCTCTATTTAAATGGTTTGGATACTGAAAAAGTATTAACCCAAGATATGGTTGACAAAATTGTCTCTTTAGTTGAGGAAAAAGCTTCCAATTTAAAAAAATAATTCAATGCTTCCAAGAGAAAAAGTAAAAAATTTAATTGATAAACATATTAAATTGGAAGAGAAACTATCTTCAGGAGACGTAGATAAAAAAAAATTTGCAGAAATCTCAAAAGAATATTCTGATCTAAATGAAATAATAAAAAATGCAAAAGAATATTTAAGTTTTGAAAAAGATATCGAAGATTTAAAAAATATAATTAACGATAAAAAATCAGATAATGAGATGAAAGAATTTGCAAATGTTGAATTAGAAAATTTAAAACAAAATTTCCTATTAAATGAAAAAAAAATAAAGTTATTTCTTTTACCAAAAGATCGAGCAGATAGTAAAAATGCAATTATTGAAATTAGAGCTGGAACAGGAGGTCTAGAAGCTAGTTTGTTTGCATCTGATCTTTATAAAATGTATGAAAAAGTAAGCCAAAAAAAAAAATGGGATATCGAAATAATTTCAATTTCAAAAAGTGATGCTGGTGGTCTGAAAGAAATAGTAGCAATAATAAAAGGAAAAAATATTTATTCATCTTTAAAATATGAAAGTGGTGTTCATAGAGTGCAAAGAGTTCCAGATACAGAAACACAAGGTAGAGTTCATACATCTGCAGCTACAGTAGCTGTTCTACCAGAGGCAGAAGAAATAGATATTAAATTGGATGAAAAGGATTTAAGAATTGATGTGTTCAGAAGTAGTGGACCAGGTGGACAAAGTGTTAACACGACAGACTCTGCGGTAAGAATTACTCATATTCCAACAGGCATTGTTGTAAGTCAACAAGACGAAAAATCACAAATAAGAAACAAAGAAAAGGGACTCAAAATTTTGAGATCTAGAATATTTGACTTTGAAAGACAGAAGATTGAACAACAGAGATCTAAAGATAGAAAAAATAAAATTGGAACAGGAGATCGATCAGAAAGAATCAGGACTTATAATTATCCGCAAGGAAGAGTAACAGATCATAGAATTAATCTTACATTACATAAACTAGACGAATTTATGGAGGGAGAAATTTTTGATGATATGATAGAAAATCTAAGTTTGCGAGCTCAAGAGGAAGAATTAAATAAAGTTTCTCAATGAATTATAAAGATGTTATAGAATATGGTATAGTAGAATTAAAATCAAAAAATATAGAAAGTGCTTCCCTTGACTCTGAATTAATACTTGCAAATATATTAAAATTTAAAAGAGAAAATATTCTATTA
>MDTD01072319.1_pt1 | contig 11502 bp, 9 predicted proteins | sample 811221 | NCBI WGS metagenome assembly MDTD01 (sample SAMN05326646, study PRJNA326480) | marine metagenome | isolation source: seawater | place: Pacific Ocean: South West | collected 2011
GACCGCGTGATTGAAATGGCCTGGGAGGACCGAACACCTTTTGATGCCATTCAGATCCAATTTGATTTGTCTGAAAAAGAGGTCATTCAGTTGATGCGTAAACATTTAAAAAATGGAAGCTGGAAACGCTGGCGTAAAAGGGTTCAAGGCCGAAGTACAAAGCATCAAGGAAAGAGGTCTTTTTTGGTTGGAAGACACAAGTGCTCAAGGCAAAAAAGTATCAGTAATAATAAAGTGACTTAAGTATTATAACCTGCTTTTACACGAACTCGTTGCAAGACGTTCTGGGCTGCTACTCGTGCTTTTTGAGCTCCTATCTCTAGAGCATCGTCAATTTCGTTTCTGTTTTCAATTAAATGATTAAATCTTGCACGCTCGGATTTAAATTTATCTAGAATCAGCTCGTAGAGTTCTTGTTTAGCATGTCCGTATCCATAACCTCCTTTTTCATACTTGGCTCTCATTTCGATAATTGATGATTGATCAGCTAATAAGGCATACAAGGAAAAAATATTACATTCGGATGGATTTTTAGGGGATTCGAGAGGTTCACTATTGGATACAATAGACATGATTTGTTTTCTGAGCTTTTTATCGGGCAGAAAAATGTCAATAAGATTGTTTCGTGATTTACTCATTTTATGTCCATCGGTACCAGGTATGAGCATTGTATGTTCAGAAATTGAATCTTCAGGGATGATAAAGGTTTCTCCCATTTGAAGATTAAATTTTGTAGCTACATCGCGGGTTATTTCAATGTGCTGTTTTTGGTCTTTTCCAACAGGGACGACATCAGCATCATACAACAAGATATCTGCAGCCATCAAAATGGGATAGGTAAATAATCCGCCATTGATGTCATCTAAGCGATCTGATTTGTCTTTGAAGGAATGGGCCAGTGTCAATCTTTTATATGGGTAAAAGCAGATCAGGTGCCACATCAATTCAGTCACTTCAGGGATATCACTTTGTCTGTAAAAAACTGTTTTATTTGGGTCGAGTCCACATGCAAGCCATGCAGCTGCCGTTTTATAAGTATTCTCTCTCAGCATATCCGAATCCTTGACTTGCGTCAAGGAGTGAAGGTCAGCAATAAATAAAAATGACTCGTTGGACTCGTCTTGTGCCAACTCAATAGCAGGAATAATGGCACCTAAAAGATTTCCTAAATGCGTGGTTCCTGTGCTCTGAATTCCAGTTAATATTCTTGCCATAATGTGTCTAACAAAAGTAGCTAAATATATTTTGTTTGAATTCCAATTCTTTTTGTTATTTTTTCAATCAATATGCGATTGATCATTGGGCTGTTACGAAATTTATGGAAGATATACATCTTTTTGGTGTTTTCGGTTTTTGCGATTCTTTTGTACCCATTTTTTAGAATCATTTTGTTCAAGGATTCATGGAAGAAATACAGCTTTAAGCTTTTTATGATTTGGAGCTGGTTGATGCGCATATTTTGTTTTTATCACGTTAAATGTATTCTCAGGCATGAACTTCCCGAAGGGCCATATATTATTGTGGCCAACCATACCTCATATTTGGACATCTTTTTCATGTATTCGATTTTACCGAAGCACCCCTTTGTATTTTTGGGTAAAAGCGAAATTCTAACCTATCCTATTATTCGAACCTATTTTAAAAATTTAAATATTCCAGTATTCCGATATGATAAGAAAAAGGTTGGATTATCATTTAATTTGGCTCTTGAGGCGATTGAGGAGGGCTGGTCATTAGTCATCTTTCCTGAAGGGACTATTCCTTCAGAAAAAATTCCCAAAACGATTGCTTTTAAAAATGGTGCTTTTAAAATCGCGAAGTCTGCAAACGTCCCGATTGTTCCGATTACCTTTACCACCAATCACAAGCTTTTTTCCGATCCAACCATGTTTTACGGTCCAGCTCGTCCTGGTGTATCTCGATTTTATATTGGCCAAGCCGTTACAAAAGAGGAGGTGGAGACTTTAAGCTTTACTGAGCTTAAAAAGCTTTGTTTTGATCGGGTAGAGGAGCCGTTAAGAAAGGAGTATCCAAGTTTGTTTCAGAACGAATGAAATGTGTAAATTTGCCTTATGAAAATTAATGATGATTTGGTTCAACACATCGCTCATTTGGCTCGTTTAGAGTTTCAGGGAGAAGATTTGAAAGCAATTAAAGGCGATATGCAAAATATCATCAGCTTTATGGATAAGTTGTCTGAATTGGACACTGATGAGATTGAACCTCTAATTTTTATGTCTGATGAGGTCAATGTGCTTCGCGAAGATTTGGTAGAGCAAACAGTAACCTCTGAACAGGCTTTAAAAAATGCACCCAAAAAAGATTCCGATTATTTTCGAATCCCGAAAGTATTAGACAAATAATTCTTAAACGCTAAAACAACAATATTTAATCACAGAACCCTTACTAGAAAACAATTTTTCGTAATGAGTTCTTATTTCGAAGGTCTTTTTTTCTTCTTCTGATAGTTGTCCAAAATATTTTTCCCCATATAAATCCCATGTGAGTGTATGGCAATCGTATTTTTCATTTTGAATTTCTTCTTCTGTAAACTCAAAGAGTAAGTCACTGTCTGTTTTGACATGAATCTTGCCTTCTTTTTTGAGGAATTTCTTGTACCGATCGATGAAGGGTTTCGAGCTTAATCTCTTCCTGGGTTTTTTCGGTTGTGGATCAGAGAAGGTGAGCCATATTTCATCAATTTCATCGGAGTCAAAAAAGTTATCAATAAAATCTATACGTGTGCGCAGAAACATCACGTTTTTCAAACCCTCATTTAGACTCTCTTTTGCCCCTATATATATGCGATTACCTTTAATATCAACACCTACAAAGTTTTTATTGGGGTACATTCTCGCAAGACCAACAGAATATTCTCCTTTGCCGCAACCCAATTCAAGTACAATCGGGTTTTTGTTTTTAAAAATATCTTGATGCCACTTCCCTTTTTTTGAATAGGTCTCCATCGCGGGAGCTTCCAGTACGTTTGAAAAAGTTTTAATCTCTTCGAAGCGTTTCAGTTTGTCTTTTCCCAAGGTTTAAATGGCGTTTAATAAAAGTGATGTGTTTGAAATCATATCTGAAAGACGATCCATGATATAGGTCAATGCATTTTTATTGGCATCTTTCGTATGAATAGTGATGTTACCTTCAGTCATATCAAATTCCATAGTGATGGCTTCCACGATGTCTAGTAATTCTTCATAATCAGCTAGACTTCGGTCAATTCCCTTAAGCAATCCATCTTTTGGTATTTTGGAAAAGTCTACAAATAAAGAAATGGGTTTATTTCCAAAATTTTTAAATTTTTCCGTTTTCAATATACTGCTTCCATTCGGGGCAAATTTTTCAGAGCTGTATCCAAGTAGTATCTCATCATTCAATGTAAATTGATTCATCATATTTACAAGCATTGACATTTCTGGGATCTCATCGATTCCTTCTTTGATGAGATCTGCCATGTTAGGGCCAATTCCAGCCATAAAATTGTAATCGGGGATTCCCAACTCTTCTCCATCATTCATAAATAAGGCACCACCAAATCTCCCGTCAATAAAGCTTTTGATTCCATCTTTCATGATTAAGGCCTCTATTACAGGAAATTCATCCGGAATCATTTGTTCTAGACCCTCTATTTCCATACTTTGCAATTGACTGCTAATGCTTTCAGGGTAGTATTTTTTTCTGAATTTCTCGATGTTTTCCACATCGATATTGGCTGCAAAGGCCATTACTGGATTGCCATTACCCAATTGTGCTACGATGTCTTTTGCGTCAGATTTAAAAAAGTCAAATTCCTCCATTCCTTTTTTATAGGTCCAATGATAGAGCATTTTGATCGCGCCCTCTTCAAAAGAAAGATCAATAGCAACTTGGTCATAAAGATCTAAGAACTTATCATTGATGTTGCTGTTGTAATTCGTCTCCGCTTTAATCATTGTCATAAGCTCTTTATAGTCAAAGGCCATCGTCATATCTTTAGATTCGGAGAAAATACTTTCTACGCTCGGGTTACTTGTTTCTGAGTCCAAAGAGCCCATAAGTCGGTCCATATCTTCCCTTGGTGTTACCATATCTAATTGTCCTGAGGAGTTTATTTTAATTATAAATTGTTCTTTGCCTATTCCCGCAATCATTCCTTCATTATAAAAAATGGAGTAATTATCCGCTTCTTCTCGATTCGCATATGGGTTTTGTTCCTCAATCATGTCAATCATTTTGTTTTGATCTTTCACTTTTCCAAAAAGAAGAACATTCGGTTCTTCAGGGGTATCTCCCATTTGAAGCGCATAATACATTGGTGCATTCATATTAACGGATTCATTGATTTTATTCAACTCCTTTTTACCCATTTTGACTACACTTGATTTTGCCATTTCAGAATCAAATAGTCCTTTTTTAAGAATTTGGTTCATTTTGAAGGATCCGTAGGTCATGATATTTTCTTCGTTAGAAATTAGGTTTACAGCTTTAGATTGAAACGAGTAATCCGTTTGAGCGTCAAACCAATTTTTCGTTTCTTTCTTTTTGGGAGCTTCATCTCCACATGAGGCTATTACTAATATAAGGATGGGAAGAAATGAGAGTTTGCGCATTGTTTTATTTTTAAAGTGTTACTAAAATAATAAGAATATGTCAATCGTCTTTTTTAAATTTGGCTATGCACTTTATTGAACCTTTTTTTAATTGGCGTGGTTACTACATTGCATCTGATGATGCAGTATCACCCTTCTACGAAAGAGAATACAGTGAATTCGAGTTTTCCAATCGCATATACAATTTCCTAATTCATCCTCAATGGGATTATTTTGGATCTTCTACCTTATTTTTGAAGGTGCTCTATGCCGATTATGACGGGGGATATGCCATCATTGAATTTATCGGAGAGTGGAATGATGCAATAGAAAACGATATTATGGTCTTAAAGCGAGAAGTCATCGAACCAATGATGCATCAAGGTATCAATAAATTCATCCTCATTGGAGAAAATGTATTGAATTTTCATTCTTCAGATGATTGTTATTACGATGAATGGTTTGAAGAATTAGATGAGGGTTGGATCGCAACCATTAATTTTCATGAACATGTGGTCAAGGAATTTATCACAGCCAATATTGACCATTATTTTGCTTTTGGTGGAGAGCTAGAGGAAATTGAATGGCGGACCTATTTGCCCACCAATCTTTTTACAAAAATTGATGGTCTTGTCAATAAAAGAATAGGCTCAACGTATTAGTCTAACCAGCTAATGATTTCATCATGATGGTACATATAATTGCACCAAAGGTTCCTACCGCATACCCTAAAACAGCCAATAAAACGCCCACAGGGGCCAAAGAAGGACTAAATGCACCAGCAACAATGGGAGCAGAAGCAGCGCCACCTACGTTGGCTTGGCTACCTACTGCCACATAAAAGAATGGTGCTTTGATGATTTTCGCCACCACAAACAAAAACAAAGCATGTACTGTGATCCATATTAGACCGATAGAAAGTAAGAATTTGAAGACGCCCCAATTGGCAATAAGCTCCATGACATCCATTTTCATTCCGATGGTTGCCACCAATACATATAGGAATAGACTGCCCATTTTTGATGCACCTACCCCTTCAAAATTCCGGTATTTTGTAAAAGAAAGATAAACACCAAAAACAGTAGACAAAACCACTAGCCAAAAGAATGAATTACCAAACTGCTTGAGTAATCGAGCAGCATCCAAGTTGGTCATGGTTTCCAAAGATTGGGAAATCATTGGAGCAAGGATATCAGCCCCTAAATGCGCCATTCCAACAAAAAAGAAGGTGATTCCCAACATATAAATCATGTCATTGAAAGTAGCTACTCTCGTGACACCGGCTTGGAAACTTTCCATTTTGGACTTTAGGTTTTCTATGGCACTATCATCCGCCTTGAAAAAACGATTGAGTTTCTTGTTGTAACCAATACCAAATAACAGAATTGACATAAATAGATTGGCCACAAAAACATCAACAATAATCATGGCGGAAAATATTTGGTCACTAGCACCGTAAATTTCTTTCATAGCGGCTTGATTGGCACCACCACCAATCCAAGATCCAGCTACGGTAGATAATCCACGCCATATTTCATCATTTAATACATCGGGAGAGATTAAAGAAACGAGCCAAAGGGCAAAAGGCCCACCAAGAACGATTCCAGCAGTTGCCGCAAAGAACATAATAATGGCCTTTGATCCCAATCTTTTTATCGCAGGAATATCAATACTTAAGCACAAAAGAATCAAGCTGGCAGGTAGTAAATAACGAGATGCTATAAAATAAAGTTCAGATTCCTCAGATGAGATGATACCAAAAGAATTCAAAGCTGCAGGAATAAAATAACACATTAAAAGGGCTGGAACAACCTTATAGAATTTCTTAAAATAGCTGCGATCACTGTTGTAGGTTCTAAATACAATAAAAAGAGCAATCATAAGAATCCCCAGCACTGTCGCATCGTTATCAAACCAGGGAGGTGCAGGCTTTATTTTGATATTTTTACTGATGAGAATTTCCTTCTTGTTTTCCTTCTTTTTTAAGGTGATATTGTGATCTCCTCTTTTTAATTTTTTAAGATAAATATCGCGGTTGGACAACAAACCCGTATTTTTTCCATCAAAATATATTTGATAATCATAAAGAGTATCAAAGGTTATTTTTAGGTCTGGATGTTCAGAGGCATAATACAATTCCTCTAAATCATGAAATGAAACTGCCTCAATGGTGGTGTCAATATTTTTTTCGTGTACCATTTCTAAATGCGTTTGAGAACGATAATGAAATGACATAAGGACAATTACTATTAGGCTAAAAGTAGTTTTCATAATTCTCACAAATAGAAGTTTTTGAAAAAAAAAGCTGCGTAAAGCAGCCTTTTATCTGTAATGTTTTTTTAGTTGATGCCGTGCATCCATTTTTTGATTGGTCCACCAATAATAAACAGTAGAATACCGCATGCAATAGCAATGAAACCTAACATTTCGAATACACCTAATCCTTTATTCAGTGATTCTTGTCGAATCGAATTAATTACCGCCGTTCCCGGGGATTTTTTCAAAAGAGATTCAAGTTCTTTTTCACTTTGTACAGATGAATTAACTGTATTTTGTTTCAGAGATATATAATTGACAGTGGCGCCTTTTAACATTTGTTCTTTTTTACTTCCGCTATATTTATTAGCTTCAGTAAAGCGATCCATTATTTTTACTTCTGATATACCAAATTTAGAATTTACTCGTCTAATGAAGTCTAAATCAGTAAGAATACTATCTAAATTGTTGATTGTATCAATTTTCGATAGCTCTAACCTTATGTCGTCGTGATTTTTCCATTTAGTATCGCCAACCATATTAGTATCGCCAATCATATTTTTTAAAGAGAGTTGAAAGTCATTTTTCTCAGCGTAAAATGTATCGGCTTCTTGTTTGTTTGCCAAAGTATCAAACATGGCTTTTCCTTCTGTTAAGTAATTCAATATTAGCATGGTATCTTTATCTTGAATCGAATCAGGATAAACAATAGTTGATACACTGTATTTTATGTCTTGTTTTGCATTCAACACGGCAAGAAATGCGGAATCTGTTAATACATCTTCAACTGACCCTTCCTCTAATTCTTTTTTGAATTGATCAGTTAATAGCAAGGCTTTGATGTCTTCATCCATTTGTGATTTCTGAAACGATTCACTTTCTACTATTGTTTTTTCATTTACTGTGGTCAGTTTGGCAATATGTTTTCCACCTTGGTGTGCAAGAGAAGATGAAAGTAACCATATTCCCATAAGAAACCCGACCATATGGCGAGGGGAAAGTTTTGTTACCAAGGATAATCCAACAGGTGATAAGGTCAATTCACCAATCGTATGCAAGAGATATAATAGTACCATAAAAATAGCTGGAATCATACCAGCTGATGCAGAGGCTCCCCCCAAATTCAAAGCAAGAAATCCAAGACCTAAGAGAACAAGACCCAAACCAAATTTATAAGGAGCTGCGGGTTCCTTGTTCATGTTCGAAAGCTTAATCCATATCCATGAAAAGATAGGGGCAAAAAGCTTAATAAATAGAGGGTTAAAAGATTGAAAAAAGGTGGTTTTAATTTCGTATCCGAATAATGTTCTATCTACATTTCGCGCTGTGAATAAGCTCAATGCTGATCCAGCAAGCTCAAAGAAGGTCCAGAAAGTTGTGGTAAAAAAGAGCAACACCACTACAACCCATATGCGTTGTTTTGCCTTAATTTCCATCTTACTTGCCTCATACAAGAGATATCCAATAACAAACACAGAGAGTAGCAGTAAAATGAGGTCAACGATGTCGTTGTATACAATTAATGTTGACGCCAAAACAATCATTACTGCAGAAGCAACAAGAGGTAGAAGTTTATTTGATATTCCTGGAACCACTGACTTGGTGGCTTCTACATCAGGACCTTTTCCAACCTCTCCGTACATGCCTTGTTTTTGTGCCCATACGAATACAAGATAACCGACCACCATTCCAACACCCGCAGTAAGGAAACCGTATGACCATCCTTCATTTTCACCAATCGCTCCACACGTCAATGGAGCAAGAAACGCCCCCATGTTAATCCCCATATAAAAAAGGGTAAAGGCACCATCTCTTCTTTTGTCACCTTCTTCATAGAAGCGCCCAATCATACTAGATATGTTAGGTTTAAAGAATCCATTCCCTACTACCAAAATAGCTAGACCAATATAAAAGGAAACCTCATTTGTATTACCACTTAAAAATAAAGTGAATTGACCTATTGCCATGAGAATTGCTCCCCATACAATGGCCTTTCTAAATCCAACTAATTTATCAGCAAAGTAACCCCCTATTAGAGGAGTTAAATACACAAGGGCTCCATAGGCTCCATATATTCCATATGCTTTAGCATCGTCAAAGGCAAAACCACCATCTATAACGCTTGCTGTCATGTATAGAATCAGTAAAGCACGCATTCCGTAATAGCTGAATCGTTCCCACAATTCAACCATGAATAAAGCGAACAAAGCTTTTGGATGTATTTTCCGGTTTGTAAAAATGACAAACGCCACCCAAGCCGCCACAGCTGCCCAAGCAATTAACATTAATTGATAATCTGGATTCATTATTTTGAATTTTAAAATATTAAGGGTCGAATTTACTAAAAAAAAATGTGGCTAACATATAAATCCGGGAATTGTTCATGGCAAATGTAATTCTAAAATAAAATCCTCATATTTGTTAACATTAAAATTTCTTTTCAACCGTAGAAAACATAACAAAAACTCTAAAAAATACACAACGTAATGAAAAAATCAATTTTATTTTTAGTGTCCGTGGTCGCATCAAGTACCATATTTGCTCAATCATTTACGGATGATTTTGAATCTTATGCTGTAGGTTCATACTTGGGTTCAAGTTCAGCAGACTGGACCACCTGGAGTGGGACAGAGGGAGGAGCAGAAGATGTGACTATTAACGCTGATAATGCCAGTAGCGGGAATCAATCCATCTATTTTTCTTCCACATCTGCAAATGGTGGTCCGCAAGATGTGGTTTTGCCTTTCGATCAAGTATACAACTCAGGAAATTTTTCTTTTGAAGCTAATTTTTTCGTGGAATCCGGAAAGGGTGCCTATTTCAACCTTCAGGGTACTCTTGTAGTTGCTGAGATATGGGCTATGGATTGCTACATGCTACAAGATGGAACCTTGAAGCTTTCTAATCAAAATACACCATATATCAATGCCAATTATCCAATGGCCCAGTGGTTCAATATGAGAATCGAAATGGATTTAACTTCTAATGTTTGGGAGCTTTTTATAGATAACGTTTCTCAGGGAACATTCTCCAATCCAACTGGTCAGATAGGAATCTTGGATCTTTATCCTGTGAATCCAGTAGGTCAAGGAGGAAATGGTGTTTCTGGATTTTATGTAGATGACATTAGTTATACACATCTACCAGCGAATTTACCTGCGTTAAATGGTGGTGTTTCTTTTATTTCTCAAATAAATGGTATTGCTGGATTGAGCTACGATGTTACTGCAACAGCTAGAAACTTAGGACAAATTGATATCAACTCTTTTGACTTAACCTATAACTATAATGGTAATGATGTGACTGAAAACATCACTGGTCTCAATTTGGTCTCACTTGATACCTATGAGCATACTTTTTCTATTCAGCTTACCCCAGTTCTTGGTAATAACGATTTAACGGTGACCATATCCAATGTGAATGGAGTCACAGTTGATGATGATTCAAGTGACGATTCTAAGTCAATTAGTATTGATCCGATTGTTCCTGCAACTGGCAAGGCAGTGGTTGGAGAAGAGGCCACTGGGACCTGGTGCCAGTGGTGTCCAAGAGGTGCTGTTTACATGGACTTGTTTGAGGCCACTTACCAAGACTATTGGATAGGAATTGCTGTTCATAATGGAGATCCAATGACCGATGCCACTTATGATTCAGGAATGGGATCTTTGATAGGGGGATATCCAAGCGCTGTTGTAGATCGTGGCCCTGATGTAGATCCTTCAGGAATGACGGCTGATTTTCTTGAAAGATTGCAAACGGAGCCTGCAGCAGTTTTGTTAAATGGAGCTACATGGGATCCTGTAACAAGAGTTCTAGAGGTTTCTGTTAAATCTACATTCTCTCAAAATGCAAGTAATAGTTATAAAGTCGCTTGTGCCTTGACAGAAGATGGAGTGACTGGCACTGATAGCGGATACAACCAATCAAATGCATATGCAGGTGGCGGTAATGGTGTTATGGGCGGATACGAAGCGCTTCCCAATCCAGTTCCAGCCTCACAGATGGTATATGACCATGTAGCAAGATCTATTGCTCCAAGTTTTACAGGTTCTTCAAATAGTTTCCCAGCTTCAATCAACGCAGGAGAAGAGTATATTTCGAACTTTTCATTCACATTGCCTGCAGGTTGGGATGAGAACAATATACATATCATTGGAATGCTCATGGATCCATCCGGAAGGGTAGATAATGCGAGTTCAACATCGATTTCTACCGCAGTAGATAATGGGTACGAGCTCGGGCCTAATTTGGGTAATGGAGAAGCATTTGAGTTCAATATCGATGATGCACTTCAGATTTATCCAAATCCAGCAACGGATGTATTGAACGTAACCATTACCTCATTGAATGATGATGATAATAATATTTCAATTTACAATTATGCAGGGCAGCTCGTTCATCATTTTGATTTAAACATCAATAATGGTTCTTGGAACTTTGAAGTAGACTTAAGCACATATGCTAAAGGTCTGTATTCGATTGAATACAAAACCAGTCAGTCTAAATTGATTAAGAAATTCGTCGTTCAGTAACGAGATTTGATTTTTTTTAAAAGCCACTTTGGTGGCTTTTTTTATGCGATAATATTTACAATGTTCTTTATCTGCTGTGCTCTAATCTTGACATCTTTTAAAGTTTTTCCTGTGATGGTAATATGCCCCATTTTTCTAAA
>MDTD01176528.1_pt1 | contig 11502 bp, 10 predicted proteins | sample 811221 | NCBI WGS metagenome assembly MDTD01 (sample SAMN05326646, study PRJNA326480) | marine metagenome | isolation source: seawater | place: Pacific Ocean: South West | collected 2011
AGAGTTTAGTCATCACAAATTCTTTGTGACCTAAAGCCTCTGCACAAGTCAATCTTCCGTTAGCTACCCTTAAAGTTGTTTTTATTAGTTCATCTCCAGCATCTGAAATATTCATTTCTCTTGAAAGTAATTTTGAAACATCACAATCCACATGCTCACTCATACTTTTTGCTGTTAGTGGATTTGCTGTTAATTTCACAACAGGCTCTATTGGATTTCCAACAATATTCCCTTGGCCTGTTGGGAATAAGTGAATATTAAAACCACCTGCTGCCTGGAGTGTTATACATTCAGCTGCTGCTGAAGATGTGTCCATAAAATATAATCCTGGTCCTTTTTTTGGTTCTTCAGCTGGTTCTAAAACATCTATAAATTTTAGATTTCCAATTTTTTGAAAATTCCCAAAAGCTTTTTCTTCAATTGTTGATAAACCACCAGCAATATTCCCTGCCGTTGGTTGACTTTCAGATAAATCATCGGTTGCTTCTTTTAATATGAAATCATTATAATCGTTCCATGTTTTCATAAATTTAGCAGACGCCTCTTGTGTTGCGCCTCTAGTTGCGCATACTTCTTCAGCACCCGTTAATTCAGATGTTTCTCCAAAACATAAATGAACGCCTAAAGGTTCCATTTTTTCCATTAAGTTTCCTACTGTGGGATTTGACGCCAAACCAGATGTGGTATCAGACTCGCCACATTTTACTGATATCCATAAATCACTCATTGGACATTCTTCCCTTTGAATTTCAGAAGCCCATTGTGAAAATTCTTGTGCCTTTTTAGAGGCTTTCATTACTGTACCAATATCACCTGTTCTTTCTATATGAAATCCTTCTACAGGTTTTCCAGTTTTAGCGATACCATCTACAATTTTTTGTGTCCATTTTGGCTCAATACCGATAACAATTACTGCGGCAACGTTTGGATTACTACCTGTTCCGATCATTGTTCTAAAATGAAGTTCAAGATCTGCTCCAAATTGTAACCTACCATATGAATGTGGTAATGCTATTGTTCCTTTGATATTATTTGCAACAGCTTCAGCACATGCATTAGATATATCATCCACTGGAAGAATAATTACATGATTTCTTGTTCCAGCTCTGCCATTTTCTCTTTTAAATCCTAGGAAACTTTTTGGAATTTCCATATTATTACCACCTCTTTGTTTTTACATTATGAACATGTACGTGCTCACCCTTTTTAATTGATTTTACAACTTTACCAATATCGTGACCATATTTTAAAATTGTATCGCCCTCTTTAAGATCAACCATAGCAATTTTGTGACCTAGAGGTATTTCATCTATGGATTGTATATTTATTGAACTATCATCTTCCATTATCCAGCAGGCACAGTCTTGTTTTGGAGTTATTTTTTCAATTACGACCACTCCAACGTTGTCTTTTTTATCATGAATTATTATTTCTGTTGTCATAACGTGTCGAATTGTTTGTTTGAAATTTGTAAAATCTTATATATTAATCGCAAAAATTAACAATAAATTTTATAAATATTAATAAAACACTTTAATGAGGTTCTAGTATATGACCAAAATGACAACAGAAGAAGCTTTTGTAAAAGTTTTACAAATGCATGGTATCGAGCATGCCTTTGGAATCATTGGTTCAGCTTTTATGCCAATTTCAGATATTTTTCCAGATGCAGGTATTACTTTCTGGGATGTTGCCCATGAAACAAATGGTGGTTTGATTGCTGATGGGTATACAAGAGCAACTGGTAAGATGTCAATGGTTATTGCTCAGAACGGACCTGGAATTACTGGTTTAGTAACTCCAATAAAAACAGCATATTGGAATCACACACCTCTTTTGTTGGTCACACCTCAAGCAGCCAACAAAACAATGGGCCAAGGTGGATTTCAAGAAGTTGAACAAATGAATTTATTTAAAGACATGGTTTGCTATCAAGAAGAAGTTAGAGATCCATCAAGAATGGCAGAAGTATTAAACAGAGTTATAGAAAAAGCTGTAAGAGGATCAGCACCAGCGCAAATCAATGTACCTAGAGATTATTGGTGTCAAATAATTGATATCGATCTTCCACCAATTGTGAGATTAGAAAGACAAGGTGGGGGGAATGAAGCTGTAGCTAAAGCGGCTGACTTGTTATCTAATGCAAAATTTCCTGTTATATTATCTGGAGCAGGAGTTGTTATTGGTGGAGCAATTGAGGCTACAAAAAAACTTGCAGAAAAATTAGACTCACCAGTTTGCTCAGGCTACCAACATAACGACAGTTTTCCAGGAAGTCACCCTCTAGCTGTTGGACCTTTAGGCTATAATGGCTCTAAAGCTGCGATAGAATTAATTTCGAAGGCCGATGTTGTACTAGCTTTAGGAACAAGATTAAACCCATTTTCTACTTTACCTGGTTATGGGATTGATTATTGGCCTAAGAATGCAGATATTATTCAAGTAGATATTAATCCAGACAGAATTGGTTTAACTAAGAAAGTGACAGTTGGAATTAGTGGTGATGCAAAATTGGTTGCTGAACAAATTTTTGCAAATCTGTCATCAAATGCTGGAGATAATGGTAGACAAGCAAGAAAAGATTTAATCCATCAAAAAAAGTCTGCATGGTTACAAAAACTTTCAAGCTTAGATCATGAAGAAGATGATGAAGGAACGGTCTGGAATAAAGAGGCTAGAGAAAGAGATGCTGATAGAATGTCGCCAAGACAAGCTTGGAGAGCAATTCAATCTGGTATGCCTGAAGATGTAATTATTTCTAGCGATATTGGGAATAATTGCGCAATCGGTAACGCTTACCCAACTTTTGAAAAACCTCGAAAATATTTAGCCCCAGGTTTATTTGGACCTTGTGGTTATGGATTTCCATCAATACTAGGAGCAAAGATTGGATGCCCTGACACACCAGTAATTGGTTTTGCAGGAGATGGAGCTTTTGGCATAAGTATGAATGAAATGAGTTCGTGTGCCAGAGAAGAATGGCCAGCAATAACAATGGTAATTTTTAGAAATTACCAATGGGGTGCGGAGAAAAGAAACACTACATTATGGTTTGATAACAATTTTATTGGAACCGAATTAGACCCTGAGTTGAGTTATGCTAAAGTTGCTGATGCATGTGGATTAAAGGGTGTAACTGTCAGAACAATGGAGGAAACAACTAATGCAATTAAACAATCTTGTGAAGATCAAAAGAAAGGAATTACAACATTTATTGAAGTAATTCTAAACCAAGAGCTCGGAGAACCATTTAGAAGAGATGCTATGAAAAAACCAGTAAGAGTTGCTGGGATAAATAAAGAAGATATGAAAAAACAACCTCCATTAAATTCTTGATTTTATTTTTTATCTGACAAAATTATTATCTGAGTTTATAAGCATTTTATCTAAAATTTTGTTTAAAGTAATAATTTCATCTTCTGAAAAATTTTCTGATAATTTTTTGTATCTTCGGATTTTTATATTTTGTAATTCATTAAATATTTTTTTCCCTTTGTCAGTCAATTTAAAGTAGTGTCTTCTTTTATCTGATGGAAAATTTACCTTTTTGATAAATTTCATTTCTATAAGTTTTTTACTCGCTCTACTTATAAAACCTTTATCCATCCAATGCACTGTAGTAAGGTCTTTAATTGTAAGCTGGTCTTTAACCTGACCAATTAAGCTTAAAATTACTAATTCAGGATTACCAATGTTGTATTTCCTAAAATTTCTTACAGTATATCTTTTAACTCTTGCTGACAGTTTATTAATTTTAAACATGAAATTATAATTATAAATTGAGTAGTCTTCTAAAGTTTTCCTAGTTTTATATACACTTGGATCAAATTCGAATTTTTTATTTTTTTTGGCCATGTTATTAATGATATCTTAATTTTTAATATTAACAAACTAATGAATTTATCTTTAATAATAAATTTATTTAAATATTATATAAGATAAATGAATATTAAATCTTCAGAAGATATTGTTAAAAATTTAGTAGTTAAAGCAAAGAAAGCTCAATCTATTTTTGAGAATTATAATCAAGAAAAAGTAGATGAAGTGATTACTGCTGTTGCGTGGTCTATATGCAAACCGTCTAATAATAAAAAAATATCTAATTTAGCTGTTGAAGCAACAGGTCTTGGAAACATAGATGATAAAATTATTAAAAATAGAAGAAAAACTCTGGGATTACTTAGGGATCTTAAAAATATAAAAACTGTTGGAGTAATTAATGAAGATAAGAAAAAAGGAATTATTGAAATTGCAAAACCAGTTGGTGTTGTAGCAGCTATAACTCCTTCAACAAATCCAGCTGCCACTCCAATAAATAATATAATAAATGCTTTAAAGGGAAGAAACTCAATAATTGTATCTCCATCACCAGCAGGATTTAAAGTTTTCAAAGATTTACTAATATTAATTAATAAAGAATTAAAAAAAATTGGTGCTCCAGAAGATTTAATTCAAACATTTGATTTTGATGTTACTAAAGAACTTACAATTCAATTAATGAAACATGTAGATTTAGTAATTGTGACTGGCTCATTAAATAATGTTAAAGAAGCATCTAAATCTGGAACCAAAGCTATAGGAGTAGGACAAGGAAATGTCACATCAATAATTGATGAAAGTGCTGACGTAGAAGATGCTTTAAAAAAAATAAAAAGTTCTAAAATTTTTGATAATTCTACAAGTTGCTCATCTGAAAATAACTTAATTTTAATTGAGGAAATTTATGATGAAGCAATAAGTTTATTATCAAAGATAAATGCAATTTTGCTTAATAAAAATCAAAAAAAAATTTTACAAAAGAATTTATGGATTGATGGAAAGTTAAATAGAAAAATAATTGCAAAATCAGCAAAATTTATTGCTAAACAATTATCAATAGATGTCTCCGACAATGTCGAAATATTAATGGTAGAGGAGAGTGGTGTAGGAAAAGATTATCCATTCTCAGGAGAAAAATTATCACCTGTTTTAGCAGTATATAAAGTTAAAAATTTCAATGAAGCAAAGATTTTAGCTAATGAAATCTTAAATTACCAAGGAATTGGACATTCAATAGGCATTCATACCAAAAAAAATGATAGAGTTCTTGAATTAGGTTTAGATTTACCTGTTTGTAGAGTAATAGTGAATCAAGCGCATACATTTGCTACAGGAGGTAGTTTCACAAATGGTTTACCTTTTTCATTATCTATGGGATGTGGAACATGGCAAAAAAACACAATCGATAATAATTTAAACTATAAACATTTTTTAAACATTACTAAAGTTTCTAATATTATTTCAGGTAAGGAAGCTAGCCTTAAAGAATATTTTAAAGAATATTGTGAACAAAATGATCCTAAAGAGTTAAAAAATTTAGAATAATAAAATGCAGCTAGATACTGTGAGAGACTATATCAATTTTAATTCAAATAATCAGCCATATAAAGATTTTATAATTTGTCCACATTCAAAAATAAAAATAGCAAATAAAGAACTTGAAATTAATTTAGAAAAAATAAATTATTTTTTAAGTGTACAAAAAAAACAAATAAAAGGATCATTAATTTGTACACTCACAGAGAATTCCTTAAGTGGAATTCAATTAATGTTAGGTATAATGTATTCTGGGATGATCCAAGTTCCTTTAAATTTGGTAGCTGGGGTGGATCAATTAGCATATATAATTCAACATTCAGAGTCTAAAATATTATTTTCAAGTAAATCAAATTTAGACTTAGCTAAAAAAATAATTAAAAAATCCAATTGTGAAATTGAATTGATTGAGATTGATAAAGATAGTTTTGTAAATAAATTAGATAATCAAAAAGAAAATTTAGCGCCTATAAAAAAAACAACTAATTGCCTGCTAATGTATACATCTGGAACAACTGGCAAACCTAAGGGTGTAATGCTAACACATGACAATGTTTTAAATGGTGGCAAAAACGTTCAGATTTCTCATAAATTAACTAATTATGATAGAGCCATGTGCGTTCTACCTCTTTATCATATTAATGGTTTAATTGTAACTGTAATCGGTCCTTTGGTAAGTCACAGTTCATTAATTTTATCTGAAAAATTTTCAGCAACTAATTTTTGGAAATATATAGAGGAATTTAAATGTACATGGTTTAGTATAGTACCCACAATTGTATCATCTTTATTGAATAAATATTCAGAACAAGAATTTTTGAGTAATGATATCTCATCAATTAGATTTGGTAGAAGTGCATCAGCAGCATTAGCTCCACAGACTCATAAAAATTTTGAGAAAAAGTTCAAAATAAAAATGATAGAAACAATGGGGCTAACTGAAACTTGTGCTCCGATATTATCTAATCCACCACCACCAAATCAAATTAAATATGGTTCACCTGGCATAGCTTATGGAAATGAAGTACGAATTGTAAATGATAAATATGAAGAGGTGAAAAGAAATATAATTGGTCAAATTTGTGTGAGAGGTAAAAATGTTATGAAAGAATATTATAAAAATGAACATGAAACTAAAAAAAGTTTTTATAAAGATTGGTTTTTAACGGGAGATCTTGGTTTGATGGATGATGAAAATTTTGTATTTGTTAAAGGAAGAATTAAAGAACTAATTATAAAAGGAGGTGAAAATATATCGCCAAGAGAAATTGATGATATACTTTATCAACATCCAAATATACTAGAAGCTGCTGCATTTGGAGTGGCTTGTAATCACTATGGAGAAAAAATTGAAGCTGGTGTTGTTCTTAAAAATAAAGGTAATACTTCTGAGGAAGAAATATTAAATCATTGTAATAATCTTTTAGGAAAATTTAAATCACCTAATAAAATTCATTTTTTTGAAGAATTACCAAAAGGGTCCTCAGGAAAAATTCAAAGATTAAAAATTTCTGAATTAATTTAAATTATAATTTAACAAATTTAGAATTTAATTTTTTAGACTTGACACTTGCTTGGAACAGTTTGGTATTTTCTAATACTTCGCTTAGATCAACAGGAAATTTTTTATTATTTTTTATACATTTTGCAAATTCTTCAAGTTCTTTTTTTTCAATATTTTTATATTTCAAATTAATGTATTCAATTTTTTTATTTCTAATCTGTTGCATTAATTCTTTCTCATTAAATATTTTTATCCATCCATTAGATCCAAATACTTTTAATTCCCAAAATTTGTTCGTTGCTAATATCGTACTTAAATATCCCGTAGTGCCATTTTTAAATTCTAAAATTAGATCAGTTGAGTCATCAAGTTTTGAGTTTTTTAAAATTTTTTTGCTTCTTGCTAAGACCTTATTTACTTTTCCGTTTAAATTGATCATAAGATCAGTAATATGTATCCCTTTACCAGTCATTCCTCCTAGAGGTGTTTCTGAAATTTGATTTCTCCAGCTTTTCTTTTTATCTTTAAAACTACTTTTGCCAGAAAAGCACCCTTCAATATGGATAATTTTTCCAATTTTATTTTTTTTAATTTGTTTTTTCAAAAACAAGTATGTCTCTAAAAATCTCCTATTATGTCCTACAGCCAATAGAATTTTTTTCTTTTTACATATAGAAATAATATTTTTTGCACTTCTAAAATCTAATGCTAAAGGTTTTTCTACAAAAATCGGTTTTTGATACTTGGAAAGATTTTTAATTTCTTTTTCATGAGAACTATGTGGCGTACACAGAACAAACCCATCAATTTTTTTACTTTTGAGTAAATCGCCGTAGTTTTTATAAATTGAAAGATTATGCTTTTCTGCCTCTTTTTTAATTCTTTTTGGATTTCTTGATATTACAGAGTTAAATTTAACTACTTTGCTATCTTTATTTACCGATTTTACTAATTCAAGACCCCACTTACCAAGACCTATGATTGTAAGATTTATCATTATTTTGTTTCAAAGCCGTTTTTCCTTACAGCCTCAATACAAATTTTCTCATCGTTTTCACCTTTATCTCCACTAATACCAACTGAACCAATAATTTGATTATTTTCTAGTATTGGTATTGCTCCTGGATTTGGTAAAATTCTACCTTTAGAAGTAACTGTTAATCCATTCATAAATGCTGGATTATTTTTAGCTTTTTCACTTAAACCTCTGCTCGATTCTCCCATAGCAACACAACCCCAAGCTTTACCTTTAGCAACTTTAATTCTAAAAAAACTTGCATTATCCTCTTTTAGTGAAACTATAGTATTTCCATGTTTGTCTAAAACTACTACAGCAATTGGTTTTGCTTTAGAAGCCCTGGCAATAGATATGCAATCATTGGCAATTGATAATGCTTTTTCTAAATTAATCATATTAATTATCCTTATTTTGTTGACGTTTAGTCTGATTTCAACAGCTTTTTATTATTACACTAAATTTACTAATTTTTAAACCTAATTACCAATTATTTAAACCTATTTTACTCGAATTGTTTTCAAATAATAAATTAGTTAACAAGTCAACAAAATTTTGTTACTATTTTTTTAAATTTAAACCAAAGGGGAAAATATGAAAAAAATGATAAATAAATTCTTCTTTTTAACGATGTTTATTAGCTTAGTTTCTTTAGGGGGAATAGCAAATTCTTTTCCAACAAAACCTATTGAATTAATTTGCTCTACTAAAGCAGGATCAGGTGCTGCTGCATGGTGTGAAATGATGGCTAATGAAATGTCTCAAAAAGGAAGACTAGGAGTTCCAATAACTGTTTTATATAAACCAGGTGGAGCTAATCACGAAGGAGTTGTTTATACAGACGCTAAAAAAGCAGATGGTCATACAATTTTACATATAAATGGTAGTCACTCAGGATACTTCAACCTACCGCATTTCACTAAAACTTTCGATGATTTTTCAATGGTAGCTAAGGTTGAACGTCACTTGTATGCAATTGCAGTTAGATGTGATGATGCTGAAATAAAATCTTGGCCTGATTTGATTAAAATTGAAAAGGCCAATCCTGGAACACTTTCAATGGGAAGTAATAAGCCTGGATCTCTTCATCATAGACAGCATATTCTTATAAATAACGATCAAGGGATTAAGATGAGATTTGTTCCTTACAAAGGTACAGGTGGTGTTGTTAAAGATATTGCTGGAGGTCATCTAAGAGTTGGTTTTGCTCAACCAGGAAAATGGAATAAACACATTAAATCAGGAGTTGCCTGTCCATTAGCTTTGTTAAATGAGACTAGGCTTGATCATCCTTTATGGAAAGATGTACCAACCATTGGTGAGTTAGGTGCAAAATATACTATTCCGCATCAATTCCAAGGTTTTATGGTTAAGAAAGGTACATCTGATAAGATTATGGATGAAATAGCAAGAGCCGCAAAAGCTGTTATTAATTCTGAGGCTTATCAAGCATACATAAAAAAACAACCACATGTTATACCAATGTTTGAAGATGATAGAAAATCTATCACTAGCAATTTTCAACAAAGCTTGAAAGATGCTAAAGTCTTCATGAAAGCAAACGGTATAATCTAAAAACTTTTAAACCGGAGCTAATAAATAGCTCCGGTTTTTATAATGATTAAAATCAACAGCAAAAAAATAGTTTTATTCATTTCAATATTTTTTATATTTTTTTTAGCTTTTCTATTTTATGAAACAACAAATATGTCTAAATCTATTTTACCCGGATATCCTGGTGATGCTTTTTTTCCAAGACTTATTTTAATTTTCTCACTTTTTTGGACTTCAATTTTACTTTTACAAAATTTAATTAAAAATTTATCATTATTTAAATCAAGTGAGGACAAAGAAACAGATATAGAAATTTATTTTAAAGATATTATTTTTTTATTTTTTATTTCTATCGTCTACATTTTATTTTTAGACATTTTAGGTTTTGAAATATTAACATTTTTATTTTTGTTTGTTTTACTTTTTAATAGGCTTGATTTAAATTTGGGAAAATCAATATTTTACTCTTCACTAATTTCTTTTATTTCAATGTTAATTTTTTGGTTTGTTTTCATAATTTTTTTAAAAATACCTTTTTCTCTAAAATTTTTACCATTTTTACTTTATTGATATGGAAATATTACTTAACTTACCCAATTTTATTTTAAATCTTTTTACATTTACAACAGTATTAATAATACTATCAGGTGTTTTTCTTGGTATCCTGCTAGGTGCATTACCAGGATTTGGTAGTGCCCAATCTCTTGCAATCTTATTTCCTCTAACTTTTGTAATGAGCACGAGTGACTCTCTCATATTTTTGCTAGCAGTTTATTCTGCGGCAGAATATGGCGGGTCAATTCCAGCCATTTTAATTAAAACTCCCGGAACACCTGCAAATGCAATATCTATACTTGATGGATATACAATGGCGCAAAAAGGAGAACCTAAAAGAGCTTTACAAGTTTCATTAATATCTGGTGTATTTGGAGGACTTACAAGCACTCTAATCTTTATAGTATCTGGTACCACTCTTGCTTATTTTGGTTTGAAGTTTGGACCAGGAGAAATGTTTGCGCTTGGGATTTTTGGTTTATCAATTATAGGAACTTTTTTTGGAAAAAATATTGCCAAAGGTTTTTTTGCAACAGGCTTAGGTTTACTTCTAGCTACAGTGGGAACCTCAGGTTTTGGAGGTATGAGATTTGTATTTGATCAAGCATATCTAATGGATGGAATTCCTTTGGTTGTAATAGTAATTGGTTTATTAGCATGTCCTGAAGCTTTCAAATTATTAGTCGATTCTAAAAATGAAAAAAAAGTGGATAAAAAAAATTTTTTTGAAAAACTAGATAAAGGTTTTAGATTATCTTTTATAAAAAGACTTATACCAACATGGATAAGATGTAGCTTACTAGGTACATTAATTGGCGCAATTCCCGGTGCTGGTGCAGCTATTGGATCGATGATTGCTTATACTCAAGAGAGAAAATGGTCGAAATTATCAGATAAATTTGGAACTGGGATTGATGAAGGTATAGCTGCTCCTGAAACAGCGAATAATTCAGTAGTCGCGGGAACATTAATACCTACTTTAGCGCTTGGTATTCCTGGATCAGGGGCTGCAGCAATATTGATTGGTTTAATGATAAGTAAAGGAGTAGTGCCGGGACCATTTTTATTTGTAGATGAAAAAAATTTAATCTCACTTATTTTTGGTGGATTAATTGTTACTAATTTATTTTTATTGTGTATAGGTTTTTTTGCTACAAATTTGTTTGCAAAAGTTACAAGTATTTCCAAAAAAAGATTAGGTTGCTTTGTTATGATCTTGATAATTATAGGAACATATTCTTATAGTAATTATGGAGCACATGTTTTAATGGCTCTTATATTAGGATTTCTTGGATATATTTTCATGAAAGTTAATATTCCACCTATACCTATTGTATTAGGATTTGTTATGAGTCCAATTATTGAACAGAATTTAAATAGAGCATTAACAATACACAATGGAGATTTGACCAATGTTTTATTTAGACCAATCACCTTAACAATTTTATTTTTAGCTTTGATAACAATAATTTATGGTGTAACTACAAGGAGATAATTATGAGTGTATATAAATTTGAAG
>MDTD01014614.1_pt1 | contig 11501 bp, 9 predicted proteins | sample 811221 | NCBI WGS metagenome assembly MDTD01 (sample SAMN05326646, study PRJNA326480) | marine metagenome | isolation source: seawater | place: Pacific Ocean: South West | collected 2011
AAGCGGTAAAAAGCATGAGAGACATCTGGTGCAGGCCACGGAGCGCGAATTGCTCTAGGGTACCGCTGGAGGACCGCATGAAGCCTAGTCGCGATTTTCAAGCGCCGCTCGCTCCAATTTGACATGCGACGCAACTGTATACGTCCGATCGTCGCTTGAACCTCTAGCATTCGCCAGTTCGTTCCAATACTTTCGTGCACCCACCGAAATCCGGGCGGGTGATCTCGCTCAAAAACGGCCTCCCAGTTTTTGCCATGGTCTTTGAAGGACCACATACGAGACCAGAGATCGGAATCATTGGTTGTGACCATTCCCCCTTCACCGCCGGTAGTCATTACCTTGTCCTGACAGAATGACCACGCACCCGCGTGACCGATTGAGCCAACACTTTGGCCTCTATAACGCGCGCCGTGCGCTTGAGCACAATCCTCGATTACCTTGATACCCTGACTAGCGGCGACCTCCATGATGGCGTCCATATCTGCAGGCCAGCCCGCCAAATGTACCACGATGATAGCGCGTGTCCTGTCGGTGATCACAGGACCAATCGTCGCCGCAGAAATGTTGCCGCTGTTTCGCTCGACGTCTGCAAACACTGGAACGGCGCCGGCATTTACTACGCTGCTCACCGAAGCTATGAATGTTCGAGGGGTAACTATGACCTGATCGGTCGCGGCTCCACCGTTAACCGATCCGATGCCGAGCCCCTGCAGCGCCAGGTCAAGAGCAACCGTACCGTTTGCCAACGCGATGCCATGGTTTGCTTGAACCCAAGAAGCAAATTCCATCTCGAATTTCCGACCTTCCTCTCCAGTCCAATAGTTAACCCGGTTGGATAACAAAACTGAGGAGACAGCTTCCACTTCCTCCTTAGTAAATTCCGGCCAAGGAGAAAACGAGGTATTCAACATATTATCTTGCCTCCGAAATTCCAGCAGGGTTACCAACGACCACTGTTTCGCGGGAGAGCATGTTTTTCGCGGCTACCGTAGCCATTCCCACCGTTGAAACTGCACCTATCGAATCGCCCTGCTGAAGTGCCGATTTGGGCCGATATAGGTATTATATTCAATAGTAACATCGCCGTCGCCACGCACACCCGGAGCGAATTTCGCATAGTCGCCATTAACGCAATCGGATTCAAAGCATGAATAAAGGTTTTGTGGAACCATCTGCCAATATCTAGATTTGAGGTTGCTGTAACAAAGGGAAGATTCAGCGCACCATCGTCAATACGAACAGCATCCATTATCACGGAGCTTGGTGCGCGGGGTCCAACGATTTCACGCCCGTAGGCCTGACAGCGCAATTCTAGCATTCTCCGGACTGTAGGGCTCGCTATTGCTATCGCGACAGAACTCCAGGGGCTGGCTCTTGGCGAAAATGGGTCAAACTTTAACCGGAATGACAGTTAGCATGGTCACCGCATCCGTCGTCATCGGTAAAAACAAGCCCCGCTCTATCTCCGAATATTACCCCCGAGCAATAGGTATGATCCCCCTGCCCCAGACACCCGCGCCGTAAACGCCAAAAAAGGCAAGTCATTCCCGGGCCGACCCTTCGAATTTTGACATAGTCGCTTCACCATCCGAATGGATGCCTTCGCGCTGCAGGACCTTAAAAATAGTTTTCCAGAGAATCTGAACATCCAGGGCCATGCTCTGATGGTCTACGTACCAGGTATCGAGCGCAAATTTATCATCCCAGCTCAGCGTGTTACGGCCGTTAATTTGGGCCCAACCCGTGAGTCCCGGGCGCACTTGATGACGACGAGCTTGGTTCTCATCATAATGTTGCAGATACTCCATTAAGAGCGGCCTAGGGCCCACAAGGCTCATGTCTCCTCGGAGAACGTTCCAAAGTTCGGGCAACTCGTCGAGGCTTGTGGAGCGAAGGAAACGACCCAGCGGAGTCAAGCGTTCCGCATCTGATAAGAGCCTTCCTTCTTCCGTACCAGCCTCTACCATCGTCCGAAACTTAATTAGTTTAAACGGGATTCCATCGAGGCCAGGCCGTAGCTGTAAAAAAAGTACGGGCCGACCCAGCCGCCAGTATATCAATGCTGCCGTGACTCCAATGAGTGGGAATAATATCGAGAGCCCAATCACGGCGCCGACTATATCAATCAGTCGTTTCAATGTGTAGGATTCCTTAGAATAACCCAATTTTTAGATGGTTCGCTGCCTTCCCGCGTGGGGCCTATTGGATCGGATTTGACGCTGTCCGCCTGAAACTGGACACGTCCGTTTCAAAGCATATCGCCGCTAGGAGAATGCGTCACCGAGCCGGAGCCAACGGGACACGGTTTCGCTAGTCCTGACATGAGCAGTTCGATTTCGCGAATTATGTCACGATTGACCAGTCGAACGTCGTATTTACGCGAAGCAAGTTGAAACCCTGCAGCGCCCAATGATTCTGCCTCAGCCGGATTTTCAAGCAACCGTAAGAGTGCCGCAGCCAATGCATCAGAGTCGCCTTTCTGCACTAGCAGGCCACTTACTCCATCAACGACTGTATCGCGACAGCCCGGGGTGTCAGTCGTAATAACTGGCCGCCCCATCGCCATTGCCTCGAGGACTGAACGCGGCGTGCCTTCCCGATATGAGGGCAACACATAGATACGAGCGGCCGCGATATAGGGCCTAACGTCCTCCACTGGCCCAAGATATTCCAGCCCAGCTGCTATCCAACCATCAAGCTCAGCGCGAGAGATCGAGTCGGGGCCGGGATCAAATGGCCCAACCAGTTGAAAGCGAGCCGCTGGAAAAGAGCGCTTGGTGGAAATAGCAGCCTCAGCATATTCTCGGACACCTTTATTGCGAAGTAAGCGAGCAACCATTAGAACGGTAGATGTACGAGGTAACGGGACACGTCCATAGTGCACTAAATCTACGCCTGACCCAGAAACCACTCGGGCTTTATCACGGTCTACTATACATCCTAAGGCGAAAAAATCGTCAGCGTCGTCAGAATTCTGAAATATAACACGATCGTTATAATTGGTTGCTACGCGATATAATCGACGAACAATAGTACGAATCACCCATTGCCTTAATGAGGTCTTGGTCGCACCATCGGTGAAAGCGTACCCCAACCCGGTCACCATGGCAATGGAACGCACTCCAGTTCTATTGGCAGCTAAGGCACCCCAAATGTTCGGCTTGATCGTGTAGGTGAGCACTAATTCCGGTTTATCCCTGATGAACAGAGACTTCAGCCGACGGTAATACCTTAGATCACCAAGGACCCCGACACCGGTTCGCCTCATGGGAGTTTCGTTTACCGTCGCTCCCATAGCGGTCAGTTTTTGACGCCACTCTTCCGTCAGGTCAGGCGCACCGACTGTCACTCGGTAACCGAGCGCGATCAGATCCTGGATCAGATTTCCTCGGAAGTGAACTAAAGAAGGGGGGTAAGAACCTAAGAGATAGATAAGGGGGCCTGTTACGGCACTGAACTGCACGGAAGCTACCTTCATCTTACACAAGCCAAAAAAACCAGAGGGCAAAGGTCATCGCGAAATAATAAATGAATATCAAATGCCGAAAGCGACCTGGAAGCTCAAAGAATGACGAAACAATGAACGGAAAGCATGCCGCGACAAACCGGATCGGGTACCCTCCGAAAACGAGACCAAAAACGACAATACTCAGTACAGAGACCGAGATATAGAAAACATCTGTCTTCGCGCTATTTGTTGCGAAATTAATGAGAAAATAATAGAAATACAAGCAAATCCAAAACAACGTGTAGATTAAGGGCGAGTTCATATCTTCATAGTTTACGCGTCGATCTTCTAAACTAGACAGAACAGTGACGAGTAGAGGTCCGGTTAATATCGATATGATAAGTCCGGTAGTAGTAGCAATGAAGAATCGCAGGGACGTCCTGGCTGGTACGTAATTTTGAAAAATCAACGCCACGCCGATTAAAAATATAAATAAGATCGAAGACGTATGAATGAAGGGAGCAATAACAAGGGGCGCAATAAAAGCCCTGCTCCCGCGCTTATAGAGAAGGTAACCTACAGTTAGGATAGACATCGTCAAAGCAAGCCTGCTTTGTGATACGACAAAATCTATAAATAGAGGGTTGAATAGGAGAAAGGCATAACCAGGCTGCCGCCCTCGTACAATAAAAAAAGACGCAACAAGGAAAGACACGAAAGCAATTAAACCGAGTATCTGCGCGCCCGAAAGGCCCAGATTTTCGACTGAAATCAATAAAAGAAAATTCCAACCCCACTCGTTCATGATCTTGCTGAGTAGGCTATCAAAGTCGAACCAATATAATTTGTTCGCTAAACGGTCGATGAAAAAAAGATTATTTTCTCTGTCGATGTACTCAGCGCCCCGGAAAACCCACCAAGGGAATATCGAGACGAACAACGCCACAACGAGTGACGAGGCTATTCCGGGCTTCCCATAGTTTGCCGTGGAGGGGATGCTCCGTGCGGTTTTTTGTGCCATCATAGTGGGATCAGCTTTCAAAGCACGGGGCTTCATAGGTAGACACACAATTCGGGCCAGCTGTTCATCACAAAAGGTGGGCCAAAACTCGTCACTCCTATCCGCATGCCAAACCTACGTATCCACCGAGACCGCCCGAGAATCTAAACTTTATAGCACTTTATGAGGTTAGGCATAAAACGGGCCTAACAGCTATTATAGGGCGTGGCGATCCAAGCTTATAAGCCTTCGGAATTGCGTGTTGGGGCAATCCCTTGCTCACACCATACACATACCCAGTCTTGTCCATGTGGACGGCTACTGTTCACCCAGCGATTAGCGGTTTACCATACAGTACAAAAAGACCTAGATTGATAATTCCCATGTTGTAGCCTTATACTCAGAGGCGCAAGTCACTCTGATCGGCCGCTAGTATATTTTTGAGATCATATAGAACGTGAGAAGGCGCACCATACCTCCGAAGAGCTGCCTCCCCACATTCTGAAAACTGACGGTGGCCGACCGCCAAAATTATCCCGTCATAAGTGCCTGCTGCCGGATCTCTGACGATATTAAGATCGTACTCCTTTTGAGCAGACGAAACATCTATCCACGGATCGTGAACATCAACAGCTATGCCGTGATCACGAAGTTCGCGGACGATTTCTATAACCTTAGTGTTCCGGAGATCAGGACAATTTTCTTTGAACGTTAAACCGAGAATCAAGACCTTTGCTCCGTAGACATGGATACGCTTCCGTATCATGGCCTTGACCATCTGACCGGCAACATAGGCTCCCATGTCATCATTTATGCGACGTCCGGAAAGGATAACCTGCGGATGATAACCAAGGCTCTCTGCTTTGTGTGTGAGGTAATAAGGGTCAACGCCAATGCAGTGCCCTCCAACCAGGCCGGGCCGAAACGGCAGGAAGTTCCATTTTGTGCCGGCCGCCTTAAGCACTGCCTCTGTGTCAATGCCCATTCGGTTGAACATGATAGCAAGTTCGTTAACCAGCGCAATGTTAAGATCGCGCTGAGTGTTTTCGATAACCTTTGCTGCCTCGGCAACACGGATCGATTCGGCCTTGTAAGTGCCCGCAGTGATAATTGAAGCGTAGAGGTCGTCTATAATAGTCGCAATTTCCGGCGTCGAACCCGAAGTAACCTTACAGATAGACGGCAATCGGTGTTCTTTGTCGCCTGGATTAATCCGTTCCGGACTGTATCCACAGTAAAAATCGCGATTATAAACGAGACCCGAGACCTTTTCAAGAATGGGCACACAATCTTCTTCCGTCGCCCCCGGGTAGACAGTTGATTCATAAATCACAATATCACCACGCTTCAGGACTTTAGCAACTGTCTCCGTTGCCTTGAGCAACGGCCTCAGATCAGGGCGGCGGTGAGCGTCTATAGGCGTAGGCCCTGTTACAATATAAACGTTGCATTGATCGAGCTCGTTCGGCTCGATCGAGAAATGCAGGCCGGTTGCCTCTGCGAGCTCCCCGGTACTGGTCTCAAGCGTCGCGTCTTCGCCGCGACGAAGAGCCTCTACGCGGGCCTCGTTGATGTCGAAGCCCACGACACTGTAATTACGGCCAAACTCGACTGCAAGCGGCAGACCGACATAGCCAAGGCCGATAACCGCGATTTTAATGTTATTCAGCGATGGCGGTGTCGCAAATTCTTTACTGTGCATACTTACTTCCCAGAATACTTTCGGAACCAATCGACAAAATTGGCAATTCCAATGCGGAAATCCGTAGACGGTCGATATCCGGTTAGATTTTCAAGTAATGAAGCATTTGCCCAGGTTGCTGGAACGTCGCCTTGTTGCATGGGCATATAGTTGCGGATCGCCTTCATACCCAAGCTTTCTTCGATAGCTTCAATGAAGTCTAACAGGCGAACCTTGTCATTATTGCCAATATTAACGATGCGGAAAGGGGCCACGGGGCTAAGGGAGTCGCCTTCGGGGATGTCGGTACGCACCGTTGGACGCTCGGGCACGGCGTCGATAAGCATTCGGATCGCTCGAACAAGATCATCGACATAAGTGAAGTCACGGTACATGTCCCCATTGTTGTATACATCGATCGGCCGACCATCGAGCATAGACTCGACGAACTTGTAGAGCGCAAGGTCGGGGCGACCCCACGGCCCGTACACTGTGAAGAAACGAAACATGGTCGTCGGTAGGTTCCAGAGATGCGCATAGGCATGCGCCATCGATTCGTTCGCCTTCTTGGTGGCCGCATAGATCGTTAGCTGCGTATCGGCTTTTTCAGTCTCGATGAACGGCATATCTGCGTTCGCGCCGTATACCGACGAAGTCGAGGCCATCAGTAGATGGTCCACGCCGCGCCGCCGCGCCGCCTCCATGACGTTGAAGGTGCCAATGACATTGCTGTCGAGATAGGCGCGCGGATTTTCCAAGCTGTAGCGAACTCCAGCCTGCGCGGCTAGGTGGACAACCACATCCGGCTCGAACGCGTCGATAGCCTCATCGAGCAGCGCCTGATCCTCAAGCATGCCTTCGGTCGCCGTGAAATTGGGCTTTTCGCGAAGGTGCCGGTGTCGCGCTTGCTTGAGGCGAACATCATAATAATCGGTCATTCCATCATAGCCGGCAACAAAAAACCCCTCCGAAAGTAACAGCTTGGCCAGATGGAAGCCGATGAAGCCGGCAGTGCCGGTTATAAACACCTTGCGTGTCAAGAATGATCCCCTTGGACTGGACGGTTTGGGTGCCGCTAAACGCGCTAAGGCGCTTGGCGATCATCGGCCGTAATTGCAAGCAACAGATTAACGTTATCGGTCACAACCGCGTTGTTCACTACGGATGTGGCCCGGGGCTCAGTTTTTAACGTAGCACTCCACGATAACCGATTTGGCGAGGTTGCGCGGCAGGTTGACATCGGTGCCTTCTACGCAAGTTACGTGATAGGCGAGCAATTGTACCGGGATTGCATAGACAAACGTCACCATCAGCGGCTGCACCTTAGCAGCTCATAGTAGCGATGCAGCCTTTGCCCGCTTCGGCGAGACCCTGGCCGTCGGAGATCAGCACCACCTTTCCCCCCCGAGCGCGCACCGCCTCCATGTTGGAGACGGTCTTCTCGAACAGTGACCCTGACGGCGCCAGAACCACCACCCGGACCTGATCGTCGACCAAGGGTATGGGGCCATCCTTTATCTCGCCTACGGCATAACTCTCGGCTTGGACGTAGCTGATTTCCTTCAGTTTGAGCGCGCCTTCCAGCGCCATTAAGTAATCGGGTTCCCAGCCCAGCTAAATCTTGTCGCGCGACGGGGCGATCAGATGCGCGACCACTTCGGCCTCTCCCTCGCGGTTCATCAGCCCCCTCCGCATAGACTTATGCACCGCCAGCGCGGCAAGCACTGCAAGCTAGCAGGTGAAGGCCTTGGTCGAAGCGATCCCGAGCTTCGGGCCGGGATGGGCCGGCAGCAGCACATCGGCTTCGCGCGCCATGCTGTTGGTGGGTGCGTTAACCACCGTCGCGATGATCTGGCCGTACTGTTCGCCGTGACGCAGCGCGGCACGCGTATCGGCGGTCTCTTCGCACTGGCTGATAAAAAGCTCCAGTTGGCCTTCTTCCAACATAGCCGCGCGATAGCGGAACTCGCTCGGGAAATCGATATCGACCGGCACCCGAGCGAATTGATCTAACCAGTATTTCCCCTCCGTACACGCATAATAGGACGTGCTGCTGGCAAGGATTGTCACCCGCCGAATGCTAGAGATGTCGAAGTCGAACTGCGGCGGCGCGATCGAATTTTCCGCTTGGCGCAGATAGGAGTGCAGCGTCTGCGCGACCACGGTCGGCTGCTCGGATATCTCCTTCTGCATGTAGTGGCGGTAATAGACCTTCTCGACCGCAACGGCCGAAGCGCCCAAGGCGGCGATCTCGCGCTTGACCTGCTCGTTCGCGGCATCGAGGACCGTGGCGCTATCGCTGCGAACCATGACCAGTCGCCTTCTTCAAGATAGGCGATTCGCTGCGTAGGCGGCGCCAACTCGAGAGCATCGGAGCCTAGGAATATCTCCCTCACATCGTAGCCCAACAACAGCGGTGAACCGCGCCGTGCCGCGCGCCAATTAACATGTCGGGATGGCGCGGAAGGCGATCGCCAGCGCAAAGGCGCCGCGCAACCGCCGCAGCTTAGTCCTGACCGCAGCCTCGGGGCTCGCGCCGCCCTCGGCCTCGCGCGAGACCAGATATGCGGCCACTCCGGAATCGGTCTCGCTGGTGAAATGGCGGCCCGCAGCGCGCAATTCCTTCAAGCTCTCGATGATACCATTGTGGAGCAGCGCGACACGCTCGGTCGCGTGCGGATGCGCGTTGTCCTTGATCGGCGCGCCATAGGTGGCCCAGCGGGTGTGCGCGATACCGATCGCGGCGGGTGCCGGGCGAGTTCCTGAACCACATTGTCAAGCTTGCCCTGCGCGCGGCGGCGGACCAAATCGCCTTCGTGGATCGTGCACAGCCCCCACTGTCGTAGCCGCGAAACTCCATCTATCTTGACCGTCGACCGGCCGGACCGCCACCGCATCCCTGCCCACGGTGCCAATAATCCCGCACAAAACGATGTTCCGCGTTCAATCCCGAGAATGCCGTCGCCGCGCTCTAACAACTATAATGCGCTGCAATTCATGAACTTTAGCAAGTTCCACATCAGCCGGTCCATCACTAGCGGAGGCACAAAAGGAGGGCTACCGTCCCATACTGGGTCGCGACAAGAGTGCTGCACATTAAAGTGGGACAGATGGCAGCATCCGACTACGGACCGACGCATCCCATCTCCGTTCGCATCCGAAGGGGTTTCATAGGTGTTATTTCCAACGTTTGCCGAACGCTGCTACCTAGGCTCAGGACATAAAAAATGGAATCCCAAGAACTTGATACTTTGGTTCAACGGCTGCGCTGAGGAGGCGTTGTCATGAGTGATCGGGTCTGGTCGTCGGCGGCACAGATGCGCCGCATCGGGCCATATTTTCCGCTATCGCATGGAGTGGTCGATGATCTGGAGATCGTCGACAGGAACATCTTCGTGATCAGGGATGGATTGCGCTGGCGGAGCGCTTTGCCGCACTGGCCGCCAAGGGCGGCAGGTCATATCAGGTGATGATCGATGCCACGTATTTCAAGGCTCACCGGATAACTGCCAGTCTGCTAAGAAGGGACTCTTCCCAGACGTATCGGGCGCACCAAAAGCAGTCTAAGCTTTAGCTTCATGCAGTCTGCGATTATTTGGGGCGACCTCTAGTCATGATGCTAAGCGAAGCACAGAAGAACGACTTCAAGGGCGCGGCGCTGACGCTCAACGCGCTCCTCAATCCAGCGCACTGCTTGGCAACAGGGGCCTATGTTGCCGACCGGTTCCTCGCTGCTGTGGCTGACCGCGGGATCACAGCCTGTATCCCGTCAAAAGCCAATCGAAGAGTCAAGATTCCGCGCGATAGAACTCCCTATCGCAAACGTCACAGTGTCGAGAACATGTTCGGCAAGTTCAAGGACTGGCGTCGATTCCCCTATTAGCTACGACCGCTCCGCCCATACTTTCATGTCCGCCATCTGCATCACTGCAGCCGTCATCTGACTCGCTTGATGATCCCTGAGCTTAAATCGAATGATGAACACCAATTTACCTGAAGCCTTAACGTTAGTGACCCGTCCGCCGTCACAGCGGTTCGACCGCTTCACCCTCGGCGCTGGTGAAAGGGAAGGAGTCGACGCCTATCTTCTTCAGTTCGTTGACCATTTCGCGAGCCTCGGCGGCGCTATCGTAGGGGCCGGACAGCAGGCGGTTGGCTTCGCCCCAGGGAGTCACGAAGGGTCCGGTGCCGTCGAGCTTGCCCTCGGCGCTGCGGGTTATGCGGCGCCAGTCGAACTTGAGTGCGGCGCGGTCCTTGCCGGTGGCCACCTGAACCCAGTGGCGCGCGGGATGCGCGGGGGGCGGTGGCGGCTTGGGCCTGACCTTTTCGCGCGGGATGGCGATGCGCGTGATGTCGACCGCGCCGGTCGCAGACGGAGGCGGAGCCGGCGGCGCGAGCGTGAAGCCGTCGAAGGCATCTTCGATCGATGTGCCCGCCGCTGCGCCTGCGCTGGCGGTGCCCGAAGCCAGTGACGCTGAGGCGGTTGCCGTGTCCACCGGCTGCGCGGATGCCGTCGGATCGACGCGCGCGATGACAGTGGGCTCGGGCCGGTCGGATCGTGCGGGTACGGGGTCGTCCGGCACGGCAGCGACTATCCGGGGGCCTGCCGGCGGGTCGGCCGGCTCCGGCGCGGCCGCCTGCCGTGCGGGAGGCGCTGCGAGCGACGGCGCGGGCGTCCCTGGGGCCGGAACAGGGTTCGATGTCGGGGCCGGGGTCGCGGCGGACGCTTCTGCAGGAGCGGCGACGTCCGTGTCCTGCGGCAGCCGATCGGCCGGCTCGGGAGGCATACTGCCTGCACCCGGTCCCGCCGGTTGACCGCGTGCCGGAGCCGGAGTTTCGGCCCCTGCACTTGCGGGAGTACCCGGTGCCTGCGGCGCAGCCGCCGGTGCCGCCTGCGCCAACTGCACCGGGCGCGGTGCATAGGCGGCGATCGCCGCTTCGTCGGTACCGATGCTGGAGGTGCGCGGGAACACGCCGAGATTGCCCGCAGCGGCCTGCTGCGCGCGGGTCAGGCGGGGCATGTAATCGAGATAGGCGGCCATCCGCGCGCCAAGCCCTGCCGGCAGCACGGTGTTGGCAATATCCTTCGCCTCTTCCGCATCGCCGAGCACCGCAAGTCCGAAAGCGCGCGTGCGGAACGCGGGGACATCGCCGTCGCGAAGCAGCGGCAAAAGCGTGGCTTCGAACGCTTCACGGTCGCCCGAGATCGCTTGGCTGAGCGCCAGCCGGCGCACTGTTTCCGCGCCCGCACCATTGTCCAGTGCCAGACGGTAAAGCTGCTGCGCGCTGGCCGCATCGCCGACGAGATCGAAGGCCAGGCCGCGATCCTGCGCCATCCGCGTATCGGGCACCCCCGCCCGCTCGGCCTCGGC
>MDTD01060691.1_pt1 | contig 11501 bp, 8 predicted proteins | sample 811221 | NCBI WGS metagenome assembly MDTD01 (sample SAMN05326646, study PRJNA326480) | marine metagenome | isolation source: seawater | place: Pacific Ocean: South West | collected 2011
AATATTAGTAAGGTGTCAACCTATGGAGTTGAAATTAAAACTAAATATAAACCAAATAATAATTTTAAAATATCTTTGGGTTATCAACTTCTTTATGCATTTGATCTTGATGCCAGAAAAGCATTTGACAATGGTGAGGTATTTGCAAGATTAACTCCTATATCCCCTGCTTTTAGATTAAAAAAATCAGATTATTTTGGTTTATACAATAGGTCAAGACATATGGCAATATTTAAAATAAATTACATTAATTTAGAAAACAAATTCAACTCAAGTCTAAGATTTAGATACAGAAGTAAATATGGCTTATATGATAGTAATTCTAATAATTATTTAGATAAATATGATAAATTTGTTAGAGAATATATTACTGCAAATATAAGTTTGAACAAGATGATTAACCAAAAGATATCCCTATCTGCAGGCATAGAAAATATTTTTAACTATTTGGATAGTCAAAATATTTTAAATCTTAGCGGACGCATTTACTTTTTACGTGCCAAGTATAATTTTAAATAATAATTATGAAAACCATCAAATTTTTTACAGTGTCTTTTATTTTATTATTCACTTTTAGTTGTGAAGATGATGATAATAATATTGGAATAGACACTATTAGTACTACTGTAGAGAATCTTTATGCTCCTATTCAAGGTGGTCAAGGTTCGCCTTCTGGTGCTTCGGGGCCATTTACAAAATTTAATTTTGAAAATGGGATTCAAACTGACAGTGAAACTAATTGGGATATCGCTTTTAGAGGTACTTCTATAATTGTAAATGGTGGGATTTCTATGAATACAGAAGATGAGCCAGATAGAAATGGTAATGGTGCTGCTTATATTTTTGAGGGCACAATGGATGAAATGGGAATCGTAGATACGTCTTTGTTGGTTGGAGATTCTCAAAACAGCTATGCTATTCCAACCGGAAGTGGAAATGGATGGTATACTTATTCAGGAGCTCCAAATCACATTATAAGTCCAACACCTGGAAAAATATTAGTTTTTAGAACCCACGATGATAAATACGCTAAAGTAGAAATTTTGAGCTATTATCTTGATGCACCCGAAAATCCAGATGCATTCACAGATCAAAGTAGATATTATACTTTCAATTATATTTATCAACCTAATGAAGGAGCTACTACTTTTGACTAAGTCAAAATATTATCATTATTTACATCATTGGGAATCGAACAAACTTCTAGTTTTCCAAATAATTTGTATCTGTTAGTTGCTATAATTTGGTAAAACAAATTCAGAATAAAGTTTGGTGATAATTTAATTAGAGTTTTAAAAAAACAATTGAGCTTGATGTATTTAAAACAATACTTGATTGCCTCGGATTTTTCCAATATCTGATTGTCCTGAGTAATGATAAATACAGTATCACCAAGATTTAATTTTGGATAATTCTTTTTTATATAATCGCTTTCAAAATTTGCAAAGTATATATTTTTTTCTGGATTTCTTTTTGATATCCACCTTACAAAATTGTTACACAATACACAAAAACCATCAAATACAACTATTACTCTTCCCATACTAAAATTTATACTGCAACGTCAAATAATAATTTCTAGGTGGAGAAGGTATTATTCCAGGACCTGGATAACCTGTAGCTCTTCTTGTAAAATAAAAATTATTTAAAATATTATTTACTCCGGTTTCAAGTTTTATTTTTCCAAATTTATAATTCATTGATAAATCCAAGATATCATAAGACGGAATTTGACCTATCACACCACTAAGGTTTGATTCGAAAGAATTCGATGAATCTGAAAACTGACTTGACAGAAATGAATACTGAAGATAAGATGTGAAGTTTTTATAACCAAATTTGATTCCATATTTTATGTTGAATTTGGGTACAAACTCAACTTCCTTACCCTCCACTCCTGGTTCATCTGAACTTGTGTACTCAGAATCAATTACAGAAAAATTTAGGAAAGTATTAAAAATATATGTAGAATTTAATCCAAAAATTTTTCTTAAATTAAAATCAATTAAACTCTCCAATCCATATATGTTGGCATCACCAGTATTTGTTCTATATGCCTTTACATTACCGTCATCAAATAATCTTTGGACAAATCCGATTCTATTGTTATAGGCTAAATGGAAAATGTTAGCATCAAAACTAAAATAGTTTTCATAGTTACCCCTCAAACCCATATCTATTGTATACCCATTTTCATCTGATATTTCTGGATCAATCGCATAAGCTGGATTTACAGTACTGATATCTGCAAAGGTTACAGAACGGTAATTTTGTGAGAAATTTGCATATAATTCTATATCATTTTTAAATTTTTTTGATATACCAACTCCAGTTAATAAAAATAATCTCTTATTGTTTCTGTTTTCAATAATTGTATCATGTTGAATAACATTTTGAGCTGCATCCTGAATAATTCTCTCATATTGCCCTATGGCCTTAGTATTAATATATTCCAATCTGAAACCTGGTGTCACGGAAAGTTTATCACTGATATTTATAATATTTTCTCCAAAAAAAGAAATATTTGTATTTGGGTATTTATAATCTGATTGATTAGAATAAGCTGGAAAATTGTCATTATAAAAAGTAAAATCGGCATTTGATAAATCTGAACCAGGCCCTTGTTTACTGTAATTGGTAGCAAAATATAATTTTGAGCCAAGCACAAAGATTGCATTTTTATTAAATAAAGTGTAATTATTTAAAAACTTTGTCTCTAAACCAAAGTTATTAAAATCACCACTAATTAAATCACGCGGACCATTACTATCAATCTGGTCTACTCTATTAACTCTAAATCCGATGGAATTTCTAATGGCGTTTAACCCAAAAAGATTAACTGAAATAGATTTTTTTAAATCGAATTCATGGTCAAATCGTAAGTTATATAGAAGCCAATCAACGCTAAACCAATTCCTTGATCTATTACTTTGAAAAGGGTCATTGAAGAACATCTGATCATTTAATCCACCACCTTGCTGGGCTAAATAAGTGAAATAAGTTAAATCAAATGATAATTTTGATTGTTTATTTATATCAAAAATGGTTTTGATAAAAAAGTTTTTTGAATTAAAATTTGAGTTATCTCTAAAACCATCACCTTGTTTAAAGTTAAAGTAAGCATAATATCTAAATTTTTTATTAGAACCCATATAACTTGTAAAATTGGTGTACAGGTTGTTACTTCCTATAGAATTTCTAAAAATAAGCTCTTGTTTCTGATTTATTTTTGGCTCTTTTGTTATAAAATTAACTAAACCTCCAAATTGAGTTCCATACTGTAAGGATGCTGCACCTCTAACTATTTGTATATTACTTAAACCCTCTGATGCTGGAGAATAATAACTCTCAGGGTAGCCAAGTACATCAGCACTAATATCATAGCCATTTTGTCTTGTATTAAAGTTAGAAGTCCTGTTAGGATCTAAACCTCTTCCACCTATATTAATTTGCAATCCGGCGTCGTCATTTTGAAATATATTTAAACCTGCAACCTGTGAAAAAATTTGTCTAGAGTTATTACTCGCTAAGTTCGCCATACTTTGGTTAACTAGCACAACTTCGCTTTTTTTACCTTCAAATATGTTTGTTCCTTCAACAGAATTGAGTCGCTGAAGTGAAAAAATCTTTTCATTTCTAGCGATAATTTCAATTTCATCTAAGTTTTCAATTAAAGGTTTTAAATATACTGTTTCATTTTGATTCAATAACAGCTCACTTACAAAGTAATTTTCCACAAAAAAACTAATTGTATCTCCTTTATTAGATTCAAATTTATAAAATCCATTATTATCTGAAATTCCAATTAAACCTTTTGATTTAGAATATATTTTCACATCACTTATAGTTTCATTAGTTTGTATGTCAAGTACATATCCTGAATATATAACCTGAGATGAAATAGTCTGAAATGAAATCAGAAAAATTAGTAGTATTTTAAAGTAAACTTTTGATGTCATCATTTATTGGAATAATCCATTTTTTGTGTTTAAAATCATTTTTTAATTTATATAAGTCAACCTCGGGATCGATAAATCTCATACTTGGTCTTCCGTTTAGTGTTACATAACTTTCAGCATATACAGAAACATTGTCAAATCCTCTTTTTTTGAATGTATCTCCAAGATAATGAGCATATTCCAAAATCATATCTGGCTGAAAACTCATTTGCTTTTCTTGAAATGGAGTTAGAAATTCATTATTGTTAACCACGTGAAACTTATTACTATCATTATCAACAATTTTAAATGTTGTATAACCAGCTTTTTCTATTAACATAACTCTCCAAGAAAATCTATATCCTTGTTCCGTCCAAAATAATTCACCTTTATAGAGATTACTTCTCAAAGGAAACATTATCTGAAATAGAAAAAATAGTGCCAGAATTGAAATATTAAATCTATTGTACGAGAAATTATTATTTCTTGAGATAAATTTTTCTGTATTCTTAATTTTTAATCTAAAAATATATTTAATAAAATCAATAATTTTTTTGTGTAATTCACTATCAAAAAATATTATGCAGCTGAATATCATAATGTAAGGAAACATTCCAATTGGTGGAAATAAAACTCTTGTCATTACATGAAATGCTATAACCATAAAAAATGCAAAATTTCTAGTTTTATTGAATAAGAGTAAAAAAGGAATTAAACAGTCATAAATCATACCACCCCAACTAAATAAATAATATGAAAAATTTTGTTGAAGTAAAGTTTCACCAATCAATGGTATAGTATATTTTGCTCTCAACCAAATTTTTAGTGGTTGTGCATGAATTAACCAATCTGAATTTATTTTTGCTAAACCTGCATATAAATAAACTATAATTATCATGAATTTCAAGCTGTCGATAGTCCATTTTGGAACTTTAACATTTTCTTTATTATCTATGGAAAAATAATTTGCACAAGGAAGAAATATCATTAAAAAAGATATACAACTCACTAGATAATAATGATTCAAATAAGTTGTCTTGTCCATTAATTCAATGTAGGTAAATGATAAAAACAAAACTATTATTGAATACCGATATTTATAGCCTATCATCACTAAAAAGGCTGAAATAAAACAAATAGCAAACAATAAATAGGTATAAATTCCAAGTGGCTTTACCCACGAAAAACCATAATATGAAAAATGGAAAGTTGGAGTAATATATAAACTTTCAATATTACCTTTTAACCAAAATCTCAACAAACTGAACATAATCAGAAGACCAAACCCTATTCTGTATAATGACAATGGGTATGGGCGAACATCTTTATTTATGTAGTCTGATAGCTTATCGAATAACATTATTTAGAGGCTAGTCACCATCTGCATCATAATAATCAACAGAAATACCAAGAATTGATAGCATATTAGTTTTTAAGCGAACAACTCCCTGTTGTATTGCATCATAAGCCTCTAACATTTGCATATTGTTCGATTCAATTTGGCTAACAAAATTATTATCCAAAGAATTAAGTTTTTCATCAGCATTCGCAAATGTTGATACAATGTCATCATTCAAACCAATAAACATTGAGGAGCTTGAGTAGTTTGTGTCATCTAAATAAGCTAGATAATCATAAAAACCTTCACCTGTTGATTGGCCGTTAAAATGAGTTCCATTAAAAAACTTAACGCAAGCGGTAAGAGCTTCTTTTGCCAAGATTTTGGAAATATCTTTTTTGTAATATGCCTCAACATTTTGCGGTAATAAACCTGACCAAACACCAGCTGGAATACCAATTTTGTTTGCCCTAAAACCTTTTTCATAATAATAAACAAAATCGTTTGCTAGCATATTTAGACTTGAGCTTGCACTGTTTCCCGATGAATTAATAAATTCTTGTCGGTTATTTGTCCAGTAATTTATTACATCAGTTGTATTAACTTGCATTTTTGCGACTAATAATGATAAGTAGTTTAAAGTAAGATTATCATTTTGGTTGTCCAAATAGGCGTCCAGTATATCAGAATTACTATCTCCAAGTCCAAATAATAGGTAATCTAGTGCTGGAAAACCCTGAGCAGAATACTGATTGGGATTGTTATCTAAGTCAAAGCTTCCACCATTAATGTTATCGTTAATCCTTGAAACATTTGTAGGATAAATATTCATTTTAGAAGCATAATATATTTCTTCCGCATATCCAATATTGAACATTTCTATATGTTGCCAATACTTGTAAGTCTCAACGAATTGTAACTGAAGGTTTTCTAAGGTCTCAATGTCTCTGTTTGAATTAAATTCAACAAGATGTTCTGAGAGGAGGGTTAATTCATCTTGAAATCTTTGGTGAGAAGGTATTATTATATTATCAACAACATTTGTTAGTAATGAAGACCTGTTATAATTATCAGATGATGAGGTTTGCTGATTATCATTTTCAGTACAAGAGATGAAAAAAGAAATCAGAGCTATGCAAAAAAATTTTTTAAAAAATCTCATAAAATTTAAATTTACTTAATATTATTGTAAAATTGAAAGTGGAAACAGCATTACTGCTGTTTCCATCTCAAAATTTAGAAAACAAAAAAATAAATTGGCGAATTAATGTGCCTCTCTATTATACTTTAGTCAATATTTAATGTTACGCCATTAGCCTCAAATGCTTGCTTAACTAATGCAATCATACCAGGGTATGCAGAAGATGCAGGCGCAGTAAATATTCCTGGGTCCATTGAATGGAAATCTGCCATATAATTGTCTAAGAAATATTCAACAGTGGCTTTATCCATAAATGGCTCATCATTTCCATTATTTGTGAACTGCAAACTTAACAGGAATCCCCAACCCTCAGAAATTGAGTGGTGTGCTCCAGCAACGTTACCAGCTTCAAGCTTAGAAACAAAGTCATTCATATAGTGGATAGCATAATATCCTATCACTTTAGATAGCTCAACTTTAATAATTGCAGCCTGCTGATCTCTTAATGCATAGTCTTTGTTAACGATGGCTGTTCTACCCATGATAAAGGCATCGTATACAGTTTGTGCAATTCCTGGCTCATATCCGCCTTCATCATTAACCTTCTTGAAGTATTTCATTAATAAACTTCCACTTCCAGATGGAGTTGATCCTGCAGATGCAAGGTTATCACCTTCTAAACCATAAAGATAGCCAAAACCTTCATCCCATTTGTGCTCCATGTCAGTGTAATTATTGTCACCTGAAAGGACGTCATTATCGTTATCATCAATTCTAGTTCCAGAGTCTAATTGATTAGGATGGATGTAATTATTTACAATCTGATCCAAAGTAAAAGCACCAATTAGTCCTTTAAAGAATAATTGGTCAATTTCTTGTCCCTGAGCATTAAGGTGGTAAGTTTTAGCACCATCAGGTGTTGAAATTGCACCAGCTTGTCCAACTCCAGCATCTGACCCCCAATTTGGAACTACATTAGTAGCAAAATCAGTGATCATATCATCAAACCTAGCTTTTGTAGTTGCGCTACCTGCTAAAGTTGATGCAGCTGTTTTACTTCCAATTATTTTAGAAGTACCGTTTAATGATGCATCCGCAAAACCAGCTGAACCATTAGAATCTCCATTAAACATCAAGTCTAAACCAGTCTCTGTAGCTTCACTAGAGTTTAATGCATCATACAATTCTTCTGCCTGCAATAATCTGGTTGTTTGACCAGAAAAGCTAACAGAAGACTCTCCATTTCTTGTAAACTCATATGTGTCTGGAGCAACAATAGTATTAGTATTATTATTGTCATTATCAGAATCGCATGAGAATACAAATAGTGCCAATGATAAAAACATTGACTTAAAAATTATATTTTTCATTTAATTATTTTTTTAAATTCAGTTGCAAATATATGTAATTATTTAGATTAAGTCTAAATAAAAATAAAATTTTATGATAAATTTTTTCGATGTGTTACAAACATATCTGTCAACGTTATATTATTTAGAATGATAATCAATTAACTGATTGAACCAATAACAAAATAATTGAACTTAAAGCGTTACTTTTAATTTATAAATTGACTTTATCTTTGCATTTTTAAAGAATGATATGATTTGTTTAGTTAGTTTGAATTATAAAATAGCACCTGTAAAAATTAGAGAGTTATTTTACGTTTATCCAGAGGACTTCGAACTAATCCACAAATTGATTAGTGAGAAAATCCAATTGAATGGACTGTTCATAATTTCAACTTGTAATAGGACCGAAATATATTTTGATTTTGAATTATCAAAAATCAATTCTAGCAAAGCGTTTCATTCAGTAATTATGATTCTTAGTAAACTTAAAAAATTTAATGACGGGTTAAGGCCCTACATTAGGAAAGTTGAGGATTCAAGAGAAGTTTCAAAACATCTATTTAGGCTTGCAAGTGGACTTGAATCTATGATAATTGGAGAGTTTCAAATAGTTGAACAAATCAAAAGTGCATACAAAATATGTAAAAAAAGTAAAATGTTAAGTCCAACTCTTGAAAGGATGATTCATAAATCTCTTGAGGTTAGTAAATTTATCAGAAACAATACAGATATTGATAAAGGAGGTATTTCGGTCAGCTCCGCAGCTATTGATCAAATTGGAAAATTTAAAAATTCTGAAAAGTTATCAATACTTTGTGTAGGTGCTGGAAGAACCTCTAAACTATCAATCAAACAACTTTATTCAAAAAAATTCAAGAACATATACATAACAAATAGAACAGAGTCTAACGCTACACCACTACTTGATAAGTTCAACTTAAAACTTATAAAATTTTCAGAGTGGAAAAAAATGTTGAATAAAGTAGATATAATTATATTTAGCACTTCATCAAAAACACCTCTTTTAACTGATATGGATTTGTCAAATATTGATAGTAAAAGAAAAAATAAAATCACATTAGTAGACCTTTCTATTCCAAGGAATATTAGAATAAAAAAACATTACAGGTCAGTTGAGTTAGTTGATTTAGATAAATTAAAAGATAAGGTAAATGAAAATTACAACAAAAGAATTTCTGAAATTGAAAAAGCAAAATTATTAGTAGATAAACATATCACAGAATTTGACAATTGGGTAAATGAAAGAGAACTTAGACCAAGTATAATTTCAATAAAAAAAGAAATTAAAAACTTAATGTCTGATACCGAGAATTTAGAAAATAATAATAGAGAAATAGAGGAAATCTATGATAAATTTTCAGACAGATTAGTAAAAAAGATTATAAGTGTCAGTGAAAATGGGAAGAATACTGATGCTTTAAAAATCATAAATAAAATTTTCACTGATGATTAACAAGTTAATTGTTGGTACTAGATCAAGTAATCTTGCGATTACCCAAACAAATTATGTTATCAAAAAACTAAAAGAAAAAAATCCTTCTGCGGACTTTATCATAAAAAAAATTAAAACTAAAGGTGACATATTATTGAATAAAGACTTAACCAAAATTTTAGATAAAGGTTTTTTTGTCTCTGAAATTCAAAATGAATTAGAAAAAAGAACTATTGATTTTGCTATTCACAGTTTAAAAGATTTGCCCTCCGAAGGAAATGATAATTTTAGCTCTTTCACTGTAACTAAAAGAGAAGACCCTATGGATGTTCTTGTTCTAAAAAAAGGACTTAAGAATAAAAAAATAAATGATATAAAATTAATCGGAACCTCATCGATAAGGAGAAAGAAACAAATTCAAAAAATTTACAATGGTGTTAAGGTGAAAAGTATAAGAGGAAATATTGAAACAAGACTTAAAAAACTAGACGATGGTGAGCTCGAGGGAATAATACTCGCAGCTGCAGGTTTAAAAAGATTAGGATTAGAGCATAGAATTTCCAAATATTTCAAAGCTGATGAAATAATTCCTGCTGCAGGCCAAGGAGCTTTAGCTGTAGAATTCAGAAAAGAGGACAAAAAAACATCTTCAATACTAAAAAAAATACAAGACGAATCAACTCAAATTTGTATTAATGAAGAAAGAAAATTTTTAAAAACTGTAGGTGGAGGCTGCTCTTCGCCTGATGCTACTTTATGCACATTGCAAGGTGATAAGATTGAGATTCAGGGAAAAGTATTTGATTCAAAAGAAAAAAAATACATTTTCGGAAAAATGACCAAGGAAATTGGCAATCACATTGATATTGGGGTGAAACTAGCAAAAACATTAATGTCTAAAATTTCTGACAGAATACCAATTCAAATAATTTTGACTAATGATGGTGATATTAGCGGTTTTAATGAACTATCTAAGAGGGGCATAGTTACTCATCATTTTCCATTAATTAAGATTAGCCCACTAGATTTTACCGTGAGTAATATTGATAGCTACGATTATATAATTTTCACGTCTAAAAATGGAATAAAGAATTTTTTTAATAGGGTTAAAATTTCTTCAGAAATAAAATTTATTTGTATTGGTAATAAAACAAACCAAACTTTAAATGAATATGGATATGAGTCTGCCTATATTTCAAAGAGAAACTATTCCAATCTTATGGCGCAAGAACTTAAAGACAATATGTTGCTTAATGGAAAAAAAACTCTCCTAATTCAAGGCAAAATTGCTAAAGATGATTTTAAAATAAATCTTCAAGAATTTTGCAAAGTAGATAGGTTAAATGTTTATGAGACAAATTTAGAGAGTAAAATGAACAAAGAATTGTCAAATCTTATTGAAACTAAAGATACATATACTGTTTTTACCAGTCCATCAGCATTTGACTCATTTATTCAATTTTATAATCCTAAAGACACTAAAATAATTAGTATAGGTAAGACTACAACAAACTATGTTAATAGTAAAGGATTTGATTGCATGCTAACCTCAAAAATGCAATCCTATGAGGGTATATCAGAATCATTAATTAAATATTTCTATCAAAAATGAAATTTCCGATAAATAGATTAAGAAGACTCAGGTATAATAAAATTCTGAGAAACATGATTGAAGATGTTCGCATTAATGCTGCAGACCTAATATGTCCAGTGTTTATAACTGAGGGGCAAAATATAAAAGAACCTATTGAATCTATGCCTGGACAATTTAGATATTCAATCGATCGCACAATAGAATTTTGCAATGAACTAATTCATAACAAAATAAATTCTATAATAGTATTTGGAATTCCGAACAAAAAAGATGAAACTGGTGAAGTTTCCTGTAGTTCTAACAGTATTGTACCAAAGGCAATTTCTGAACTAAAAAAAGTATTTGAAGATGAACTGTATGTAATTGCGGATGTTTGTAATTGTGAATATACAACTCACGGACACTGTGGAACTATAATCAATAATGATGTTGATAACGACTTGACCCTTAAGACACTTTCAGGTCAATCTTTGATTTTAGCTAAAAGTGGTGCTGATGCATTAGCTCCATCAGATATGATGGATGGAAGAGTTAAAGTAATAAGAGAAATTCTTGATGATAACAAGTTTGAAAAGATTCCTATTTTCCCCTATTCTGTGAAATACAACTCGGCATTTTATGGTCCCTTTAGAGAAGCTGCAAAAAGTAGCCCAAATTTTGGTGACAGAAAAACCTACCAAATGA
>MDTD01191818.1_pt1 | contig 11500 bp, 20 predicted proteins | sample 811221 | NCBI WGS metagenome assembly MDTD01 (sample SAMN05326646, study PRJNA326480) | marine metagenome | isolation source: seawater | place: Pacific Ocean: South West | collected 2011
AGTGCTATAAGTGGTGCTGCTGTTCAAGCAGTAGGTGGTAATGTTACACCGAGTTCTATTGTAGCAAGAGCGACTGGTCAGATATTTAACCCAAATCTTGAACTTCTTTTCTCTGGTGTAAACCTTAGAGCATTTCCATTTGAGTTTGAGTTCTTTCCAAGAGATGCTGATGAAAGTAAAAAAGTTCTTGAGATTATTCGTTGTTTTAAATATTATGCAGCACCACAGTTAGGTTCTGAGGAAGGTTTTGCTGGTGCTTTCATATCATCACCCGATGTATTCCAGTTGACATACATGAGTGGTAAGGGCAAACCACATCCTTTCTTAAATAACTTTATGCCTATGGCACTTGTTGAGACGAAAGTAAACTACTCTGGTTCAGGAACTTTCTCCACATTTCATGATGGGACACCAACACATATAAAATTGAGTTTAACCTTCAAAGAACTCAACCCTGTCTATAGAGAGGATTATGATGAGGGTATCGGTAAAAACGGAGTCGGTTACTAATGTCTTACTTTAGAGAACTACCTGATATTTTATATCAGTCACCATTCAAAGAAAGAAACTCTTCTACGGAGTACATAAGAATCAAGAACCTTTTTAGAAGGGTTAAACTTCGTGATGACTTGAAAGATGCTTTCACTTTATTTGATCAGTATCAAATAAGAGATGGTGATAGACCAGAGCAAGTTGCGAAAGAACTTTATAACAGTGTTGAATTTGACTGGGTGGTTATAACAGGTGCTGGTATTACAAACTTAAGAAATGACTGGCCAATATCGGATAAAGACTTATATACGTATGCTGAAAATAAGTATGGTGTTCATTTGAATGCTATCAGACACTATGAGACAATTGAAGTCAAAGATGCTGAAGGAAGACTCATCTTACCAAAGGGAAAAATTGTTGACCAGGGTTTCACCATTCCAAAACCAAATGACCCTACAGCAACTATAAACCCAACTGGTGGAGTCACAAACTTTGAACATGAAACTAGAATAAACAATAAAAAAAGAGGGATTTATGTGCTAAAACCCTCTTATCTTGGTATGTATGTTGAAGACATGAGACGTATCATGCAGTATGAAAGATCATCTCAGTTTGTTGATAGAAAAACTGTTATAACTGAAAATACAAGAAACACATCACCACAGTAGTTCTAAGTTTTTATCAAATATCATTACATATCTGTGTTTCCTTGAGCGGTCTCTCCATTCACCCTCAGCACCTTTGACACTGCCTCTAGAGTGTTTAGTTCCATCTGCAAAGTAGAAATCTTTCTTTGGTTCTGATAAACCGCAGTACCGAAAGTTACAAGCACGATAAATTGTGCCAGCATGATGGTCACTATCAGCGTATGAAATAATCCCCCTGACTTTGGTTTCTTTTCTAAAGCGTCTAATCGCTTTTGATACGAACCAAGAAGTGATATTATACTCGCTCTGCTGAGTAGTCGGGTGGATGCAGAGTCTTGAAAGTTCAAAGAGTCCATCTTGTTCATGACGTTGTAAACCAAAAGCGCCCTTTGCTATCTCAGGGACAGGGAGACCTGTAAATATACAGACTCCCTTTACACCACCAATGTTTAGTGGACAAAACTCATTCTTTTCATAAAGACCGTAGTTATATCCAGACTTGAAAGTTTTTGATATGTCCTTCAAATAATGAAACCGCAGAAGTAACTCTGCGGCTTCAGACTTAGATATACGATCTATGTAGAAGTCAGACTTCACTCAGCCAGTTTGGCAAAATAAGAGAGTGCGTCATCATCATCGTTAGAAGATGGGGTAATGTCAGGGTCATTGAAACCACCACTGCTACTAGACAGAGCGTCCAGTTCTTCCTTCATGGACTGTGGAACAGGGGTTCCACGGTTAGCAGCGCGGAACTCTTCTTCCTCTTCAACAGACTCTTGGTCTTGGAAGCGGGGAGTGCCCTTGTTGCCCAGAACATAGTCAAGACGCTTCTTCAGCGCATCATAGTCTTTGAACTGGTCAGATGCAACGATCTCAGCGAGTGAGTATTGCTTCTTCCAGATGGCTTCCATGGCATCATCGTCATCCAGCAGAGCAGACTGAGCAGCGAACTCAGAAGAGTCATAGTTGCGGTAACCAGCAACATTCTTCGCTTTCAGTTTGAAGTTGGCACCCTGCCAGAAGTCAAACGGATCGATTGCTTCCTCATCTTCAAACTCAGGTTGCATAGCAGCAGTGAGTTTGTCGAAGATCTTCTTACCATACTTGAACAGCATAACCTTACCTTCGTTGGCAGGGTTAGCAGGATCCTTCACAACATAGATGTTGCTGTAGTAGGTCAGTTTGCGCTTCTGTTTACGTGCAGCTTCTTTGCCAGCATCAGTGCCGTTGTTCCACAGCATAGTGTTGTACTCGGACACAGGGTCTTTCTGACCCAGGGTGGTCAGAGAGTTCTCAATGTACCAACCACCAGGACCTTGGAAGGCGTGGGAGTACAGTTTCACAAAGGGCAGGTCTTCACCGTTGGGTGCAGGCAGAAAGCGGATAACGGCATAACCGTTACCACTCTTGTCACACTCCAGTTTCCATACACGTTCGTCACCAGAACCGCCAGTGTTATTCATTTTCTCGACTTCCTTCACCAGTTTCTGGGTCAGGGAACCAAGTTTGGACTGCTTTTTAAGGTCAGCAAAAGACATTTTAGATACCTCGGATGTTTGGATTTTTTGGATTTACTCGGATAGTATAACGACGTAACCCTCAAGTGTCAAGATATTCCTTGAGGGAATCTATTGTAGCATTCATACTATTGAATAAATTGTTGATGTCGGTTTCTTTTGGAAACCCCATCAGAGCGACGGACTTAACCAGGTTCTCTTTCATCTCAACCGCTTTGGGGTCGTCCGAAAGAGATAACCTAGTATACATCACTTTTTGCTTATCTAGCAACTCGCTTAGCATATCAATGTGTTCCAGTTTGTCTTCCTTGCTCATCATGCCGAAGGACAAAACACTCCCATAGATCGATTCCTGAAGACGGTTGATTTCTTGCAACTCTTCTTGGATGATATCGGAATCGAAAAAACTCATCAACCCTCTACAACTTCGGTTTCAGCAGTTTCTGCTTCACCTTCTTCTTCGGGGTTATTTGCTTCTTCGATCTGGGACAGAACATCAATTGCTCCATCAAGTTTCAGTACGGTAGCACGCAGTTGCTCAAGTTGCTTAACTGTCTCTTCCCGTTGCTTGGTCAGGTTCTCCAGAACTTCTTTGTTTTCAAGTGCCATTTTCAATGATCTCCTTTAGAATTGTTTTGAATTGAAACACATCAATATTTAGAAAGGGTAAATATTTTTTAATTTTCAAACTTACGGTTTCCCACACTGGGTCCGTAAGTTTCTTGTCAAACCGCTTTCTGAACTCAAATATTCTATCATAAATGACGAAATTTTCAAGTGTCAGTTTTCCGCCCAAATATGCTTTTAAGATTGGGGGATGTCCTTTCGTGCAATCGAATAAACTGTCCAATTCGTTGTTCGATAGCAATTCGTTGCTTTGTTCTTTGAACAAGTAAGTCAAACTCTGTTTCCTTCGCATCCAGTCTGCGTAGGTCCTTTCTCCAGAATTGATAATCTCTCCAATCCATAGACTCTGTGGGTTATCTGCGGAAACAAAATTAGATACCAGAAAGTCAACAACCTCTCGGTCATTATACTTTCTAGAAGTTTTCTCAAACCAATACTTATCTTTCCTCTTATTAAAAGACGTTACGGTAGCCCGTGTTCGAGCACCGTAACGAAAGAAGTCGTATTTGGGGTTTGTGAAGTGGTTTTTGAGTGACAAATAATGTTGATAAGTTTCAAAGGGTGTCACGGTCATATTGGGAGTTTTGCTCTCGATGTTTTCTTCATGAAGTTAAGACGAATAGCATCCCACTTCAGACGCTCCTTCAAAGGTTTTGAAATGAGCTTCGTGATTGATTCTACATCAAGTTCGTTAGTTTCGCAATAGAAACAGATGGCATCAATATAATTCATCTTTTCTTTGGCGACAATACCTTCTATCTCCAAAGCAAACTTGGTTGGAGTAAGAAATTTGTTTTCGATTGCCTGTTCTAGTTCTTTATTAGGTTCCATAGAGTTCCAGTTTATCTCCAACAAACTTTCTAATGTACTCGGTGAGGAGTTTGATGTATTTTGATTTGTCTCGCTCTTCATAGACGACGCATTCTCCATTTTCACAAGCCATGATGATTACAAGTTTTTCGACTGAAATACCAGTCAGTTCATAAAGCATACATCCATATGCCATGCACTGAACAAAGTAGTGTTCAATCCAGTCTCTGGGTTTTGGTTTTTTAGACGTTTTAAAGTCAATTATTGCTAACTCGCCGTCATATTCAGCGATACAGTCAACAGTGCCCGCAATCCCTAATACCTTACTATATAGGGAACCCTCAAGGGCGTAAATATTATTTATACGATTTAGATTTCCTTTAGAGATTTTGAACAGGAAGTCTGAGATAGGTTGAACCGTTGGAAGTTCTTCATTCTTCAGATAATGTTCGGTAAGAGTGTGCATGTCTGTACCACGACTAGTTGCCTTTTTCGTGATACGGTCTGCTTCCTCAGTACCAACTCTCTTCCTCCATTTTACAAAGATCTCCTTATTAAAATGACTGGTCACCGAAGTAATGGAGACCAGTCGGAGAAGTTCTTCATCATCAGGCACTTTATAATATCTTACCCCATCAATAGTTTCCCTATCGAGTTTGGGTAAGTCAACTTCAACATGTTTAAACATCAAAAACCAGCTTCCATTTTGGCGAGAATGTATTCTTTAACAAGACCAGAGCGGACAATATCGTCTACTCCAAACTCGATTATATCAAATGATGTCATTTTACGCAAGACATTCATAAAGTCAACGATACCATTACGCTCATTTGATTTTTGAAGGTCAGACTGACGAGCATCTCCACAGAAACAGATCTTTGTATTTTCACCCACACGAGTGATAATACTATCAAGTTCGTGGAAGTTCAGGTTCTGAAACTCATCAACAATAACGATAGAATTATCAAGTGTAGTTCCACGCAAGAATGAAGTAGACCAGAACTTGATAGTTTCTTGTGACTTCAAATTACCATACAACATCTCAAAGTCAGCATCACTAGGCATCTGGAACATGTATTTGACCATGTTCTTATATGGGATCTGGTAGATGTCCGCCTTATCCTCATGAGAACCAGGAAGAAAACCAATCTCCCTGGTTGCTACCAAAGAGCGTACAAGGTAAATACGCTCATACGGAGTATTCTCATTCAGAACGTCACGAAGTGCATTGTAGAGAGTAATAAAGGTTTTACCTGTACCTGCACAACCATAAGCAACGATGTGTTTACCTTCATCATATGAGTCAAACAGACGTTTTTGATTGTCTGAGAGAGGATCGATATCAACCAGATACTCTTGACTCAATGGTTTCTTACGCTTCATCTGCTTTGCAGTGAGTCCAACCCCAATGGGTTGCTCTGCAGATGCTCTTTTTCTTCTAGCCATACTTAAAGTTTCTTAATTCGTGAACCAGGCATTTTTTGAGCCCTGTGGAGAACATCATTCCAACCAGGCTTCGACTTGCGAAGTTTGTCCTTCCACTCCCCAACTTCACCAACACCTGGTGCGTTGTCTGGTGTGTAGTATCTTTCCCAGTCGGGATTATCTTCTCTCCACTGATCCCAAGCATGAACGCTCATAACAACGTCTTTCGTCTCACCAGTTTCTTTATTTCTTACTGGATATGTAGCCATAGTTATAAATTCAATGTGATGTATTTAGACCCACTCAAGTGCTTCTGCACAGGTGGGGAACTGTTCGATAAAGACCTTCTTACAACCCTCTGCAAGGTCCATATGCTCCTTCTGAGTGCCGTTAGCGGTCCTCAGGTTGATGTAATGAATCCAGGAGCGGCAAGAACCAGACATGTAGATGCGGGTAGGAGTTGCCAAAGGAAGCACAAAACGGGCACATTCCTTTGCGATTCCAGAGTCTAGCATGGACTGATACAGAACCATTGCTTCGTCAAAGTGACGACGAATCTTGATTTCAAACTCTTGCTTCACAAACGGGTCAATATCGTCAATAGAGTTCTGACGGTTCTTAGTATCTTGACGACGGAGGTCAAACATAGGAACTTGATCTGCCAACATAGAACTATCAGCGTACCGTTGTGAAAATTCTTGATATGTAAACGAACGGTGCCGGAGCACTTGAGCTGCTACACCTCTGGTAGTTTCCAGTTCGAGAGTCATAAATGCCTGCTCAAACACAGACCAGTGGTTGTGCTTAATGCAGTAACCCAACAGTTTTGCATAGTTGGGGTTTTCCTGGTTATTGGGGTTTGACACACGAGCAACGTATGCCATCATCTTCTCCGCATCGGGAGTTACACTAATCAGTTTTACACTCATTTGAAACCTTTCTTGTCCAATTCATCTAGTTCAGTTAATTGCTCTTTGAGAGAGCGAAGTTGCTTTTTCATCTTTATCAACTGTTCACTTGTATAAAGATGTTCTTGTTTGATCAAACGTTCAAGCATTTTGACCAACTTTTTGCCTCTACTTGTCATTAGTCTGGATAACCATCGTCGTCGTCAAAGATCTCATCATAGTCACCAATCAAAAGATCACTCTTTTCCGTTGTCTTGTAGGCTTTCGGATCAGAATAGACTTCTGCCTTGATACTATCAACCAACAACTCAAGGTTCCTAACCATAAGTTTTAGTTTTTCTCTGTCCATAATACTATGCACACTCTGTTCATTATAGCACAAAAAAAGGAGGGTGTTAACCCTCCAGTTTCCAACTTTTTTTGCCTCTGGATTTTAAATCAACCCATTTAGCGTAGTGTATGCCACGATACGTTAAAAACCCAAAAGTTTTGTCTGGATCGTGTTTTACGGGGTCATATGCTGGAAGATCATTATGTAAGTTGACCTTCAGCATATTCTCACCTCTTTTGTAAAAGTGTGAGTTCCCCGTAAAGTAAACCAAGAAATGCAATACTAAAAATAGAACCTAATGATGCTACTTGTAATGCTTGCATGATTGCCTCACTTGTTGTAAGTGTGACCACGATAGCAGAAAGTACCATGTACTTCGTCAACACCTTGCTTGCACTCAAATTTAACGCCACGATAGGTGGTCATTGCGATTTGAGCGTCGTGAAGTGCTGCTGCCTTCTCGATTTGCTTCTTGATGAGAGTTAGTGTGTTCATTTGTCGTTACCTGAAATACTAGGGATTTTTAGCCCCGTTCCTTCAGTCGTTTGCGTCCCAGTAACACTCAGGTTCGGTTGCTTCCCTTACGGTCTCAACCAACTCAACCTTTACCTTGGGAGGTAAGGATTCATGTTTAGCAATTCTAAGCATAATAGCATCAGAATCCTGACAACTGAGTGTAGAGTATAGAAGTAATTCTAACATGGGATGAACGCTCCGTTCCGCGACTTACTTGCGTCCTATGTATACACGCCGTTACATTCACCTGGTACTTTTGACTTAAGATAAGCGATCAGACTCAACTTTGACCGAAGGTCAAGGTTTGGATCTAACCGAATTTCCGTAGATCGTTGTAACCACCTTTCACAAGACATATGCCAGTCGTAAGGATTGGCGTCATTATGATGGGCAAGGGTGAATGCCAGCAGCAGTGCTAACATTGGATGAACGTACTAGAGTATTATAACTCTTATACTTTATTTAGTCAAGTGCTTGTATCAACCACTACAAAAAGTTCGGTTTGATACAACTCTTTTTCTGAGAGACCCTACAGACCAAAATTTTTGCCGGGATTTTTTCCCCCGATTTTGGAAATCACTTCCTCTTTTTGGTTTCGGGTGCCTTTACACCATAGAGTTTAGGGTTGATCCTACCCTCCGTTTGATTCATAGTCACGAAGTCTTTCTTGTACTTGTCGTAGTAATGATCAAAGATTTCAGACTGCTTTGCTGCAGCAGCGATGTCGTAGTGAGAGACATCATCTACTTTATACTCAACTAAAAATGAGTTGTTTGGAAGACTACGGTCTTCTGCTGGTTCTTGACCGCAGTCTTCAAAAAGAATTTTCATAATTTTCAAGAGCGATTACCCCATTGAATGTCTGGATACGCTTGAGCAACTTGCTCCTTCGTAATTTTGTATTTGTCGGAAAGGCACTTGTCTTTCACAAGACATAAAATTTCTGCCTCCAGTGGATGCAGACCTTGGAGAAGGTTGATGAACATTGACTCACGACGAATACCATTCATAGCATCGTTACCACCTTTGATAAAGTGATAAAAGTTCTTACACTCACGACGAATGGTAGTGCGACCTTGTTGGTCTGATGTGCCGATAGAGAATGAACCCGTCTCATACATTTTACGGGTTGCAAGGTCAATCTTCTTACTCAGTGTTCCACTTGAAGAAGTTTGCTCCTCATAAGATGAGAAAGGAACTTCACCAGGAGGAAGAACACTAACGACACTCTCATCAAAGTTCCAGATGAAAAGCATCTTCAGTGATACATGTTCATGCTTCTTTAGTGCTTCAACTTTTTTTGCTGCTGAGCGTTGCTTACTAACAAGATCGAGAACCTCAAAAGCAAGGGGGTTATTAGGAAGCTCTAAAGAAGCAGTTTGCCTAGGTTTGGCAGTAGTGGGTTTTTTAGCCTTCGTCGTCGTGGCCTTCTTCGTTGTCGTCATAATAGTTTTCAAAGTTGAATGCAATAACCTCATCAGGAATCAGGTTACCCTGATTATCAAACATTTCGGGGTGAGGTCTTGGTACTTCCCGATAGTTCATCATGTATTCTCTTGCAACCCATCCACCTATTAATCCCACAACTAGAAACAATACGGTCAAAAATGAACCGAAAACTAAACTTACTGCTAACATTTGCCTTACCTCGGGAACTAACGTTTTTTCCTTATACTCAAGGAAAATTCTAACTTGATGGTTACTTCCCGCTTGAAAAAGCAAACCATCTTATCAAAAAGAATGTGAATGTTTTTGGGTTGCTTTTTTACACCTCCATAAAGAATAAAATCAACTCCACGGTTAGCGTGGATCTTGTTTTTATTTATGTTAGGACTTGATGACTTGTTTTTGTCTGAGGAATTTGATCGTGTCAACACAACCTCCAAGTTTTTCTTCGCCATGTAGGACTTGAGGGAAAGTTGATCCCTGTCCAAACATATCATAAAATTCGTTTCTGGTAAAATCTTCATCCAAGGTAAAAACCTCAAACTCTGCACCAGTCAACTCCATTACTTGCTTCACTTTATAGCAGTATGGACAGTTTTCTTTAGAGTAGATTTTATAGTTCATCAATCAAAAAAGAATATGTGAAATAAACGTGAATCTTCAATAGTCTGTCCAAAATATTTAGATGCAGCATGGATATTTTGAGCATCAAAAATAAACAGTCTATTGAAAACGTTACCAATGCTATCTATCAGGTCGAACTTGGTGGAATCATAAAACCCACCATCAAATGCGGTTCCTATATTAGCATCAGATGATTTCCTAGCACCATTCTTACTAGCAAATAGTGATGTGCCACAGTCGTATGGCGCATCAGGCGTCAAGTATATCATAGCAGCCCAGGTTTGTCCATCATGATGATAGACAAGACTATCCTGAGCAGTGCAATATTGAAACTTACCACACATACCATGAGATTCCCACTCACAGATCTGTATACCCATTATCTTTTCAAATGCTTCCTTGGTTCCAGGCAAAAAATATTGATGTTTAGTCCTACAACCTTTATAATAGTCCTTTTCCTCAACAAACTCTTGTTTTAAGGCAAAGTTTCTTACCGCCATTGGGTCTGCATAAAAGTTATCCACAACCCAGGTGGTCATCTGTGGTTTTCTATTCAGTTTTAATGGAACAAATCTCATGAGTTTTCACAGGCAATACTATGCAGATACTTACCATATCCACCAGAGTCAATGTAGAAGTTTGTATTGACCAAGAAGTAAAGATCAGGGAATGGAATGGTTCTTTCTGGATCAACAAGACGTTCTGTCTGCATCTTCATCATCTCATAGTCACCAAGTTCATTATAACACTCAGCAAGTCCTACGATACTTTCATTGCGACGTGGGCACCAGTCTTCTGCCTCAATAAAGAATGAAATGGCTTTCTCAAACTCTTGACTCTTACGATACATCTCACCAATACAATAGAGACTCATATAAATCATCTCATTGACGAATGGTTCTTCAATATTCTTGTAGTTGTGCACCCTATCAAGATAGTTTTCAAAATAAAAGATAGAGCGTCTAGCATATTCTTTGGTATGAGTCATCCCAAGAGGATAATCACCCAGGTTTACTGCATCATAATAACTCTTACCAATATACCAAAAGTGATATGGGTCTTCCAAAAGTTTACCACCAGCAACTTGAGTCTTCTCAAGTTCTACAGCGTCCACAAGAAACTTATTCGGGTCTTCCCAGGTAACACCATCATTGGTAATAACGTGTCTGAACCCAGGAGCTAGGTTAAATGCATTATGTTGAGCACCACTACGAAGATGAACAGTCTCGTGACGACGATCATGTTCAAAATACCAGTCTAACTTAGCATTCCAGAACCAAGTCCTGTAGTAGATAGAACCAGCACTTCTTGCAGTGATATTGAAACACTCAAAGTTTGTATCATTGATAGGAGACCAGTCAAAGTCATCATCAACTTTTAACTGCTCATCAGCATCCATACGAAGAATCCAGTCACATCCATGCTCAGCGTTAAGAGCAGTCTGTAGTGTATGGTCTCTGTTTATTCCAGGATAATCCCATTCATGGTTGTATGTAAACCCAGGAATGTCTTTATCCTTAAAGAAGTCTTCAATAATACTCTGAGTTTTATCATTACCATTGCACTGAATGACCCAATAGTCAATGTATTCATAACAAGACTTGAGCATCCGTTCAATACAATGCTCCTCATTCCCAACCATTGCGTTGAGACATATCTTTGCTTCTTTTTTCATATCGAAAGGATTCCGGGCAAACGAGTTTCATTTTTGATAGCAACTAACCAGGCAGATACAACTGGAATATTGGGTGCCATCTCCCACGTATCTAGACGATAACTCTGGAAACGAATGTCTTTGTTTCTAATGTATCTTGCTTTGCTTGCGTCTGTGTAATACCAGAAACTATGTTCGTTCCAGAAACTTACATGAGTGGGGTCTTGCCATGCTCCTCTACCGTCTGTAGAAGGCACCTCAATGAATGCCCAACCACCATGTGCAAGAACACGGTGTATCTCTCTCATCGTCTTTACAGGGTCTCTCAGGTGCTCAATCACATGACTGGCGTTGAGAACACCTACAGAGTTATCTGGTAGAGGAATACCATCATTCAAGTCACAGGTGATGTCAGCGTCTTCCTGATCAATGGTGATGTATCCAGGTCTTCCATCAATACCACCACCCATATCGACCATCATGAGGTCACGGTGCTTAGCATC
>MDTD01047396.1_pt1 | contig 11494 bp, 8 predicted proteins | sample 811221 | NCBI WGS metagenome assembly MDTD01 (sample SAMN05326646, study PRJNA326480) | marine metagenome | isolation source: seawater | place: Pacific Ocean: South West | collected 2011
CCAGGAAGGCACCATCACTGTTTTTTCAACGGTGTGAGGTCCACACGGTTGATCGGCCCGTGCCGGCTCCGATGCTGCCATCAAAACGATTGCAGCGATGAAAGATACAGATCCTAACTTGAAATTCATTTTTTTCCCTTATCTCACCGTTGTCGTACAAAACCATCATCTCTACTAACTATGAACACCAGGCAGTTGAGGTAATATAAAGATGGTTAAAGAGTCCACAAATGGCCATTTTCATCGAGAGGATGTTGCCCGAGGTGGACTGTGTTGAGTTTCGGCCTACACAACTTTCAAGAGTGCGATGGAGCGTTAAGGAGTTCCGCGAGAACGCGGCAGGAAATCCGAGATTCGAACGTCCATCCCATCTGAGAAAGCTCTCGTAGTCGATATGATGATGAATTCGGTGGCTTTCAAGTCCCTAATGGTGAAGAGTCCATGAAACGAGTTGTGTTAGCCATGTCGGGCGGCGTCGATAGCAGCGTCGCCGCGCATTTGCTGCAACAGCAGGGATTCGACGTTGTCGGTGTTTTCATGCGACACGGCGAAGAACCGGTCGCCTGTGAATCGACAGCGACGGACTCGCTACTGCCTGTGGTGACCTCGCGCACCGATCACAAGCAGGGTTGTTGCACTGCAGCGGATGCCTTGGACGCACGACGCATCGCCGATCGATTGGGAATCCCGTTCTACGCTATTAATTTGCAAGACGACTTCGACAAAATCATGGATTATTTTGTCGACGAATACACTTTGGGACGAACTCCCAACCCTTGCGTCATGTGCAACAACTGGCTCAAGTTTGGAAAGCTCTTCGACTACGCAGACAGTGTCGGTGCCGATTATGTGGCAACCGGTCATTATGCACAGCTCGTGCAATCCGAAGCGGACGAGTTACCGCGATTGATGCGGGGTATCGATCACGGCAAGGATCAATCCTACGTTTTGTTTGGTGTCCGCCCTGACCGCCTGAATCGCATGTTGCTGCCTGTCGGTGGCTATGTGAAGGCAGAAATCAGATCCCTGGCTGCCGAATTAGGAATGCGTGTAGCCGACAAAAAGGACAGCCAAGAGATTTGCTTTGTGACCACGGACCATCACACTGAATTTGTGCAAGCCCGACAGCCTGACGCGAACACGAGGGGCGAGATCGTCACAACGGATGGTGCGATCGTTGCCGAGCACGACGGAATTGAAAAATTCACCGTTGGGCAACGTAAAGGTCTGGGAGTCGCGATGGGAGAGCCCTATTTTGTGGTGGAGATCGAGCCGAAAACCTGTCGAGTGGTCATCGGAAAACACGAAGAGTTGGGACGAAACGCGTTAATCGCAGACCGAGCCAATTGGCTCATCACTTCTCCCAACGAACCACGACGCTGTGCGGCTCAGATTCGCTATAATAGCAGTGCCAAGCCAGCCACTCTGACGCCGATCGACGACCATCAATTCCGAGTGGATTTTGACGAGCCTTGCTTTGGCGTCGCGCCGGGGCAGGCGGTCGTTTGCTATGAGAAAGACCGCGTTTTGGGCGGCGGCTGGATCCGCGAGACCTCCCGCAACGGATTTGAAGGCGGACCAGCCTGACTCACCGGGAAGCCACAAAAAGCGGTGGGCAACATACCCTTCTGCGAAGCAAGCCGCTATGATGTTGGGGTTGAGCGGTTTTCGGCAATCTGTGCCGACGCCCTGCTGCGGATCACGGGTAACGGAGTCACTGTGACCGAACGGCCTCCAACGTGACTTATACAGAGAGAGAATCGGACATGATCGACCTCAGTTCTTTGATCCTGTTTGCCCAGGAAGACGTCGCTACGGGAGGAGTTGGTTTGCTGATTCTCGCGGTCGCGTTGGGAATCTTCGCACTCATCATCCTGATCGTACTGACGTCCTACGGAAAGCTCTGGTTTCAGTCCTATATGTCGGGCGCCGACATCTCACTGGCCAGTCTCATCGGAATGACCTTCCGTCAGGTAACGCCTCGCAACATCGTAACCGCGAAAGTGATGGCAACTCAGGCAGGCCTCGACATTGACCGCACGGACGGCATTTCAACGCCCCGCTTAGAAGCTCATTTCCTCGCTGGCGGTAATGTGATGGGAGTGATCAACGCAATCATCGCGGCACATCGTGCCGGCATCGATCTTGATTTCGACCGCGCCGCCGCGATCGACTTGGCAGGTCGTGATGTCTTGGATGCGGTACGCACCAGCGTTCACCCTAAGGTCATTGACTGCCCAGACCCGGAACGGAGCGGCAAAACGACACTCAGCGCTATTTCCAAGAATGGTGTTGAGTTGCGAATTCGTGCCCGCGTCACCGTCCGCACCAACCTGGAACAATTAATTGGAGGTGCGACGGAGGAAACGATCATCGCTCGCGTTGGTGAGAGCATCATTTCCTCAATTGGTTCTTCCGTAAATCACCTGGAAGTTCTGGAGAACCCAGATCGAATTTCTCGTGCCGTCTTAGATCGAGGCTTGGATGCTCACACCGCCTTCGAAATTGTGTCCATCGACATCGCGGACATCGACGTCGGCGAGAATATTGGAGCACGTCTGCAGGCGGATCAAGCCGAAGCAGATACGCGAGTCGCTCGGGCTCAGGCAGAACAACGGCGTGCCGAAGCGGTTGCCTTCGAGCAGGAGATGAAGGCCAAGGTTGCTGAAAATCAAGCGAGCCTTGTTTTGGCAGAAGCGCAGGTGCCTCAGGCGATGGCTGACGCATTTCGCGACGGCAATCTTCATCCAAGCGGTGCCTGATGTCTCATCGATACGCGGCGAACCGGTGGCGAAAACAAGCCACCGACAGTGTCCGCTTCGGCATCGCAAAGACGAATTCCTGGGAACGGCTCAACGCTTCTACTTTCTCTTCGGCGGCGGATCAACTTTGCCGCGAATCGTATTGTCGTCTCCGTAATAATCACGAAGTCGATTCAACTCGGCCAGCATCTTGGTCTTAACCGGTTCATACGCAGTATCGGCGTAGACGCTTTGCATCTCGTGCGGATCCTTTTCCAGATCGAAGAGTTCCCACTCTCCGACGTGATAGTAATGAATCAACTTGTACCGCCCATCTCGCACGCCGTAATGCCTTCGTACGGAATGGGCTCCCGGAAATTCATAATAGTGGTAATACACTGATTTGCGCCAATCGCCAGGCGTTTGCCCCTCAAGAATAGGCAGAATACTCTCCCCCTGCATATCCTCAGGATCGGGCTCTCCCGCTGCCTCCAGAAAGGTCTGAGCAAAGTCGAGATTCATCACCATGTCGTCGTTGACGGAACCGGGCTCGATTTTGCCCGGCCAACGAATCATCAACGGCGTGCGAAAAGATTCTTCATACATCCAACGTTTGTCATACCAACCGTGTTCGCCGAGATACCATCCTTGGTCTGACGTGTAGATCACGATGGTGTTCTCGGCAAGCCCTGTCTCATCGAGATAGTCGAGCACGCGACCCACGTTGTCATCGACGGAAGCAACACAGCGCAGATAATCTTTCACATAGCGTTGGTACTTCCACTTAATCAAGTCGACGCCTTCCAATTGAGCCTCTTCAAAGGCCAGGTTCTTGGGTCCGTAGGCTGCGTCCCATGCCGCTCGCTGTTCATCCGTGAGCCCGCGTTGTGGAACGAGCTTGAGGTCTCTCGGCGTGAGATGCTCTCGAATCGTCATCGTTTGTTGCGCCGCTGGCGACGCGCGGCCTGAATAATCATCGAAGAGCGTTGCTGGTTCGGGAATGGTCACGTCGTCATATTTGGTGAGATACTTGGGGCCCGGTTGCCAATTCCGATGGGGTGCCTTGTGTTGATACATCAAGAAGAAAGGCTGATCATCATTGCGCTGCTGCAACCATTCCAAAGTCAAATCCGTAATGACATCCGTCGTATATCCTTGCCGCTTGATCACCTGCGATGGATCGTCATCCTGAGCCGTCTTCATCGGAGGGTTGTAGTACGGCCCCTGCCCGATCAACACATTCCAATAGTCAAAGCCAGTGGGCTCGGTCCGCAGATGCCATTTGCCAATCACAGCCGTTTCATAACCTGCAGCCCGCAACAGCTTCGCGACATTTTGTTGAGCACCATCAAACTGATTGCCATTTCGAACAAATCCATTGAGGTGGCTGTATTTGCCCGTCAAGATTGTCGCTCGACACGGTCCGCATATCGAATTAGTGACGAAACAACGATCGAAGCGCATCCCCTCGCTGGCGATTCGATCCAGGTTAGGAGTTTCATTGACACGACTGCCATAACAACTCAACGCCTGGTAGCCATGGTCATCGGACATGATGAACAGAATATTGGGTCGAGTATCAGCGGTAGCAGGTTGCCCCAAAAAAGCGAACTGGAAGCCTACGATTGCGAGCAAAATCGCAACAGCCAAAGATCCATTGAGCTTTATCATGATGTCTTTCCCTAAAAAAAAGGGTCGCACACAGACGCCGCCTGCGTACGACCTTGAAATAGTGTCCGTCGCTTTCGCCTAACCGAACAATGCAGTCACTGCATCCGATTTGACCATTTCACGCGGTTGATTGAGATGGTTGTAGACGATTGAACGAGGAGGCAGTCCTACGGCATGATAAATCGTCGCCAACAGTTCCGTGGGATGCACGGGATTCTCGAGCGGAGCTGACGCCGTCTTGTCGGATTTACCGTAGACCGAACCACGTTTGATGCCCGCACCCGCCAAGCAGGCGGTATAGCAGTAGGGCCAGTGGTCTCGACCGTCATCCGAATTTCCGTTGCCCGATGTACTCAGTCCACGTTGTGGACTTCGACCGAACTCGCCAACGGCAACGACAAGCGTGTCATCGAGCATCCCTCGATCATCCAGATCGGCAATCAACGCGGAAAGACCCGAGTCGAGCATGGGCCCCGACTGATTCTTCATACGTTTCGAGAGTTCAACGTGATGATCCCACGAGTGATTATCGGAGTTTGCGACCTTGGGCCAAATTACCTCGACCACACGCGTTCCGGCTTCGACCAGACGACGCGCCAGCAAGCAGCTTTGACCAAAGGTCGTGCGACCGTAGGCATCCCGAGTCGCCGTCGATTCACGACGCAGATCGAAGGCCTCGCGAGCTCGCCCCGATACGATCAAGCTCAAGGCCGTATCGTAATAGGCGTCCAGGTCGTAATGCTTGACCGCTTCATCAACCGCAGGCATTCCCGCGTTGATCAGGTCACGCAGACGTGCACGTCGTTCAAGTCGCGTCGGCGAAACTTCAGACCGCAACTTCAGATCATCCACATTGACTCGATTCATCTTCGCCATGTCCATATCGTCGCCCTTCGGGAACAACGTATAGGGATCAAAGGCGCGCCCCAAGAAACCAGCCGTTCCGCCCTTGCCCACAACGTTACTTTCCTGAAGTGGACGTGGCATCATCACAAACGGCAGCATGGGGACTTCTGGTGGCTTGGCCCGAATAATGTTCGAACCAAAGGTTGGAAAATCCTTCGGAGTCGGTGGCTCAAGTTGACCCGAGGGGCTGACCTTGTCAGCTGTGTAGCCAGTGTGCATTTGGTAGATGGCCGCCGTGTGATTGAACAGGCCATTGGGTGAGTAGCTCATCGAACGCAGCAAAGTCAACTTGTCGGTGACCTCTGCCAACTTGGGCATGTTCTCGGTGAGGTCCATGCCTGGCACCTTCGACTGGATTCGGCTGAATGCACTTCGCACGTTGTCCGGCACATTATCCTTGGGATCCCAAAGATCAAGGTGACTCGGACCACCCTGCAAATAGAGCATGATGACACTCTTCGCACGTCCGAACCCAGGACCGCCCGCGTAATTCTCACTCGCGTTCGCCTGCTGCTCAGAGCGAATCAAGCTTGCCAGATTCAAACCTAACAAGGCAGAACCCCCGACTCGCAACAATTCACGTCGGGAAACGCCATCCTGTCGGTCGCACAGATCCTTACCACGCTGTCCAGGAATTACGAGCATTCGATCATCTCCTCAAATCTGCTTGTCGCGAGCAAGAGACTCACCTTCCTATCAAACATCGGTTCGAATTCCAACGTCGGCCACCCCATTCGGCGCACCACAGTGCACATCATGAAAGGTTTCGTGGGAGTCGAGTATAAATTTGCTGGAATAGCGGTGTCAAATCGAACTCCCAAACGATCTTCGCGAAACTATAAGAAGCTGTCGCCAAACTCATGATGAAGGTGGGGGTTCGGGGTAAATCGAGCTTGGCACGCACCCGGCAATTCGCTACAACCCCCCGTCCTTTCCAGGGATTATTCACTTCTATCTCCTCTTCCAAATTCACGGAATTCAGCTCGATGCGAATCCTGACGGTGGTGGCATTGCTGGCGGTTTCTTTCATTCCAGCCCCTGCAACGGCAGTTTTACCGCTAAGCGGTGTCGAGTTGCCGGCGGCTCAGCCAATGGCACAAGCCGATCTCAAGGACGAACTCGAAGCGGGTTTGAAAGCGCGACGACCGCAAGAATTCCAGTTCATCGCCAAAGTGGTGGACATGGTCAACCGAAAACAGCTTCCTTTAGAAATGGTCCGGAGCACGTTCATCTGGGCGCGCAAAAAGAAACCTTACCCATATCCTTTCTTTGAACGAGCGCTGATCCAGCGAGCGGCAAAGATTGGTGTCAGGATCAACTGAGTCGGTGATGGCTTCGTGCTGGATTCACCCTTAATCCTGGGTTGCCCAATAGCCACCGCGTTGATGATCGAAGATTGCTTCTGTTCCCCGATGGGAGCGATCGACACCCTCAGGCCCAAACACCTGTTGGCCACGCACCCAGGTTCGCACGGGCCAGCCCTGCAGTTCAACTCCATGCCACGGGCTCCAACCACATTTCGTGAGTTGGTTTTCATTGAGAACCTGTTGTCGCAATTCAAGATCGACGAGTACGAGATCGGCATCATAGCCCACCTCGATTCGTCCCTTGTACAAAAGATCCCAAACACGCGCGGGCGCGTCGCACATCCAATGCACAACCTGCTGGATGGTACAGTGACCACGGTTCACTTGATCCAGCAACAAGGCCAATGAGTTTTCGACCGCCGGTAGTCCGGAGGGTGACGCTGGATACGGTTGTTGCTTTTCCGCCAATTGATGCGGCGCATGATCGGTAGCGATCACCTGTATCTCACCGTCCAGCAATGCTTGCCAAATCCCCTCGTTGTCACTTTTGAGTTTCAGAGAGGGGTTCATTTGGACCAAGGAACCCAGTCGTTCGTAATCATCCACGTTGAAGAACAGATGATGCGGACAGGCTTCAGCCGTCAACAGAGACTGATGATCACGAAACAGTTCCACCTCAGCGGCCGTCGAGACGTGTAAAACGTGAAACCGATGCCGGTGTCGCTTGGCCAGATCCACGGCGCGACGGGTGGCAATCCAAGCAGCCTGGTGGTCGCGTATCTGGGAGTGGATTGCGACATCGTGCACGTCCGCATAGCGCTGTGCATTGGCTTGCACGGTGGCTTCATCTTCGCAATGAGCAGTAATCGGCAAACTCGTCTCGGCAAAGATCTGCTCCAGAGCCTCTTGCTCGTCCACCAGCATGTTGCCGGTACTTGAACCGATAAAGATCTTGATGCCCGGAGTCCGTTGAGCTCTCTTCAATTCGTCGACGTTCTCCGTCGTTGCCCCAATGTAAAAGGCGTAATTCACGATGCTCTTGCCTGCCGCAAGTTCCAGCTTGGCATGCAGGGCATCGCAGGTGGTGGTCGTCGGCGAAGTGTTCGGCATTTCGAAAAACGTGGTCACTCCGCCCTTCGCACAGGCCGCGCTTGCATGAGCTAAATCTTCCTTATGCGTCAGCCCTGGCTCTCGAAAATGAACCTGGTCATCAATGACGCCGGGAATCAAATGCAAACCCGACGCATCAATCACCTCATCTGCCGCGATCTGCATAGCAGGATCGATATCGGCAATCCGAGCATCGTCAACGAGCACATCGACATCGGCTACCTCGTGCGGCAATACAACTTTGGCATTCTTGATGAGCGTGGACATCGTGGAGAGTCTCTTTCCGTTTGCTAATGATGAAAGGAGGCGAGTTCGTTGGCCAGCCGACGCAATCGACCTTCGTATGGCACGCGTTGCAGTGAAGGTCTTGTCGAAAAGCGAGCGATCAACGGATAGCTACTCTGCCGAGTCACGACGCTCTTCGGCCTCAAGCCGATCAAGCCGCTGCTCGATCGCGGTCAGCTTGTCCAGAATCAATGCATGGACGTAGACCGCATCCATCCCCACCGGGCTATCGGCGGAGCGAATCTGATCAATGATCGGCTCAAGTTCACTTTTGGCTTTCATACGAATTTTTCCAACAATCGTGAGTTAAACCACTTTCTCCCAGCCAATTCGACGTGTGAGCCACAACACGATCCCGCCGCAAACCAGAGCGGCGACGATGCAAACAGCTCCCCGTGCATACTGACCGAACAGAATCATGCCGATCGTCGGAATGGTCAGGTAGATCGTGCAGGCAGCAAGCACGGCGGCCAAGACAGCCCACCCCAAATGGCGATCGACATCAACCTCTGGGGCTTGCCTTGCCATCGGTTTCCAACCGGGTCCACCAGGACGAACTTTTCGATAGAACTTCAACAAGGTCTGGTCAGACTCAGGTGCGGTCATGAAGGTAACAAATAGCCATGTGGCAATGGTCGCAATGGCGACGACGAAACCCTGCATCTCAGGCGGTTCCAGAAAGGAGATTCGCGGAGCCACCACAAACCTGACGATCAGAAAGTAAACAAGTGAAGCGATCATCGCCACGATTTCCGACCAGGCGTTAATCCTCCACCAAAACCAGCGCAACATGAAGACGGCCCCCGTCCCCGCTCCTAAGGCAGCGAGCAACTTCCAGGCCTCCTCGACAGAAATATCTCGCATCGCATAGGCAACCACCCCCCCCAATACCAAAACTCCTAGCGAAACAATGCGGGACACGAACGTCAGATGCTGTTCCGGAGCCATGGGAGCCAGGAAGCGTTGATAGACATCGCGCATCAGATAAGAGGCACCCCAATTCATCTGCGTGCTGATGGTCGACATGAAGGCGGCAAAGAAGGTCACCAGCATCAGACCCCGCAACCCATGGGGACTCATGTCTCGAATCACCCAGGCAAAACCGCTGTCGGCTTTCAGATTCGGTTGACCGGGAACCTCATTACCGAGTCCCACCTCGCGTATCTCGGGATAGGTCGCCAGCGCAACGAAGGCCACAATCAACCAAGGCCAGGGTCGAATGCAATAATGCGCAAATTGATACCACAGTGTCGCCAACAGGGCATGTCGTTCGTCTTTGCAGGCAGCCATGCGTTGGACAATGTAGCCGCCACCGCCCGGCTCGGCTCCGGGATACCATGTTGCCCACCACTGCACGAATAGGAAAACCATGAAAATATGCAGCGGCATCCAGGGATCTGCTGCGGTGAAGTCGGGCAAGAATCGAAATGCTTGATCGTCACCGAATCGTTCCGTGACCTTTGCCTGCAGGTTCCCCATACCCCCGACATAATCGACAGCAACATAGGCCAACAGAATACAGCCGATCATGGCAACGAAGAATTGGATAAAGTCGGTTATCGCCACGCCCCATAGTCCCGAAAGACTACAGTAAACACCCACCACCGTAAGACAAGCGACGATCACCAACCAATCGTCCCAGCTGCCGTCGGCCACGATGGGACCAGCCCCTGAAAGCACGGTCTCCTTCAGGATCGTCAACATGGCTCCCGTGACCCAACCGATAATGATCGGATTGACGATCAAGGCGATGTAAAGTGCTCGCACACATCGGAGCGCGGCAGCGGGCGATCCGGAATAGCGCATCTCGACCAATTCAACATCCGTCAGCACCTCGGCACGACGCCACATCCGCGCGTAGATGAATACCGTGAACATGCCCCCCAGAGCGAACGACCACCAGAACCAATTACCGGCGAGGCCATTCTTGGCAACCAGGCCCGTCACTGCCAGCGGGGTATCGGCGGCAAACGTCGTTGCCACCATGGACGTTCCGGCAATCCACCACGGCAAGGATCGACCTGAAATAAAGTAATCCGTCAGACTTCGTCCAGCTCGACGACTGAACCACAAGCCGATCCCTAAGGTGACCGAAAAGTAAGAAACGATGATAAGCCAGTCTAGATAATTGAGCGTCATGCACAGCAAGATACATGACTCGCGCGAAAGCGAAAACCGGAGGCAACCGGATCAGTCTCGCGATGGCTTACTGCCTTCAGACCTGCCACTCTGCTGCTGAATGGCACGCATAAACTCCATTTGTCTCCGGAAGCGGTCAAAATTCGAGCCAGAACGTCCATCTCCGGATGACCGTTCGCGTGCTGATCCCGAACTGCTAGAGGAAGAACCGCCGCCAGCACCGGCTCCAGAAGAACCAGCGGACGCGCCCAACGTAGCCCCAGAGGTATTCGACTCGCCAACCAACGCCGACAGTGCTTGCCGAACAAGTTCCGGATCGGCCTCGCGTAAGGTGACCACTCGAGAGGTCTCCATGACTTCTGAATTCGGCTGATCCAGTTGTTCGACAAGCGTCTGAACCTCGGTAAACAGCACATCGGGAGCAACGACGATAAGTGAATTGCGACGAGCGTCGACCCCGACCGTCATTTTCGTTTGCTCCTCTGCTGCACGGTCGTTTTTCGATCGATTTCCACCGCCACCTCGTAAGGCTCGAATAAATTCTTCGGGACTCGGCTGTCGCTGACGACCGGAACCACCACCATTCGCAAGCCGATTCGCATATACTTCTCGCACGACTTGCGCAATTTCATTCACCGGTACGTATCTCACAGGAATGGCACGAGGTGCGGGAATCGTTTCGACGACAACATTGCTCTGACGCTGATCGATAATCTCCAACATCGACTCAATCAATTGCATGTCCTCAGCGTTCGCCTGCACAATCAAGAAATTGAGTCGAGGTTCCGTCACAATTTTGAAGGAACCTGAGGAGCTATAAGTCGCGGCTCCGCCCTGTCCTCCAAGTCCCAATAGGGAACCGACGAGTCCGCCTCCGGCATCTCCGAGTGCGGCTCCGGCAAGACTGCCCAGCAATCCACCGCCACCACCACCGCCGCCACCGCCACCCGACGAGGACGAACCGCCCAGCACTTCTGTCAGGACGGCAGCTGCAGATTCAGCCGTCGCGTGCCTCAAATAAAAGACAGCAAATTCACTGCCGCTCGCCTCGCGTTGGCTGAGTGACACGATCAGGTTTTCAAATTCGTCAAGTGCATCGAGATCACGAGAACCGACGAGCAAACCATTCGGGCTCTGGACAATAACAATGTCAGCACCCGGAACGTTGGCGTTATCAGCATTCTCTTCGCCTTGCCCTGCCTGTTCATCGTCGTTGGTGCTGTTACCGCTTTCGGTATTATTGATGACCGGATCGACAATCGGTTGCGTCTGCAATGCCAACAGCTGACCGATCGGAGTTGCCTGGAAGAGATTCATCATTTCCAAATCGGCCGA
>MDTD01186073.1_pt1 | contig 11494 bp, 10 predicted proteins | sample 811221 | NCBI WGS metagenome assembly MDTD01 (sample SAMN05326646, study PRJNA326480) | marine metagenome | isolation source: seawater | place: Pacific Ocean: South West | collected 2011
CTCTTTGTTTCTCCAAATTTAATTAATTGATTGATAACATTAGACGCTGCATTAGCTGGTATTGCAAAACCAATTCCTATTGATCCTGATTGACCTGGAGCAATAATTGCGGTGTTTATTCCAATTACTTCACCTTTAAGATTAAATAAAGGACCTCCAGAGTTACCTTGGTTAATAGAAGCGTCAGTTTGTATAAAATCATCATATCTTGTTAAATTAATATCTCTATTTCTTGCTGAAATAATTCCTGCGGTTACTGTTCCCCCTAAGCCAAATGGATTACCAATTGCTACCGCCCAATCCCCAACTCTTGCTTTATCTGAGTCTCCAAATTTTACAGTTGTGAATTTTTCGTTTGTTTCCATTTTTAAAACAGCAATATCCATATAAGGATCAGCGCCTAAAACTTTTGCCTTATATTCTTTATCTCCTACTCTAACTAAAATATCTTCTGCGTTTGCGATAACATGATTGTTAGTAATTACTGTTCCATTATCTTGAATGATAAAACCAGATCCTAAAGACGAAGCTTTTCTCTCTGTAGGTCTCTCAAAATCTTTGAACATTTCACCAAAAGGGGATCCTGGCGGAAATTGGAAAGGAAACTGATTTGTTGTAGTCCTTACGGTTTGGGTAGTAGAGATATTAACCACAGAGGGCATTAATTTTTCTGCTAAGTCGGCAAAAGACTCAGGTACAGGCTTAGCATTAACTAAAGAAAAGTTAAGTATAAAGAGTACAAATAATATTTTTTTAAAAAAATTCATTTAATTTTTTATATACCAAATTATTATAAACCCTATAATCAAAAAAACAGTGCCTAGTGACCTTAATTTACTTTCAGGTGTATTTTTGATTATTTCTAACATACTTTTAATTCTTGACGGGAAAATGGCTAAAAGCAAACCCTCCGCAAAAAATATTAAGCCAATTGCTATTATGAACTCTTCCACAATTATATTTTATATTTACCTTTTAAGAGCAGGTTTGACAGATTTTCCGAAGAATTTAAAGAATTCACTATCAGGTGATAATACTAGAGAGGTTTCTCCTCCAATTAACGCTTTTTCATAGGCTTGCATAGCTCTATAAAAAGCAAAGAATTGTGGGTCTCTACCAAACGCATTTGCAAATATTTTATTCCTTTCACCATCACCCTCACCTTTCATAATCTCTGATTTTTTATTTGCTTGAGCTAAAATAACTGTAACATCTTTATCTGCTGTAGATCTTATTTTTTGGGCAATCTCTGCTCCTTGGGCTCTAAATTCTTTTGCTTCTCTCTCCCTCTCAGTTTGCATTCTTTTGTAAATTGCTTCACTGTTTGCTGGAGGTAAATCTGCTCTCTTAATTCTTACATCGACAATAGTAATTCCAAAATTCTTTGCCTCTTCATTCACTTGAGATTGAATAATCTGCATTTGTCTCGCCCTATCTGTAGATAATAGAGTAGCCAATTCTTGTGTACCTAAAACACCTCTAATTCTAGAATTAATGATTGTAGACAATCTTGATCTAGCAACTCTTTCATTGCCTACTGAAATATAAAACTTTAAAGGATCCACTATTTTAAATCTCGCGAATGCGTCAACGATTAATCTTTTTTGATCAGCTGCAATTACTTCCTCAGGGTCATTATCTAAATTTAAAATTCTTTTATCTAAGAAAACTACGTTCTGAATAAATGGTAATTTAAAGTTAAGTCCAGCTTTTGTTACAATTTTCTTTGGATCACCAAATTGAAGAACAATAGCTTGGCTTATTTCTTGTACAATAAACAAAGATTGGAAAGCAGTTACTGCAATAATAATAATTGCTGGAACTATAAATTTAACTCCTTTCATTAATTATTACCTCCTGATTTTTTTAATTCCGGTAGAGGCAAATAAGGAACAACGCCTGAACCTGACTCTTTATCTATTATTACCTTATCTATATCTGCTAAAACCTTTTCCATAGTTTCAAGGTACATTCTTTCCTGCGTTACTTGTTTTGCATCTTTATACTCATTATATATTGCTAAAAATCTGCTCGCTTCACCCTCAGCTTTTGCAACCACTTCTTTTTTATAAGCCTCTGCTTGTTGCAAAACTTGTTCTGCTTCACCTCGTGCTCTTGGAATTACATCATTTGCATATGCTTCAGCTTCATTTTTAGATCTTTCTCTATCTGCTCTCGCAGCTTGAACGTCTCTAAAAGCATCTATGACTTGTTCTGGTGGATCGGCTTGTTGCGTTTGAACTTGGGTTACTTGTATTCCAGAGCCATACTCGTCTAAAATTTGTTGAGTAATTTCTTGAACTTCAATCTCTATTCCGGATCTTCCCTCAGTCAAAATACTTTGAATTCTATTTTTAGCTATAACTTCTCTCATAGCTGTTTCTGAGGCAGCTTTTACTGTCTCCACTGGACTTTGAATATTAAATAAAAATTTTTGAGCATCTTTAATTACCCAAAACACTGAATAGTTTATGTCAACTATATTTTCATCTCCGGTCAACATTAAACTTTCCTCTGGCACATTCCCAACTCCAGAAGATCTTCCCGTGTCACTGGCCGGTCTAAAACCTACATCAACTCGATTTACTTTTGTTACTTTTGGAGTAAGCACTCTTTCAAAGGGTGTTGGAAAATGGTAATGCAATCCGGGTTGAGTAGTATTCACGTATTTACCAAATCTTAAAACTACTCCTTGTTCGTCAGGTAATACTCTATAGAGGCCACTTGCGACGTACAGTAAAGCAACAATAATTAAACCGATTATTATTGGTCGAGAACCACCAGATTTGCCACCAGAAAATTTATTAATAGTTTTTTGAAAATTTTTTATTAAGTCATCAAGATTTGGTGGATCTTGTCTAGCACCAGAACCGTTTCCTCCGGCGCCTCTTCCTCCGTCTCCACCTGGAGGTGTTCCCCAAGGCGATTGGTTGTTTAAAGTCTTGTCTTTAAAGCTCATGTCACTTTATATAGTGACTTTTATCCCAAAAACAAGTTAAGAAGGAGCGCTAAAATGTCTAAATTGTTTAATATATTAAAAAGATGAGCCAAAAACCTCCGCCAAAACAATTTGTTAAAACCCCAATTAATGGAACAAAGTTTGTTGTCTTAGTCTCAAGTGCTAAAGGAGGTGTTGGAAAATCAACTGTAGCAATTAATCTTGCTTTTGCTCTACAATATTTAGGATTTAAAATTGGAATTCTCGATGCTGATGTTTACGGTCCTTCTCTTCCAAAGCTATTAGATTTAATTGACAAACCAAAAAGTGAAGATGGTAAATCAATAATGCCATTAGAAAAATATGATGCTCAGTGTATGTCTATGGGTTTTTTAGTAGATGAACAGACACCTATGATCTGGAGAGGTCCTATGGTTATTAGTGCTTTGAAAACTATGACCCAAAAAGTTTTATGGAAAAACAGAGACATAATTATAGTTGATATGCCACCAGGAACGGGGGATACCCAACTTACATTTGCTCAAGAGGTAAAAGTTGATGGTGCTATAATTGTTTCAACGCCTCAAGACTTAGCTTTGCTTGATGTAAAGAGAGGAATTCAAATGTTTGATAAAACTGGAGTAAAAATTTTAGGATTAATTGATAACATGAGTTACTTCAAAGGTGATGATGATAAAAAATATAAAATCTTTGGAGAAAGTGGGGTTGAAGAAACTGCTAAAAAATTTAATAAAGAATTTTTAGGTCATTTACCTATTCATCAAGACTTAAGAAGTTCAGCAGATAAAGGTGATCCTTTAACACATTCTGAGCCTGAACATGAAGTTTCTAAGCTTTTTTTAGATATTGCTAAGAAAATTAAGATGTCTTTAGAAAAATAATGTATAATTAGATCACTAAGTAAACTTAAAAAAGTTTGATGATTACAAAAAAAGCAAAGCTTACAAGAGTTCTTAAAAATCTTTATTTCACCAGGAATGAACCTATTAGTTTAGTTCATTTTTTAACAAATAGATGTAATGCAAGATGTTCATTTTGTTTTATAGATTTCGATGATCCAAAAACTTTTGCAAATGAGCTAAGTTTAGAAGAGATATCAATACTTACAAAAAATTTAGGTAAATCACTTTTAAATATTAATTTTACTGGTGGTGAGCCCTTCGCCCGAAAAGAGATTAATGAGATAGCTGATTTATATATTAAAAACACTACAATACAATCTATGTATATAACAACTAATGGAAGTCTTCCAGATAGAACAATCTCTTTTGCTAAAAATATAATAAATAAATATAAACACATCGAATTAACTTTCCAAATTTCAATAGATGATGCGCCTGAAAAACATAATGCAGTTAGAAAAGTAAAACATTTATTTGATAATTGTTACGAAACTTATCATGCGCTCAAAAAAATTGATGAGAGGATTACACCAGTCGTAGCGATAACTATTAGCGATCAGAACTCAGAAAATATAAAAGAAATTTATCGCTCTTTCGTCGAAAAATATAATTTCAATTCAATTAAATGTATTGCAGTAAGAGATGAAGGAGTTTTTAAAACACCAAAAGAAAGTAAACAAAAAATATTTGACGCTTACAATTGGCTTTCAAAACAGATTGAGGATGACTCGAATAAAAAAATACTTAAAAATTATAATTTGTTTAGTATTCAAGGAAAGTTACATAGAGAGAAAGATAAAATCGCAAATGAAATGGTTCGCAAAATGTATATGAGTCCACAATATATAAGTCCTTGTCATGCTGGTTCTCTTTTTGGAATTATCTCAGCTTCAGGATCAGTCTTTCCATGTGAGATTTTAGAAAATGATAAAATCGGAGAGCTAAGGGAATTTAACATGAATTTTATGGACTTATGGAATACAGATACAAGGAAAAAGATTAAAAAAAATATTTTAAAACAAAATTGTCATTGTACGTACGAATGTGCTTTAAGCTACAATGTTTTATCTAACTGGAGATACCAACCTAGTCTTGTAAGATCGATTATTAAAAAATAATTTAATGTCAAAGATTAATATAATTATTCCATCAATCGGTATTGATAATAGATTGTTAAGGTGTCTAAATGGAATTTCGAGACAATCTTTTAAGAAATTTTTTGTGACAATTATATTAGATAAAACAGAAAATAAGTTGTTGCTAAAAAAATATAGATTTAAAATAAACTTAATTAAATTACCAAAAGAAACGATGTCAAAAAAAAGAAATTTGGCAGCTAAAAAATTTAACTCAAAAATTTTAGCTTTTATAGACAGTGACGCTTCGCCTGGAAAAAATTGGTTAAGAAATGCACACAATGAATTAAAAAGAAATGATATCCAAGTAACCGGAGGTCCTAACTTACCATTTGACTATGAGAATTTTTGGAAAAAAATAACACATTTTTGTAAAAGATCTTATTTCGTTACTGCTAAATATAATTTCATTAATTACAAAAGTATAAACAAATATACTGATTTATTACACTCATCTAATTTTCTGATTTTAAGAGGGATATACAGCAGTGTTAATGGGATGGACGAAAAAATATATATTGGGGAAGACCACGATTTATTTTTCAGACTAAAAAAAAAGTTTAAAGATTTAAAAATTTCTTTTAAAAAAAATATATTTGTTTATCACGAAGATAGAGAACTTAAATACTTTTTATTTCAAAGATTTTGCTATGGTCTAAATGTATTTACTTCAAAAAATACCATTAAGAAAAGATTATTCGCTTTCATTCCATTCGGTATTTTAATCTTTCTTGCTTTACTTTTAATTAAAGATGTAAATTATTTTTTTAACACTATATTTTTATTTCTTTTAATTAGTGGACCAATAATTTTTTGGGATATTAATAAATATGTTAAAGATAATATGGAAAAATTAGTAGTTCTAATTGCAATCTATCTCTCAAATATATTTTATGGTCTAGGTACAATAATTTATTTTTTTGGTTTAAGAAAATTTATTGAGCGTAAAATATATAGATCAATAAAAACAGAAAAAGCAGCGAAGTAAAATGTCCAATACTTTATCTGTAATATTCCCTTTATATAATGAGGAAAAAAGACTTCATTTTACTTTTAAAGATATTTTAAAATTTAATAAAAAAAACTTTTTTTCAAAAGTTGAGTATCTATTTATAGATGACGGTAGTGAAGATAAATCTAGTCTTAAGATAGCTAACTTTATTAAAAAAAATAAAAGAAAAAATATAAAATACCGCTTGATAAAACTAAAAAGTAATTCTGGAAAGGGCTATGCTCTTAAAACAGGGGTTGGAAAATCAAACTTAAAATGGATTTTAACTTTAGATACTGATATTTCCGTTTCACTTGAACAAATAAATATTTGGCAAAAAAAATATAATTTACTCTCAACATCATCGGATAAAGTTTTTTTTGGTTCAAGAAGTTTGCCTGACTCAAAAATTACTTTCAAATTTTATAGAAAGTTCTTAGGAATTATTTTTTCCAACTTTGTTAAATTTTTATTTAATACAAATGTTAATGATAGCCAATGTGGATTTAAATTGTATGAAAAAAAAAATGCTAAAAAAATATTTAACCAATTAAAAAATAATGGTTTTTCTCATGATGTTGAAATAGTCAAAATATGTCAAATATTAAATATTAAAATTGAAGAAATTCCAGTAAATTGGATTCATAGAAAAGATAGTAAACTGAATATCTTTATTGATACTTTTAAGATGTTTTTTGAATTAATAAGAATTAAATTTTTTAATTAAATAATAATGAATAAACTTGATCAAAAAAAACATTTAATATTTCTATCAATATTATCTTTAAGTTATTTGGTCCCTCTTATTATATTTGGTAAAATTACGCTTTTTTATAACGACACTTTAGATGCAGAGATAATTTATAACAAAATAATCGGAAAATTTTTGAGCGGTGATGTTGATGCTGTCAAAATATTTTTAAATGGTGAAATAAAAATAGAATATTTAAGAAGAGCTTTATTTCCGACAATGTTTTTATACTCTTTTTTAAATACAGAATTGGCTTATTGGATAACAGATATATTAGTAAAAGTTATTTCCTATTATAGTTTTTTTACTCTAGCAAAAAAAATCAATAAAAATTTATTTTTATGCGCATTCGTTGCTTGTCTGTATGCTTCGATGAATATATATACCTGGACAGATTTTGGCTTAGCTATCTTGCCTTATCTAGTTTATTTAATTTTATATAAAAAAGCATTAAATATAAAACACTTAATCATAATAATATTTTTTGGAATAAATTCTGATGTAGTAATGACAGGAATGTTTATTCCAATTCTTATTATTTTTCTCTTCTTTTTTGACAGAACAAAATTTTTAAATTCCCTCAAAATATTTTCCTTATTTTCTATTTGCATTATAGCAATAAATTGGCCACTTATCATGGTTGGCTTAAAATCTACCGTTGAGTTACATAGAGAGGAATTTATTAGAACCTCTTTGCCTTTTTTAAGTGTGTTAATTTTTTATTTAAAGTCTTTAATTGGAATTCCCTCTTTTGAAAATATTGGCTCTGGCTTTATTCGTGGGCTTCCATTTAGTTTTTTAAAACTTCCTATTTTACTAGGTTTTTTTTTAACAAAAAATATTAAGATAAAAATTTCTTTATTTGCAATAATCTTGACTAGTTTATTTCTTGATCTTCTTAAGTATGAAGGTGTTGCAAATTTAATTAATGACTCTGAAAATATATTCAAAACGTTAACTTGGGATTATATGGCTAGAGCTGAAGTTTTTTTTTACGCTTTTGCGTTAATCTATATTTTCAAAGAAAAGAGTTTTTATACTAAAATTTTATCTGTATTTGTTTTAATTGCTATAATCTTATTTCAAATTAATTCTTTAATAGTTCCCTTTGTTAAAGACAAAATTTACAAAATAGAAAATTACCAAAATTTATTTACATTTAAAGGTTACTACAATCACTATGATTATTCTAAAATAAAAAACATAGTAAAAAATAAAAGAGTAATTTCAGTAGGAGTAGATCCTATGGTTTCAGTTTATCATGATATCAATGTTATGGATGGTTATCATACAATCTATCCACTCTCATATAAAAAGAAATTTCGAAAAATAATAAAAAATGAATTGGAGGCAAATATATTTTATAAAAATTATTACGATAATTTTGGAAGTAGAGTATATACCACACTTTATCATCCTAAAGATGCAAATAACATAAAATTAAACTTTAAAGCGGCAAAAGAACTCGGGACTTATTATATTGTTTCAAAATATAAATTAGATTCATATGATATAACTTTAATATTAGATGGATGTTATGCAAATGACTTGTGCCTATATAAAATCAATTGAAGCAGCGAAGAAAATATTAAATTTTAGATTATTAATTTTTACTACTTTTTCTTTTTTGCTATTAAATTCTGAAACAATTTCGAGAGAAGAATATTGGAATTTTAGCAATGGTAATTTTGAGGCACACAAATTTTCCAATTTGAAACAAATAAATACTGATAATATTTCAAATTTAAAAATTGTGTGGAACCATCAAAATGGTTTTATACCAAAGAATAAAAACAATAGTCAGATTACTCCAATATTTACTGGTAAGTCTGTAATTATTTCAACAGTAAATGATAATTTGATATCCCTCGACCCAGGAACTGGTGGCGAAAAATGGAGAATTAAACTTAAAAATCCAACAGCAAAAAGAGGTCTTCTTTATTTGAAACAGTATAATTCTATTTTTGCCTCAACGGGATCTGGAGTAGTTGCAATTAATGAAACAACAGGTAAAATTAATAAAAAATTGGGTAAACAAGGTTATTTTGGTAACTCCAAATCATTACTTTCTCCAATTGTTCATAAAGAAAAAGTTCTTGTAGCATTTTTAAATAAAGTTGAAAGTTTTTCTCTTAAAGAAGGAAAAAGAAATTGGACTTTTAATCTTAATGGTGCAAGAGTTTGGTCAGGTTTTTCGTACGATAAAACAACTAACACAGTAGCAATCGTTACAAGTAATTTAGTTCATTTATGGGGTAAGACAGACATAAATCCTGATTATACAAATAGTCTTATATTATTAAATGGTGATACAGGTGAGATTAAGTGTAAATTTAAAGACGTCCACCACGATCACTGGGACTTTGATATGGTAGGAAGTCCGATTTTTACAGATGTTAAAACTTCTGGTCAATCAAAAAGAGCCGTATATGCATTTTCAAAAACAGGTAATATATTTGCGATTAATATTGATACTTGTAAATTTTTATTTGATAAGAAAGAAAATTTTAAAATATTAAAAACTGATAAGTCTAAATATAACCAAACTTATTCATCAGAACAAACTAAAATATTATTACCTGAACCTCTTTTAGATCAGAAATATGATCTTGATGGTTTTTTAGAAACATTAAACGATAAAGAAAATATTGAATATTTAAAATTTAGAACTAGAAATTCAAAATTTAATAAAGAATTTATACCATTATCTTTAGATTATGATGTATTGATGTATGGTTTGCATGGAGGACCTTCATGGTATGGAGGAACTTTAGATCTTGTTAATGATCAAATTATAATCCCTTCAAATCATTATCCTTGGGTTCTTAGAAGTTACTATTATGATAGATTGCTAAATAAAGTTGTTAATTTAAATGATAAATTTTTTTCAATATTTTCGAAAGCCGACTACGCCTCACCTTTTCAAAAAAAAACTAAAAAGCTAACTAGTGAAACAATTAAAAAAGTCTATTCAAAGTTACCGTATTTGATTGATGCAAAGGGAAGAAATTTGTATGAGTCAAAATGTCAGAGTTGTCATGGAATTAACCGTAAAGGTAAGTATGCAAGCGAAACAGAAGGAGATAAATATATTCCAAATTTAATAGGTGTAAGTTTTACGAATAAAATAAGATCTTTAGATAATATAGAAAAATTTAATTACTCTCATTCGTATGTAAAAGGAATGCCAAAATTAAGCGAGGTTGAGCTTAAAAAAATTAAAAATTATTTAAATGAACACGACGAAATTTTGAAGAAATATAATTTACTTAGGGAATGGGGGTCATGGCAACTATTTTTAGACAAAGATAAATTACCCGCATCTACTCCTCCATGGGGAAAAATAAATGCAATAGATATTAACACAGGTAAACTTAATTGGTCGATCCCATTTGGATCAAGACAAACAAATTCAGGGAAAATAATAGGAGATAAAAATTTTGGAGGAGTATTAAGTACTGCAGGAAATTTAGTTTTTGCGACTGGAACCCCAGATAAATTTTTATATGCTTATGACTCCAAATCAGGCGAAAAAATTTGGGAATATGAATTACCTTTTGCTGGCTCTTCATCTCCAATGACATATTTTTATGAAGGAGAGCAGTATATATTGGTAAACTCAGGAGGAGGAAAGTTTTTTGGTTATGATGAGAATTTAGGCGACCAAATGATAGCGTTTAAATTAAATTAATTTATTTTTAAGCTCTAAGGTTTCCATTAACTCATTCCATTCCCTTTTGCCTAAACCAGAGTTTTCATATTTAATCTTATTGCCATTTAACATAGATCTTATTATTTTTAATCCTTTAGCTGAAACATGAGCTGCCCCAACTCTGTAGTCTAAAAATGCTGCGTGTGTAATTGGAACCCATTTTTTTACAGTTTCTAACATTGTCTCTGCATAAACTCTAATTTCATATTGCGCGTGACTATCAGCTCTCAAAAATAAAAAATTGAGCAAATTTAATAAATCAGTTTTCCAATACCACTGAGTATAAGAGTTTAAGGTTAAGTTCATTCTAGCAAGCTCTCTTGCAAGACCAGCTTTATTTTTGTCAATAGTTGTTCCATCAAATTTTTCGTTTAGCATTTTTTCATAATTTCCATACGTTCGTGTAGCATCATCTTTTAAAATCTTTAAAACTTCATCAGCCTGTTCTCCAGTTATCAAATCTCCTCGTCCCTGTCTGTTTGAAGTTGATTGAGCTGATAACTGATCCTTGCTTGGAATGTAAAATTCTTTATCCAATATTGAGTATCTTGCTGAGTATTCGTTGACGTTTGCAGTTCTGTGTCTTATCCATTGACGTGCAATAAAAATTGGAAGTTTGACATGATATTTTATTTCACACATTTCAAAAGGTGTAGAATGCCAATGCCTCATTAAATATTTTATCAACCCTTCATCGGTTGAAACTTTTTTTGTTCCTTTTCCATACGATACCCTTGCTGACTGAACTATTGAACTATCATCTCCCATATAGTCAACCACTCTCACAAAACCATGATCTAAGACAGGTAGAGCTTCATAAAGAATCTTTTCTAACTCTTGAGATGTAACACGTTTAGTTGTGTTTTTTTGAGTTTGTTGATCTGCAATTTCTTGCTTTTGTTCTGGTGTAAGTTTCATTTTGAAATAATTTATTGAATCTCTCTATAAGAGTTTTATATTAATAGTGTTGGTTTTCCAACTATGACGATAAACGAATTTCGTAATAAACATTACGGACGTGGGGGCAGTACCCACCACCTCCA
>MDTD01058981.1_pt1 | contig 11493 bp, 13 predicted proteins | sample 811221 | NCBI WGS metagenome assembly MDTD01 (sample SAMN05326646, study PRJNA326480) | marine metagenome | isolation source: seawater | place: Pacific Ocean: South West | collected 2011
CGGCGACTCGTGGTCGGGCGTCTATCGCTACCGCCGCGCGTGACCGCACTTTCGATTTCATTTCAATTTTAATTTACTTTATGACTTTGCCGCGCCGCGCGCGCGCCCTCGACATCCCTGCCCAACGGGAGTCCCCCAATCGACGGTTCAGGACCCACCGTTAGCGCTCCCCGCGAAAGACACGGTGTCGACGTCGCCGCCGCGCGCTTTTCCCCCGTCCGCGTTTCATTTCCTCGCCGTCGCGCCCGTCCGACGCCCGTCATGGCGCGCGCGCGCGCGACGCCGATCGTCGTCGATGCCGTTCGACGTTCCGCGCCCCGATCGCGCCGCCCGAAGAGCGCCGCGCGTCGCGCGTCGACGAAATCCATCGCCGAGCCCGACCGCGCCGCCGGCGACGCGTCCGCGCCCGCGCCCGCGCTTAAAAAGGTGTCCATGGTCTCCCTCGGGTGCCCGAAGAACACGGTGGACGGAGAGGTGATGCTCGGAGATCTCTACGCCAACGGATTCGACATCACGGACGATCACGATGAGGCGGACGCCATCATCATCAATTCGTGCGGATTCGTCGAGGATGCGAAAAACGAGAGCGTCGAGGCGATTTTAGAGGCGTCGCAGTTGAGCAAGGACGGGAGTAAGAAGATCGTCGTCACGGGATGCCTCGCGCAGAGGTATGCGAACGATCTGGCGAACGAGTTACCGGAGGCGGACGTGATCGTGGGGTTTGAAAACTACGGAAACTTGCCCAAGACGGTGGGGGGGTTGCTCGGGGTGGAGGCGGAGCCGGGACTCTTAATTCCGCAGCAGGCGCGAGTGCAGGTGGGAGGGGCGAGTCCGCCGTTCAGAGCGGAGGTGAAGAGGTTGAGAATCACGCCCAAGCACACGGCGTACCTTCGCGTGGCGGAGGGGTGCGATCACAAGTGTACTTTTTGTGCAATTCCGAGTTTCCGAGGACGTTTCCGCTCCAAGCCGTGGGACTCGATCATCGACGAGGCCAAGGCGCTGGCGGATTCGGGCGTGCGCGAGCTCAACTTGATCGCGGAGGATACGAATCAGTGGGGGATCGACATGCGAGCGAGCGATGGTCGCGGGTTGGCGGAGTTGTTGTACGCGCTCGCAGAGGTTGAGGGTATCGAGTGGATGCGCATTTTGTATGCGTACCCGTCCTACTTTTCGGACGAGCTCGTGCAAGCGATCGCGGACATTCCGCAAGTGTGCAAATACATTGATATTCCGCTTCAACACATCACCAACCTCTCGCTTTTGCGAATGAATAGACCTCCTCGTCAACACACCGAGGATTTGCTGTACAAGCTGCGCGACAGAATTCCGGGTTTGGCGCTCCGTACCACCTTTATCAGCGGTTTCCCGGGAGAGACGGAGGAAGAACACGAGGAACTCATGGAATTCTGCCGCGAGTTCAAGTTCGAGCGTCTCGGTGCGTTCGCGTACAGCGAAGAGGACGGCACTCCCGCCATGGAGTATCCCGACCAAGTGCCGGAGGAAATCAGAGCGATTCGCCGAGATCAACTCGTGTCGCAACAACAGGAGATCAGCGAAGATTTCGCGATGAGCCGCGTCAGTACGGACGTGGATGTGTTAATAGATAATTGGGATGAGGAGATGCAGGCATTCATCGGGCGCACGACGCTCGAGGCTCCGGATATCGATCCAGTCGTCTTCGTCACAGAGGATAAAACAAAGGGCTTGCCGCCGATCGAGCCGGGTCAGATGCGACGATGCAACGTCATCGGGTCGAGCCTGTTCGATCTCGAGGCGCAGCCGATCGTGTAAGATGTTTGTTATGTTTTCACGCGCAGAATAACCAATTCAACGTTATACTTTTAATGCCACACATATTTACTGTATTGGAATTTCATTCTCTCACAACATCTTTTACAAGCTAAACTTCTACAACATGTACACCTCGTCGATCACCGAGTAAAGTTAAAGACCGAAAAGGAGTCGTCGTCTTTCTTGTCGTCGCCTTTATCTTCGTCGTCGTCGTCGTCGTCGATGGATAATCGCAACTCTCCCAAGGGTAACGATCTCGGCGTCGGAAGCGTCTGCTTGGCCAATTTGCCAACTTCGCCTCGAATTTTCGGTGTTTCGGAGATGAGTTTGTTCCGTAATCGTACGTACTCTTTGAAAGATTCAATCAACCAAGGAATGCGCGTCTTTTGCACATCCTTAAAGTTTGGTCGACGCCCCTTGGCTTGCTCGAAGCCGTCGCTCCAGCTCGCCAACTCGTCGCGCAGTCTCGCGTACGCGCTGAGCTCGTAAGAAAACTGATTCACCTTGACTGTCGACGACGCGATCTTCTCCGCCCGAGACGTCGACTTTTTCATCGCGATCAGTTTCGTCAACCTCGCCGTCCGTTCCTTGTCCGCCTTTTCCTTCCTCTGTTTCGCCGTCAACGGCGCGGCTTCCGAGACCTCCCCAAACGACGTCGTCGCCGACGCACCCGCCTCCAACCTCGCCTTCTTCCACCGTGTGCGCTGTGCCGCCGCAATCTTTTTCCTCGATTCCACGCTCCTTCGCGTGCCCACGCGCGAGACGGCCAACGACACCCTCGCCGCGGCGCGCGTCCCCGCGCGCTTCGCCGCCTCCTCCTCAACCTCCTCAACCTCCCCCGCGCGCGGGACCACCGCCTCGGATCCACCCTCCGCGCGCATCATCTCCGGAAACTTCATCGACAGCGTCGCGAGATGTTTCCGCACGCCCTCGGCGTCGCCTCGGTGCACTTCCTTTCGCGGCCGTCCCCGCCGTTCGCCCTCCGTCCCCGCGCGCCGCCTCTGCGCCCCACCCCTTCTCGGCGTCCCACGCCTCGCGCGCGCGCGCGTCGACGTCGACATCGACATCGACATCGACGACGCCATACCGCGCGTCGTCGTCGTCGACGCGCGCCGACGTCTCTCGCGTCCGACGCCGGACGACCTCGTCCCTCGGGATCGATCGCGCGCGGATAAGTCGTGATGATGGACGACACACCGTTCTTTCGTCACCCGTCACGTCTCGGACATTCACACCATACACAAACAAAAAAGTAACCCATGAACGAAAAGAACACCACGACCGTCCCCACACCGGCGTCCCCGTCTCGGTCGGTCGGTCCATCGCGCACACATGGGATTTCACACACCTCGACTACGCACGGTCAATCCCATCCACACGATGCTAAACACCACCACCGCGCGCCCGCGCGCGCGCGCGCGGCCTCGCGACGGATGACGCGCCGTTCGACCGCGTCCCGCCCCCCCCCACCGCACACACGAACGCACGCGCGCCCGCACCGCAACACATGTCTACCATTTTCACCACCTCTCTCTCCGCCAAGGCCTCCGCCAAGGTACGTCTCGCACCGCGCGCGTCGTCGCGTTCCATCCATCCGACCGATGGCCGCGACCAAGACATCCGCTCGAGGGTCTATCCGTTCGCGTCGCGCGATGACGCGCGTCGAGCGACGACATCGGACGACGTTCGAGCGATGACGTCGGATGGATGGAATGTATCCTCCCGTTCGTTTCCGACGACATCCCTCGACGACCGTCCCTCGACGACGCTCGCGCGACGACGACGCGAGATCTCGATGGATCGCGCGCGGGATAGATCCGACCGACCGAGGAGGTTTCAAACCGACCGACAGACTGACGGCTCGTGACTGGTGAATGTGTGGCGCAGGTGCAATTCCGCGCGCGCCCGACCAAGGCGTTCGCGGCTCGCCCGGTGGCGTGCTCCTCCGTGCGATTCTCCGTCAACGCGGCGGCGGTGCGTGATGACTCGACGCGACTCGACGAGAGAGACTCGACTCGACGAGAGAGACGCGGCGGCGCCGGCGGGCGGCGGGCGGGGACGGGCGGGGACGGGCGGGGACGGTTTCGGCGGACGCTTTTCGCGGATACTGACTTTTGATTCGTGTGTACCGCGCGCGCGCAGAGCGATGACACCCTCGGTAAGGTCCGATCCATCATCTCCGAACAGCTCGGCACCGACCTCGACGCCATCGCCGCGGACGCCAAGTTTGTCGACTTGGGCGCCGACTCTCTCGACACCGTCGAAATCATGATGGCGCTCGAGGAGGAATTCGAGATCACGCTCGACGAAGAAGGCGCGGAAAAGATCGCCACCGTCCAAGAGGCTGCCGACATGATCCAAGAGCAAATCTAAACGCGCTCTGAAGAAGTGATTTGTGACTAAAATAGCCGCCGAAACACACGTTTCGCGTGCGCGAGAAGACGTCGATTCTTCGCGGCGGCGCGCGGCGTCTTCGGGTTTCCGACGCCGCGCGACGCCGCGAGCGTCGTCTCGACAGCGAAGTGAGTATATTCTTGTCGTTGAAATAAAACACGCGACACCACATTAATTATTATGCGCACGTCGACGCTTCGCGCGACGCGTTCGTTCGTCTCGGAACTCGCCGGAACTCGCCGCGCGCGCGCCGCGCGGGTGCGAAAGATGTTGACGATCGTCACGACGGCGTCCATCGCGACGCGTCGCGCGCATACCGCGGCGCGCGACGGCGCGCGCGCGCACGAGAGATGCGGCGGCACCCGTCCCCGTCGCGGGGCGTTCGCGCGCGCGCGTCCTCGGGTGGATACGGCGCGAAAAGCTCGAAGATCTCGCTCGTCGTCTCGCTCGTGCTCACCGCGTGCGCGCTCATGAGTCTCGTGCGCGGCGGGACGCGCGCGAACGAGGCGAATGAGGCGTTACAGCGAGCGATGAGTGAAGTCGCGACGTACGAACACCGCGTGGAGACGCTGGAGAGGGAACTGCGGAGCGCGGAGGCGGTGAAGGAGGCGGCGACGAAGACGGAGGCGACGCTGCGAGAGACGCGAGAAGCGCTCGATGAGGCGAAGCGAGAGGCGGCGAAGTCGAACGCGGAGGCGGCTCGAGCGAAAATACGCGCGGAGGACGTGGAGACGGAGGCGATGTTGGAGAAGGCGCGGGGGGTGACGGAGGGATTGGAGGCGTTGGGCGGCAGCGACGCGGCGAAGCGTCCGGCGCCGGGAGACGCCGAGGACGTTTTCGGGGAGAAGGCGACGCGGGATGCGAAAGACGCGGCGTCCGTGGTTAGTGGGAAGAACGGGCCGGCGCGAGTTGAGGAGGACGAGGATGACGTCACGACGGACGAGGCGCCGAGCGCGGTGAGGAGCAAAGCGGAGAGCGCGACGTTTTCAGATCCTTTACTGTTGAATTTAGCCGCTCCCAAGCGCGATGCGACGAAGGATGCGGACATGACCTGTAACGGAAAGGAAAACACCGAGCTCTGGGGTGCGGTCGTCAGGGACGGTAACGGAAACACGCAGCCGGACGCCGCCGCGTGCTGCGCGTCGTGCGCCAAGATGAACGAAAACAGCGCAAATAGATGCTCCGTCTGGGTGTACGGCGAGAAGAGCAAAGCGTGCTGGTTGAAGTACGATGAAAATCCGAGCGCGCTCAAACCGGCCGCGGAAGGAGCGCACGTGGAGTGGACCTCGGGATGGTTTGACTTACCAAAGAACAACGTCGAGCCAAAATACAAGCCAGCCACTGGAAAGACGGATCTTCCCAAGTGTCTGCACACGATCATGACAACCAACGGAAACGTGTATATGAACTGGCAGTCGAGAATCATGTACTCTAGTTATCTCAAGCACGCCGCGGAGCCCGGGGGCATCATGAAGGCATTCACTCGCATTCTGCATAGAGGACGCGACGATGAGCTTATGCACGAGATTCCGACCATGCGCGTCAATCCCGTGCAAACGAAATGCGACGGATGGTGCGATTATCCGGTCGCCGATCGATCCAAAGCGGTGAGCGACTGGTTACTCACGGCGGATTCCGAGCGATGCTCGCACGTCGTCATGGTGGAGACGGATCACATCATCGTCAAGTCGCCTTCGCCGGAAATTCTCTTACCGCAGGGACAAGGCATGGGATTCAAATTCGGTTACATGGATCCGCAACAACGTACTTTGAAAAAGCTCTATCCCCAGTACTTTGAAAACGGGGCCAAGATGCCACCCACTGGTAACTCTCCGGCCGTCGTGAACACCATTGACTTGAGGAAAATCGCGCCTCTGTGGGCGCAATTCGTCAACGAAACGGAAACTCCCGAGAGCGTTCGCAAGGAGCTCGGATGGGTTCGAGACATGTACGCCTACGATCTCGCTGCCCTCGCCGCGGGCGTGGAACACGTTCTTGAGGCGAGTCCTAAGAGTCTTCTCCTGGCGCAGCCCCCCGCGGATATGGAACTCGGCGAAGCGTACATCTTGCATTACACATGGGGATCTGAGATCTACGACAAAAACGAAAAATTCATCTGGAAGTTTGATAAGCGGTCGTACGGCGAAGGGCAATATCAAGATGGTCCGATGATGCTCAGTGAAATTCCTCCCCCGCCGAAGTGGGATGCGGATCGCGGTCTTCAATTGCAAACCTTTTTCGCGCCGCGCAAATTGACTGAATCTAGGCTCGGGCTGATTAAAAAGCTGATTGATGAATTCAATATGGCGGTGCGCGCGCTGCCCAAGATTCCGACGGGCTTCAAAACGATAGAAGAGGCCAGAGCCTTTGTTTAACCGACGTAGAGAATTGCTACAGTAGTTATGTTGATGTTACACAAGTCAAAGTCATTGCAGCAAGAATAGGATGAGCACAATGAGTGCCACCAGCACAGCGATGACGATGCAAATCAGACGGTTTCTCGCCGCGCGTTGCGACTTGTCCGCCTTCGTGAGCTCTTTCTGAGCGTCCTTCGTGCGCACTGCCGTGCTCACGATGTTCGCTTCGATATCGTCAATCATCGCGCCCTGCTCGTTCACTAAAACTGCTAAATCCTGGAAGATCTCATTCACCTCACCGATTTGTTGCTGAATCTCCATGATGCCTCGCTCGCGTTCCTCAATCAGCGCGTTGTTGTACTCGAGCTCGCTGTCCACCTGCGCGAAATCGCTCCTTTGCTGCTGTTGCTGCTGCTGAAGCAACTGCTCCGATTCCTGATACGCCGCACCCTCGCCCGATTCCTCATCCATGGTACCATAGCTCATCTTGCTCTTGCCCTTTTGCGGCAAAAACGTCGACTCTCGCTCCGCGCACGTCCTCTGCGCCTTTTGAAAGTCTTTGAGCACGGCGTGAAAATCTTTCACCAACTTTTGATGCTTCGCCACGTGTTCCGCCTTATCCTCGTCGTCCACGTCCACCGCATTCGTGACCGCCTGCGCCAATCTCTTCACCGCCAGGCTCGCGTCTCTCGCCATCACGCCGAGCTTTTCTCGCTGTTCGTGTAATTTCACCCGCAATTCCCGCGTGTCCTTCCCGGTGCCCAGGACGTCCACGGAGCGTCGGAACGCGCTCACGTGGGTCGTCATCTGAAAGATGAGCCCGGAGACGTTGCGCGCCTCGGCGTCGAGATCGTCCATGGGCGTATCGGACGCCATCGCCCTCGCGCGCGTCGTCGACGGGTCGAGATCTGAGGTGAACACCATCCTCGGTCGGGGGGCGGAGGATGGCTTTGGCGAATCGTGAATCGAGAGGGGGGACTGATGTTGGGCGGAACGCTGTTCGTTCACTCACAAGGGGTCGTGCGTCGCGTGATGGGAAACTCACGCCGCGCGCTGAAGCGCGGCGGTGTGGAGCGCCTGGAGTAATTTGTACGTGAAGACTGGCATGTCGGCGGTGTCGAAGTCCATGGGCTCGGAGAGAAAGTTTGGAACGAGACCTTCGATGTTGCCGAAACTGAGGGGCACGCACGCGACCTCGTCCGCGACTTTGTGACCGGGTTTCGGCGGACGCATCGGGTCTTCGCCCGAAGATCCGCCGTCTTCGTCTCCCGAAGCGCTGAGTTGGAAGGTGAAGCCGGTGCCGACGTGCGTAAAGTGGTGAGAGCCGGGGGACTTTTCTTTCCAACGTAAACCGGTGAGAGCCTCGAGCTCGTACGCGCCGAAACCATCGTCTCTTCCGCTTCCACCAGCGTGCGTGGCGCTGCCCGCTCTCAGGGCTTCCAACTCTTCTTCCATGCGTAACATCTTCCCTTGGTACGCCAACACGGTTTCTCGCAGCTCGGCGTTTTCGCGCTCCAAGGCGTACGCCTTCTCGCTCGCGCCCTCCGCGCGAGACGCGATGTCGCGCTGACGATCGGCCTCGTTGCGAAGATGGTGAACCAGTTCGTCCGCCTTGCGTTCGTGATCCATCAATACTTGCTGCTGACGCTCGCACTCGTTGATGAGATCTTGAAGCTTCTTCGTCTTGAGTTGGTCGTACTTGGCTTGCAGCTTTTCGTGTGCAGATTGAAGCATGCGATACGCCCCGCTCCATGCCGATGACTGGGGCACGTGGGCGTCGTTGACGCGTCCCATTCCGTTTGATCGGTTCAACACATCAGCTGCTGCCGTCGCCGCCTTGCCAAGCTTTGAATCCTTCGGCGGTCGCCCTCTCCCGCGCGGCGTCGACGTCTCAGTCGGACGCCCGCGCGCGTACTCCGGACTATCAATATCAGATCTAGGGGAAGATTCCGATGCTAACTTGGGAATCTTGTTACGTCCCGAATCACCTCTCTCGTTTGATTCATAATACTTGGCCGGTCTCTTCAAACCTTCCTTCGCGATGGCCGCCGCCTTGGCCATGGCGCTCACCTTTCTCGATACGCCCGCCGGCTTCTTCCCCTCACCCTTCTCAGCTCTCTTCGCCATCGCCGCCTTCGTCGTCCCCGGCGGTCTTCCTCGTCCTCTCTTCACCACCGGAGCCGCATCTTCTTTCTCCTTCACCGGCGTCTTCGCTCCACGAGCCGGCGTCGTCGTCGCCTCGTTGCCTCGCTTGGGCGTCGTCGGCTTCTTCGCGCCGCCCGTCGACTTTCTCCTCTCTCGCGCCTCTGGCTCCTTCGTGAACGCCTTGGTGGATTTCTGCGTCGCCGAACGAAATAAACGCGCGTTAGTCTCTCTCTCGTCGCTCTCTCTCGTCTCTCAGTCCCCTCGGTCTCCCGCACGCGCGCCAGTCCCGCCCGCCCCGGCGCTTCGCCTCCAGGGGACTTAGAGACGCCGTCGCCCGCCGTCCACCATTCGCGCCGTCTCACGCGTCATCCATCGCGCCAACGCGCGCGATGACGCGACCAAACCGACGAACGGCATCACCAAGACGTCTTCGCCCGCCTCTCGCCGTCGCACGATCGTCTCCATCGCGCGCGCACGCGTTCGAGTCGCTCGGATTTGAAATTTCCCGTTGAACGGACACATCGCGAATGATTCGTCGTCGTCGGGCGTGCGCGCGCGTACCATCCACGCTGGCGTGCTCGAACCGCTATCGGCGTACGATACAGGTTTCCGCGCGCGCGTTTCGCGCGGCATGACGACGGACGTCGCGCGCGGGCAGTTGTGACGACGGATCGCGCGCGCGAGCTCTGGAGAGTTTTCGCGCGGCTCGGCGCGGCTCGCGAGCGGCGCGGGCGGCGTCGGGGCGCGAAGGGCGAGGTGAACGCGGCGCGTGAAAGATAAATGTCTAGTGTGATTGAAATCGCGAAAACGTGCGTCGAATGGTGTGCGGCTAACGGGCGAAGGATCGAGAGGCGCGCGCGATGCACGCGCCGACGGAGGATAACCAGGCGTCTTTTTCGGCGACCGTCTCGCAGACGAAGACGTGACTCTCGCCCATGCACGTGATCTCGAACGACGCCTCGTTGCCCGTCTTGTCCACGGCGCTGGTGCTGGAGAGACAGTAACGCATGTCTATGACGCCTCGGGTCTTACTCGCCGGGGTGACGTTGGAATCTAAAAACCAGAAGAGTTTACCATCCTTGAGGACGAACCAGCGGCGGCGCCACGTGCGAATGACGTCGCCTTGTTTCATGAGCCATCCCGCGCGCATGGGTTCGCGCCAGAATTCCACCCCACCGGTATCGTGCTCTTTCCCAACCTGGCTCAGCGACGCGAGAAGGGTGCCGAAGACCATCTCGTTCGAGTCTCACGCCACGCCTTCGATGTACTTCGGATGGTCTCTGTTGAGCGGCGCCACGTTGACAACTTTCCTCCCCTTGAGTTTATCGTCGCTGAACAAAACCTTTCCTTGCACGAGCGCGAATAAAGTGTGATCCTTACCTATCCCGCAGTTCACCCCCGGATGCCACTTCGTCCCTCGCTGGCGCGCTATGATGTGTCCCGGACGCACGACCTCTCCGTTGCCCTTCTTCAGCCCCAAAAACTTGGGATTCGAATCCCGTCCGTTATTCGACGAACCGCCCTGTTTCTTCGACGCGAACCTGGCGAAGATGGCGTTCACGCCCGCGTTCCACGTCCCCTCGCTCGCCGCGCTCGCCCTCGCGCCCGAAGTCGACGCCGTCGCGCTCGCCAGTTCACCTCCGAGGAGTCTCCCCGTCGCCGCGCCCGCGCGCGCGACCGTTCCCACAGTCACCGCCGTCCGTCGCAGCATGCGCCGCGCGACCACGCACGATCTCTCCCACGCTCTTGCGCCGTCTTCGCGTCGACCGCGGTCGTCGTCGCGTCGCCGTCGCCGTCTCCCGCGCGCGCGTCGATCCGTCCCGCCCACCTCCCGTCGCGTCGACCGTTCGTTCTCGAATACATCCTTCTCGAGGTTTCTTGAATACGACACACGCGACCACACGATAGCTACAACCTATCATGTGCTCTTCAAAAACTCTTCAATGCGTGGATTCCGCACCGCAAAATTTTACGTAAAAAACGACCGGACACACGGAACGTCGACGTCGAATCGAAGCTTCGGTCAAACGAGGCGAGGAATCGACGGCGAATCGACGCCGCACGACGCGACGCGCGCACGGACGAGATGCAAATTTTCGTGAAAACGCTGACGGGGAAGACGATCACGCTCGAGGTGGAGTCCTCGGACACGATCGATAACGTCAAGGCGAAGATTCAAGACAAGGAGGGTGCGTGGATTTCGAATCGGTGTGACGCGACGCGCGGGGTGGGAGATCTGGACGCGGAGGCGGTGGAATGCGAGGGAGCGCGCGCGCGGTGGGGTTTGAGAGACGCGAGGGGTGGTCGGTGAGCGAACGCGGACGCGCGAAGGCGTGAAGATGGGGGTGCGCGCGCGCGGAGGGGGGGATTGGGTCGTGGATTTTCGCTTTGTCCGAGACGAGGAGGCGCGCGAGCGAGGCGGGGTGCCCAGGGGGTGTTTGTGAGGTTAACGCGCGGTGAGGGGTGGGAAACGAAGAGAAAACGTGAATGAGTGACTGACGAGGACGATGCGCGCTCGTTTGTTTTGTTTCGATAGGAATTCCGCCGGATCAGCAACGTTTGATCTTCGCGGGTAAGCAGCTCGAAGACGGCCGCACCTTGGCTGACTACAACATCCAAAAGGAGTCCACGCTCCACTTGGTGTTGCGTCTCCGCGGTGGCATGCAAATTTTTGTCAAGACGCTGACGGGCAAGACCATCACGCTTGAAGTCGAGTCCTCGGACACGATTGACAACGTCAAGGCGAAGATTCAAGACAAGGAAGGCATCCCGCCGGATCAGCAACGTTTGATCTTCGCGGGTAAGC
>MDTD01068597.1_pt1 | contig 11493 bp, 12 predicted proteins | sample 811221 | NCBI WGS metagenome assembly MDTD01 (sample SAMN05326646, study PRJNA326480) | marine metagenome | isolation source: seawater | place: Pacific Ocean: South West | collected 2011
CACTACGTTGATAGGCTGGGTGTGGAAGCGCGGCAACGCGTGCAGCTGACCAGTACTAATAGCTCAATTGGCTTGATTTATGCACTGAAAAAAATTTTTTATAATCTAGTATTAAAGTGGAAAGCATTCTTAAATATATAAATAGAGAAACCACAAAGTTTAAATATTTGAACTTAATAATTTCTGGTGGAAATTCTCCTTTATTTTTTTTTAAAAAAATAACAGAAGATAAAAAAAAATTAAGGAAGATATCTTTTTACCTAACAGACGAACGTTTAGTAGACAAAAAAAGTAAGTACTCAAATTATAATAATTTCAAAAAGATATCACAATCTTGTATTATAAAATCTCCTCAAGATTATAGAAATAAAAAAAAAAAATTAAGGCTTTTCTCAGAGCTCAAAAGAAATCCAATAATTTCTATAATAGGTATTGGTAAAGATGGTCATTACGCATCTATTTTTAATAAATCTAAAAAACTTTCTCTATTGTTAGATCATTGTAAAAAACCAGACATATTAATTACAGAGGCAATTGGTAAACCTAAAGTGAAAAGAGCAACCATTAATCTTTCAACAATATTACTATCAAAAAAAATATTTATCATTATTAACTCAAAGCAAAAAAAAAATTATTTTGTAAAATGTGTCGCAAACAAAATAAACCCGTTGTATACTTTAGTGAAACATTCAAAAAAAAAATTATGTGTTTTAAACGCAAAAACGTTAAAAAAATATAATTTTAATTTAAATGATAAAAAAATTTGAATTGAAAGACCCTATTACGTCTCTCCCAGGTTTATCATCAAAGTATGTGATAAACAAAATAATCAAATTAACAAAAAAATATTGTAATAAAAAAAATTTGTATGTAGAAATCGGAACATTCAAAGGTTACACATCAATTTGTAATGCTTTTTATAATAAAAATAAAACTGATTTTTACACAATTGATAATTTTAAATTTGGTAAAAAAAATTTAAAAATTTTTAATAAGAATAAAAAAAAATTTAAAACTAGTAATTTAAATTTAATTAATGCTGATTTTGAAGAAGCATTTGAAATTTTGAAAAAAAAAAAAAATTAAAATCGGACTTCTGTTCGTAGACGGCCCTCATGACTACAGATCTCAATATATTATTTTAGAGAGATTTAAAAAATTGTTATCGAACAAGGCATGCATTATTGTTGACGACGCAAATTATAAGCATGTTAGACTTGCAACACACGATTTTCTTTCAAGCAATCAAAATTACAAACTTTCTCAGCAATATTACTCTACCAAACATCCTTCACTATTATCATTTAAACTTAAAAATAAATTGCAAAATTGGAATGGACTGCATGTAATAGAAAAAAATTCATTGAAAAGATCTCAAAAATTAAAAATTAATTTAAAAAATGCAAAAAAATTTCATTTGGAGTCACATGATATACAAAGGCATTATTTTGGCAAAGATGTACTTACAATATTAGATAGTTTATATAATTTTTTTGATAAAAGGAATAATAAATATTTTTTAAAATTAAAAAAAATATTTACTAAAAATAAAAAAAGATCTTTCAAAAGTAACTTTTGACCAAAATGAAAAAAAAATGTATCTTATGTGGTAAGGGTAACAAAACACTCAATAGCTTAAAAGTAATTTCAAACACGATCAGAGAAAAAAAAAATACTAAAGTTTATTTTTGTAAAATTCATGAGCTAGGTTTTTTACCAGATACAAAGAAATTAAATTATAAGTCTCAATATGGTTCAAAATTATTAAAAATAAAAAACTTTAAAACTTTAAGCAGTATTCGATTAAAAGATTTAAAAGAAACAGTAAAAAGATTTAAAAATATTTATAATTTTAAAAAAAAGACAGTTCTTGAAATTGGACCAGGCGTTTCCCCTATTTTTAGCTATTTAAGAAAAGAAGTAAATTTATTTTATGTAAAAGAGGAAAATATAAAATATGTAGAATATCTAAAAAAAAAATACAAAGAAATAAATTTTCCAAATTTCTCAGAAAACCAAATGCTTAATAATAAATTTGATTGTATCATTATGATACATGTATTTGAACATATAGAAGACCCAATATATTTTTTAAAAGATGTAAAAAAACTTCTCAAAAAAGGAGGATCGATGCTTATTATAGTCCCAAATTTAAATGATATATATAGCAGTGAGTTGAGTGATGATGTTAAAAAAAATTATAAAAAATTTATGTTTCACACAGCGCATAAGTTTTACTATACGATGAAATCATTAAAAACGCTTTTTCAAAAATCTAACTTATTTAAAGTTAAATATATTTCTACATTTCAAGAGTACTCAATAACTAACTTTTTTTATTGGCATTTTTTTAAAAAACCTAACAGTTCATATTCAAGAGCTATTTCATCATCCTTAAAATCAGATGAATTAAACAAAATGTTTGTGAAATTCTGTGAGGATAAAAAAAAAGGATCGTCATTAATTTTACGAGCTGAAAAATTATAGTAATTATTCAATCAACATATAGTTGTATAGTATTGATAAAACACAATTTACAGCAATAAATAGAATAATTATCTTTACTGTTCAAAATATGAACACTATATTGTTCAAAATTTGAACATATGAAAAATAATCAAGATCAATTTGAAGTTTTAAGAAAAATTGCTAAAGCCCCAAAGGCATCGCAAAGAGATTTAGCTAAAGAATTAGGTTTCAGTCTTGGGAAACTTAATTATTCACTAAAAGCATTACAAAAAAAAGGTCTAGTTAAATTAGAAAACTTTCAAAATCAAAAAAACAAAATTAAATATCTTCAATATGTGATTACACCTAAGGGTATAGCCGAGAGAACTAGATTAACTATTAATTTCATGAAACGAAAAATGAAGGAATATGACGAACTTAAAAAGGACTTGGAGAAAAATTAATGTGGACGATAATTAAATTTAAAAAAGATAGTGTAGCACTATTAAAAAAAGATTTAGAAAATAAAATTGGTTCAGATTTTATTATTTACCGACCAAAGACTCTGATCCAAAAATATAAAAAAAATAAACTTATTAATCTAGAACATGAAATATTAGGTGATTATCTTTTTTGTTATCACAAAAATTTTGAGAAAGAAGGTATTCTTAATCAATTAAAATTTTCAAAGGGAGTCAAATACTTTTTAAATGGCTTTGTTGAATACCAAAAAGATATAAAAAAATTTATTGAAAAATGTAAAAAAATTGAAAACAAAAATGGTTTTATTACCGGAAATTTATTTGAAACAACTTTAAATGGAACCTATAAATTTTCAACAGGGCCTTTCACAGATAAGATATTTAAGATTATTGAATTTCAGCAAAGCAAAATTAATATTTTAATGGGGAACTTAAAAACTACGATTAAAAAAAGAGATTATATATTTAAGCCCATATAAAAAAAGAAAATGAGATCATATTTTGTAAAAAGGAATTTTTACAGAGTGCGGAGCATTGCTTAAATTATAGTTGCATTAATACAAATCTATATTCTCTAAACAAATTATGAAATTAAAACTTTTAAAAAACTTGTTAAGTAATAAAGATAAAAAAAACTTTAATCTATTGATCTTAATGAATCTTCTAAATTTTATTATGGAAATAGGTGCAATAAGTAGCCTTGCAATATTTGGGTCACTTCTTATCAATAAAGAATATATAACTGAAAAATTTAATCTTAAATTAGAAGATTTTCTAAACGGTTTCGATCCTATTTTGTTTTTTGGTATAGCTGTTATTATTTTATATTTATTAAAAAACCTATTTTATTTTTTATTAATTTATTGCCAATTTAAATTTATAAAAAAAATTAAATTAAATATATCTCAAATCCTTTTTAGGTCTCATATAGAAGGTCCGTATAATTTACATTTAGATCAAAGTCCGTCAACGCTTACTCGAGATTTAACAGAGTCCATTAAATATACATCAATTTATATTTTAAGTTTAATTGATTTATTTAGAGAAATAATAGCAGTCGTAAGTATCTACATATTATTAATGTTTGTAAATTTAAAGATTGTGACTATATCTACTTTTTTTCTGATAATTATTACAGCTTTATTCTTTTTTACTTTAAAAAAAGACTTAAAAAAAAGATCAGAAAAGAATTTTACTTTGTTTGATAAATATTTAAAAGATATCAATAACAGTTTTTCTTCGATTAAAGAAATAAAAATTTTCAAAAAACACGAAGATGTAATAAGAAACTTTTCGAAAAGTATTAAAGAATATGAGACAAACCTTAACATCTTTCAAATTATTGAGAGACTGCCAAAACCTTTTCTAGAGATCTTTTCAATTATCTTTCTAACCCTTTTTTGCGTTATTTTTTACAATAACTCTTTAGATAATAATTTGATAATAACTTTATCTATATTTGTTCTAGCATTAATTCGTTTAATTCCGGCGTTCTCAGCTATAACTTCAAACCTACATTTTTTAAAAATTTATGAACCTGGCTTAAAAAAAATTCAATTAGAGTTAAATAAAGTAGATCATTTTTATCAACCAACCAATTTAGTTGAAAAAAAAAATTTTAAATCAAACTTAGATGTTAAAAAAAATTTAATTTTAGTTGATAATTTATATTTTAGCTATCACCCGAAAAAAAAAAATTTATTAGGAGTTAATATGAGTGTTGCTGAAGGTGAATATGCTTGTATTATTGGAGAAACAGGCAGTGGAAAAAGCACGCTTTTAAACATAATTTTAGGCTTATTAAATCCAGACAAAGGAGGAATTTACTATAAAAATAATAATATAAATTTAGATATTAGATCTTGGCATCAAGACATAAGTTTGGTCTCACAAGATCCCTACCTTTTAGAGGAAAGTATAGCAAAAAATATATCTTTTGAATTACAAGAAGAAAAAATAGATTACAAAAAACTGGAAAAGGCAATTGAGATTTCAGAAATTAAAGACTTAATATCTTCATTAGAAAATGGAATTCATACAAAGGTTAACGCATTAAGCAGTAATTTTTCAGGTGGTGAAAAACAAAGAATTGCAATAGCTAGAGCGATTTACAGGGATACACCAATATTGTTGTTAGATGAATTCACTAATGCAATAGATGATAAAACTGAAAAACTCATTCTTAGCAATATAAAAAAATTGAAAAATAAAACTTTAATTATGATTTCACATAAAAAAAATACAATTGATTATTGTGATAAAGTTTTGCAGTTACAATCAGGAATTCTTAAAAATTATAAATGAACGTAAAAAAAAAATTTTAATCATAGGTGGAGCTGGATATATCGGTATTGAAATGTCTAAAGACCTGATTAAAGAGGGACATCTTGTTCATTCCTTAGATAACTTAATTTATGGTCAAAAAAAACCAGTAATATTAAATAGAAATTTTAAATTTTTTTTGGGTGATATTTGTAAAAAGAAAACTTTCATTAACCTTCTTAATAACGAATATGATTTAATAGTCATGCTTGCTGGACTTGTTGGAGATCCAATCACTAAAAAATATAAAAAAATTTCAGAGAAAATAAATACAAAAGCAAATTTAAATTTTATCAAAGAAATTCAAAAAAAAAAGAACTGTAAAAAATTTATCTTCGTTTCAACTTGTTCAAATTATGGGTTAGTAAATAAAAAAGTGAAAATAAAAGAGACTTTTCCTCTGGCTCCTTTATCTCTATATGCAAAATCAAAAGTAAAAATCGAAAAATTTTTAATGAAAAAAAAGAAAGATTTTAGTCCAACCATTCTTAGATTTGCAACTGCATTTGGATATTCAGAAAGAATGAGGTATGACTTAACAATTAATCAATTCGTAATGGAGCTTTTTTTTAAGAAAAAAATTGAAGTTTACGATTTTGATACTTGGAGACCATATTGTCATATAAAAGATTTCTCCAGAATTATTTCAAAGATATTAAATTCACCAAAAAAAAAAACTGATTACCAAGTTTTTAATGTAGGAAATGATCAAAATAATTTTTCAAAAAAGAAAATTGCTTTTAAAATTAAAAATTATTTGGGTGGAGAAATCAAGTTGCTTAAAAAGAGTTATGATAAACGAAATTATATAGTTAACTTTTCTAAACTTAAAAAACAACTTCAATTTGAAACTAAGTATACAGTTGATCAAGGTATCAAACAAATCATTAAAAAACTCAAAAATGAAAATAAAATGTTTATGCAACTTTCAAAACAAGGAAACTATATTCTTAAAAAAAAATGAAAAAAGAAATTAATTTACATCCACCAAGTATCGACAGAAGTGCTTTGAAATATTTTGAAGACTGTATTAAAAAAAATATGGTTTCCACTGGTGGAGACCTTATCTCAAAATTTGAAAAAAAAATAAAGAGATACACAAAAAGTAAGTATGCAATTGCTTTTAACTCTGGAACAGCTGCTTTACATGTTGCCATTAAAGCGAACAATATTAAAGAAGGCACAGAAATAATTGCTCCAACTCTAACATTTGTTGCAACAATAAATGCAATTATTTATAACAATTGTTCTCCAATTTTTATGGATTGTGATGATTATTTTAATATAAATTGTAAGAAAATTTTAGATTTTCTTAAAAACGAAACTTTTCAAAAAAATGGAAAAACTTTCAATAAAAAAACAAAAAAAAACATTTCAGCATTAATAGTAACCCATGTTTGGGGTAATGCAGTAAATCTAAAAGAATTAATAAAAGAGTGTACAACAAGAGGTTTAATTATAATTGAGGACGCGAGTGAAAGTCTAGGAACGTTTTACAAAAAAAAATTTACTCATACAGGAACTATGGGGGATGCAGGTGTTATTTCATTTAACGCTAATAAAATTATTACGTCTGGTGGCGGAGGGATGTTACTTACTCAAAAAAAAGAGATCGCTGAAAAGGCTTATTATCTATCTACTCAAGCTAAAAATGACTCTTTCAACTTTGTACATGATGAAGTTGGCTATAATTATAGAATGATAAATATAGCAGCAGCTCTTGGCTTGTCACAATTTGATAGGTTAAAACATTTTCTAGCAAAAAAAAAAATAATTAGAAAAAAATATTTAAAAGAAATTTCTAAAACAAAAAATTTTAAACTAAACTTAGTTCCAGACTATGCTCAAAATAATTGTTGGATGAATCTAGCCCAAGTTGTAGGTAGAAAAAAAATTAAAAAAAGAATAATAAAAAAGCTTGTCAAAAATAAAATTTTTGTTAGACCTGTTTGGAAATTAAATCATACTCAGGCAGCGTTTAAAAAATTTCAATCATATAAAATTAAAAAAGCTTACGATTTATTCGAAAAAAGTATTTGCTTACCGTCATCACCGCTTTTAACTACATACGAAATAAAAAAAATAATCAGTTGTTTACATGAATAAAATTATAATTATTGGATCAGGAGGCCATTCAAAAGTTTGTTTAGAAACTATCTTAAGTACCAACAAATATAAATTCATTGGGTTTATCGATAAAAAAATAAAAAAAAAAATATTGAGTTATAAAATAATAGGAAATGATGAAAGTCTTTATAGTTTAAGAAAAAAAGTTAGATACGCTTGTATAGGAATTGGTCAGATTAAAAATGTAAATACTAGAAAAAAAAAATTTAATCTTCTTAAAAAATTGAAATTTATTTTGCCAAAGATTATTTCGGCTCATGCTATTGTCTCTAAATTTTCTAAAATTGGTGAGGGCACTATCGTAATGCATGGAGCAATAATTCATCCTGGTGCTAAAATTGGAAAAAACTGTATAATTAACACTAATTCCGTCATTGAGCATGATGCGGAAGTAAAGGATAACTGCCATATATCAACAAAGGCGATAATAAATGGCAGTAGTGTTATTGGAGAAAATTCATTCATAGGTAGCGGTAGTATAATTGTGAATAATATATCTGTAAAAAAAAATAGCTTTATAAAAGCTGGCTCAATTATAACTAAGTAAAATTTAAATGAAGAAAACCATAATTATCGCAGAGGGTGGCGTTAATCACAACGGAAAAGTTTCACTAGCTAAAAAAATTATTACAAAAGCGAAGGAGGCTGGAGCAGATTATATTAAATTTCAATTATATGATGCTGATGCATTATCCTCATCAAAAGCGAATAAAGCTAATTATCAAAAAAAATTTAATGAAAATGAGACACAAAAAGAAATGTTAAAAAAATACCAAATGTCTTTTCGTCAAATCCAAGATCTAAGAAAATTTGCTAAGAAAAAGAAAATAAAATTTATGTTATCTATTTTTGACGATGTTTCTGCTAAAAATCTAAAATATTTGAACCTTGACTACATAAAAATTCCATCTGGGGAAATAGATAATTTACCAATGTTGGATGAAGTTTCTAAATTAAACTCAAATATTATTATTTCAACTGGTATGTCTAGTTTAAAAGAAATTAAAAGGACATGGCATTTTTTGAAAAAAAAAGTAAGTAATAAAAAAAAAATTTTTGTTTTACATTGTAATACTTCATATCCAACTCCACCGAAAGATGTAAATATAGGAGTCATTGACCAGTTCAAAAAAATATTTGGATCTGATATTGGATTTTCAGATCATACTATAGGATCCGAAGCATCAATAATTGCAGTGGCAAAGGGGGCAAAGATAATTGAAAAACATGTCACGCTAGATAGAAATATGGCTGGGCCGGATCACTCATCTAGTCTAGATTTTAATCAATTTAAATCGCTAGTTTTGTCAATTAGAAAAGTAGAAAAGTTTTTTTCTTCACAAAAGAAAATTGTCACCAAAAGTGAGAAAAAAAATATTAGACATGTCAGAAAATCAATTGTTGCAAAAGAAAAAATTATTAAAGGTGAAATGTTTTCTCTTAATAAATTGTGTATCAAAAGACCTGGCAACGGGCTTAAACCATCTTATATATTTAAATTGATAAAAAAAAGATCGAAATTTAATTTTAAAAAAGATGATCTAATTAAAATATGAAGAATATACTTATAGTTACCGGATCAAGATCCGAATATGGTTTATTAAGAAATATTTTGATGGAAATCAATCATTCGAAAAGACTTAAATGTTTTTTGGCTGTTACAGGTACTCATTTGTCCAAAAAATATGGTTCAACATTAAGTGAAATTAAAAAAGATAAATTTGAAATTCATTCAAAACTAAATCTTAAATTTTCTAAAAATGAAAATAAAAATTTAATGGAAAACTCCTTATTAATAATTAAAACAGTTTCACAAATATTAACAAAAAAAAATATTGATATGTGCATTTTATTAGGAGATAGGTATGAAGCTTTTGCATCAGCTGTAGCTTGCACCATAAACGATATAAAAATTGCACATATCCACGGAGGCGAACTCTCAGAAGGTTCTAAAGATGATATTTTTAGACACTCTATTACAAAAATGTCAAATTTGCACTTCGTTGCAACAAATGATTATAAAAAAAGAGTTTTACAATTAGGAGAGGATCCGAGACATATATTTAATTTTGGGGCACTATGTAATGATACGATAAGGAAAATAAAATTTTTAAATAAAAAAAATTTTCTCAAAAAAAATAATTTAAAATTTAATAAAACTTTACTTGTTTGTTGCCATCCAGAAATTTCAAAAAAACAAAATAAAATTCTTGTCAATAATCTTTTAAAAGTTTTAGAAAATCAAAAAAAAGTAAATATAATTTTTACTTACCCAAATTCCGATCCTGGCAGCGAGTATATAATTGAAAAACTTAAACAGTTTACAAAAAAAAATAAAAACTCAAAAATTTATAAATCTCTAGGCCATGAATCATTCCTCCAATTTTTAAAAAATAGTGAATGTATTATAGGAAATTCTTCTAGCGGGATAATCGAAGCACCATTACTCGGAATAAAAACTATAAATATTGGAGAAAGACAAAAAGGAAGATTATTAAGCAAAACAGTTTTTCAAATTTCAAGTCACAGAAATAAAATTAAAAATACTTTAAGAAATATTTTAAAAAAACAAAAAAAGCAAAAATATCAGTGTGCTTATAGAGGAAAAAATGTTGCAAAAAAAATCATTAAAGCTATTGAAATAATAGAGTTAAATCAGTTAAACACAAAAAGGTTTAATGACATTAAATTTAAAAATGGATAACAGAAATTTTAAGAAAAAAGATTTAAAAAAAATTTTGGTAGAGCCTAATACGAGTATTTTAGACACTTTAAAATTATTAAATCGATCAAAAGAAAAATGTCTTATTGTAGTAAATCATAAACGGCAATTTCTTGGAACAATTACTGATGGAGATATAAGAAGGGCAGTAATAAAAACAAGAGAATTTAAAGATAACATAAGTAGAGTTTATAATAAAAATGCATACGTTGTTTATGACAATAAAATCAAAAAGAATAATATTCTTAATATTATCGAAAAAAAGCAATTCCCTTTAGTTCCAATACTTAACATTAAAAAGCAACCTATAAATTATTTTTCAATTAAAGAAAAAAATAATTTAAAGGATAAAAAAAAAATGTTTCCTGTAATGATAATGGCAGGTGGTTTAGGTAAAAGGATGCAACCTTTTACATCGATTCTTCCGAAGCCATTAATTCCTATAAATGGAAAACCAGTAATCATTCATATAATGAATTTGTTTAAAAAATTTGGTTTTAGTAACATTAACATCTCGCTCAATTACAAAAGCAACATACTTAAGTCTTATTTGAATGAGCTAAAGAAAGTTTTTTCATTAACTTTTTATGAGGAAAAAAAACCTTTAGGTACAGCCGGAATTTTAAAAAAAGTCAATTTTGCAAGCGAAAATTTTTTTCTTATTAATTGTGATGGTTTATTTAATATCAATTTAAACCGTTTAATAGAATTTCATAAAGAAAATAAAAATGATCTAACAATTGTGGCTTCTCTTAAGAATTTTAAAATCCCTTATGGAGTATGTGTTTTAGGAAAAAAAGGTATTCTAAAGATTATTAACGAGAAACCAAGCGAGTCATTTATTGCGAATACTGGTTTTTACTTATGTAGTAGCAAAATTCTTAAAAATTTACCTAATAAAAAAAAGTTTGACATGGATGAGGTTATACAAAAACTAATAAAAGATAGAAAAAAAATATCTGTTTTTCCAATCAAAGATAAGGATTGGAAAGACACAGGTAACTGGTCAAGTTATTTTGATATATTTAAAAAAAATGCGTAAAACTAATATAGTAATTGTTGGATATGGAGCTATAGGAAAGCAATATTATACTTTACTACGTAAAAATTTTAAAAATTATCAGATTATTATTGTATCAAAACATAAGAAAAGGGAGCAAAATAACTCTGAGGCAATATTTGAGAATTCATTAGCCTACGTTTTAAAAAAATATAGGATTTATATCGCTATTGTTTGTTCACCTGCGTCTGAACACTTATCAAACTTAACTACACTATTATCAAACAAGATACATGTTTTAGTAGAAAAACCATTATTTGATAAGCCAATTAAAAAAAAAAGTTTAAATAATTTGCTAAATTTAATAGATAAAAATAAACTAATTGTTTTTA
>MDTD01108469.1_pt1 | contig 11493 bp, 5 predicted proteins | sample 811221 | NCBI WGS metagenome assembly MDTD01 (sample SAMN05326646, study PRJNA326480) | marine metagenome | isolation source: seawater | place: Pacific Ocean: South West | collected 2011
GGTTAAATTCAACGTCACTATACTGTCGCACCCTGCAGAATTAGGAATTGTAAAAGTGGCCGTGTTATTACTTTCCGTATACTCAATCCCGTCAATCCATGTAATGCTTTCACAACTGGTGATGTCATCGCTTGAATTCGTGGAATTTACAATGGTCAAATCAAGTGTAATCGTACTGTCACATCCTGCAGTATTTGGAACTATAAATGTTGCAGTATTATTACTAGCGGTATATTCTACACCATCAATCCATGTGTATGAATCACACGCCGAGATAGTGTCTGTGCTCGAGCTTGAATTTGTTAATGTTAATTCTAAGGTAACCAATGAGTCGCAACCTGTTGTTGTAGTCAAGAGTTGTTGAGGAGCTCCGGAGTATAAAGAGCCTCCATTTAAGGACAGCGCATCAAATTCAACAGCTCCGTCACTAAACTGAAACTTAACCGTTCTATCACCCCATGGCGCCGCCGGAGCAGCCACATCAAGAGTATTAAGACCCAATGTAAGTGGAATAGCTGGTCCGTTATTGAAGTTTCCATTGGCAACAGTCTTAACCTTTCTGGCGTTCGCACCACCAGGAGGAAGACTTGTAACATTGATCTCTAGTGTTTGGGCTGCACCGTTATTGCCATCACCAATGACGCATGCGGTGTAGACATTGGTCCATGTTGCATTTGGTCCAGCGGTAAATAGTCCAGGGGTTTCATCATCAATTGTTGTACTTGAAATGTAATTACTTGCGTTGTATGTGTTTCCGTCTGTCCAAGTATAGCTATCACATGCTTCAATCACCTCCGTAACTGCTATTGAATTATTGGCAAAGGTCAAATCCAACGTCACGAGTGAATCGCATCCCTCTATGCTCGTTAAAAGCTGGGTGGGTGCGGCTGAGTATACGGAATTACCGTTCAAGGATAGAGCGTCAAATTCTACCGCATCATTACTGAATTGGAATTTGACGGTTCTGTCAAATGCAACACCAGCCACATTCAGGGTATTCATTCCAAGCGTTAGAGCTTGAGCAGGCCCATTGAAAAAGTTTCCATTAGCTACGGTTTTTATAATTCTGTAATTGGCTCCCCCGGGAGGCAAGCTGCATATATTAATCTCGAGCGTTTGTTGTGCACCATTATTTCCGTCTCCAACAACACATGCCGTGTAAACATTGGTCCAAGTTGCATTAGGACCGGTAGTGAATAAGCTTGGTGTCTGATCTCCAATACTAGTGCAAGCAAGGTAGTTACTTGGTGTATAAGTATTTCCGTCTATCCAAGTAAAGCTGTTACAGGCTACCTGAGTATCCGTTACAGATACATCAGAACAGGGGGGGGCGCCTATAGAGAAATTATCAATAAAGAAATCATAATCTTCAGGGTCATTTACGGTGCCATCACTCGCCAATATTGCAAAACGGACCACTCCGTTGAAAGGGGATAAGTCTATTGATGGAATCGCTGTTCCAGTATTGGATGGTGTGTTTGAGGTGTTCCATGCATACAAGGATGTCCAAGTGACTCCTGCATCTGGACTCAATAACAAATCAACTTGGTCATCAGAACCCATTGCACTTGCTCCAGTTTGATTCCATACCGTAACACCAGCATCTAAGTTAAGTATGAATCCTCCTGCACTCAAATCAAAATCTGGTGAAATCAACCAATGGTTGCTACCGGAAGAATATAGATTAATTTTAGCAGCTGTGTCACCCGGAGTGTTGAGCCAATCGTCATTGGTCCATGAGCTCGTTGTTCCTGATGGACCGTCTGCAAATGTTCCAGAGGCTTCCGACCAAAGTTCTCCTGGGAAAAAGGAAGGTCCGGCATCACCATTTACGACACTAAAGGCATTCAGATAGTCAGGTATTATTGGGGCTGCGAGAGTTGTAAATGTTTCAGGGCCTGTCCATTCGCTTGTATCTCCCGGTCCACAGATTGATCTCACATAAAAGTCATAAGAGGTGTTTTCTGTGAGTCCTGAAATGTTAAACGGGTTATTGCTTGTGACAGTCGAATTAATTGGTGGTGTATATCCAGAAGTGCCGTAATCAACTTGCCACTCCGATGCGGTTCCAGTCTCGTTCCAAGATAGATTGGCTTCTGTTGTGGTAATTCCAGACGCTAATAGATTATCAGGTGCCGCACATGAAGGTGCCTCAGCTACTGAAACATCATCAATGTACCACTCAGCAGCATAGTTTCCCACGTAGTGAAATGCAATGGTAACATTTACAGAAGCAGGTAATGAGAAAGAATGTTCAACCCATACGTCTTCAGCACCAATCGCATCGTAAAGTACGTTCCATGTCGCAGTTGTTACATCACCAGAATAATCTGTTGAATATAATGCTTGATGTGTTAAACCATAACTAGACCAATTAATATTTTCAGAAAAGGTTAAAAGAGGAGCTGTCATTCCAGATAAGTCCTGAGGACTTGACAATAAGTATCTGTCGTGATCTCCTGTAAAATCATTAAAGTATACAGATTGAACACCAGATTGAGCTCGTAATGTTGTGATAGCCCATTCATCTCCATTGTCATTTGTAGCACCTTGCTGAGACCAGGCGCTTAAGTCAGTTTCAAAATCTTCTGTAAATTGAGCATTACCAATGGCTATAAAGCCAAAAATAGCTAATGCTGTTGTTAAAAAAGTATTTATTTTATTCATAATTATGGTTTTAGATTAAGGTTTAAAAAGGTTAGTGTCATTTAAACGCACTTAAATATAGTGAATTACTTATGAAATTGCGAGTAATAGATAGGACATTATTTCAAATGTTTGCTTGGTTCATTATAGACTCTTGTAATCACCGTATCTGTCATGACTTTCATTTCTTCAATAGAACCAACGTCTTTGTATTCCATTTTTAATTCCTTAAGCTTACTTTTTAATTGTTGTATTAATTCTTCTGGAGCTTCAGCATAGATATTGTTCATTTCATTTGGGTCATTTTGTAAATCATAAAGCTCCCATTCGTCCATGGAATAATAAAAATGAATGAGCTTGTATCGGTCTGTACGGATTCCATAATGAGGCTGAACCTTATGCCACTTAGGATATTCATAATAATGATAATAAACAGCATCTCGGCCAATTCCATTTCCTTTAAAGGTATTTTTAAAACTTTTTCCTTGCATTCCATTAGGAATTTGCAATCCTGCAAAATCCAAAAGTGTAGGACCGAAGTCAATATTCATTATTAATTCTTTTGAAACGGTTCCAGCCTTGATGTGTTTTGGAGATTTAATCAGAAAAGGCATTTTAAAGGATTCTTCATACATCCACCTTTTATCAAACCATCCATGCTCTCCAAGGTAAAAACCTTGATCAGAGGTGTAAACAACGAGCGTATTTTCGCTCAATCCGTTTTCATCGAGGTAGTCAAGTAATCGTCCAACCGCTCGATCAACGCCAGCGATACACCTCAAATAATCTTTAATATAGGTTTGATATTTCCAATAGGTTAAGGCTTCTCCCTGTAGGGTATCATTCGGTGTCCAGAATTGACCCTCATCACCATAGGCGAGCCAGCGAAGAGAATCTCTTCGTGACAAACCAGAAGGCGCGATTTGCTTCATATCTCTTCTATTGAGATGTCCTCCAATTTTCATCATATTTTGGCTCGCTGCCAATCGTCCCGAATAATCGTCATTGAAGGTTTCAGGAAGGGGAAAGTCAAAATCAGTAAAAAGGTCGTGGTAGATCGAATCGGGTCTCCAATCTCTATGAGGTGCTTTAAATTGATAGAGCAACATAAATGGTTTTTTGGGATCTCTAGAGGACAACCATTCAATACAATCATCCTCGATGACTTTTGTCGAGTGCCTTTTGGTTTCAATAACGGTATCTTTTCCATTAATACAAAATTGAGGATTAAAATAAGTACCCTGACCACCCCAATTCACCAGCACTTTGGAATAATCGAAACCGGTAGGAGTGGTTCCCAAGTGCCATTTACCGATAACGGCAGTTTGATATCCGTTTTGTTGAAAGATTTTAGGGAAGGTCATTTGCTCACCATTAAAATCACCCCCATTCACATTTTTATAAAAGCCATTTATATGAGAAAAATTTCCTGTAAGAATAGCTGATCGACTGGGGCCACAAATAGAATTCGTGCAAAAAACCGCATCCATGAGCGCACCTTCTTTCGCAATGCGATCGATATTTGGAGTGGGTGCTAATCGGCTGATTTCTGATCCATAAGCACTTATTGCTTGATAGGCATGATCATCTGCCATAATGTAGATGATATTTAAAGGTTTTGATTGGTCTTTAGCACTTTTATTGGTGTTTTCAGATTCGTTTGTGCAAGCCGTTATTAAAAGGATTAGTATTGGGAAAATGTATGATTTCATATAACTGGTTTTATTCAACAAGAAAGGGAAGGTTTGCAACAGAATATTGCTCTTTGTCATTTTTGATGTAGGCAAAAATGCGATAAGCGCCTTTTTTACTGGGACTTGTAAAAGTTATTCCATTGTCAGATTTTTTTGTGATTTGAAAACTAATTTCTTCAGGTGATTCTTGTCGGTCCCCTCCGATTTTATTGGTAAATGCCTCGGGAAATAAGCGGTAGTTGATCTCAATGTCTTGATTGTTGTATTTCTCATATTTGATTGTAAGTGTTGTGCTTGTAGATGGCGCCAAGCGGTGCTCTTTTCGCCAATTCTTACCCTCAATAGATATGTCTTGAATCGATGGAGCTCGAGAACCCGGCCATTTTCCGGTCCAACAATACTGCATCACATCAACAGCCTCAGTAGGTTTTCCATTCGGCAAGAACATACCATGCCAGGTAGCGGTTGATTCTTGTTTTTGCCCCCATAAAAAACAATAGCTTCCCAAGCATTTTTCCATATCGGGATAAATTAAATCTTCGTAGCGCCTTTTTCTTTGCTTAGCCTTAATTCCATTGGGAGGTTCAATTTTTGCCTTCCAAGAGGTGGTTTTCGCTTCAAAAGGGCCATTCACACCCCATTCGGTTACTATGTAGGGTTTTTCCCAATTGTATCTTCTAATATTTAATCCTGCATTTTCAATCGATCCATATACATTTACACCTAAAATATCAATACTCGGACAGTGTTTTTTAATCATATATAATTTGGATGGGTCAACCCCGGCAATTACGGTCATTGTTGGATGATTTGGGTCTACCTTTTTTATAAATTGAGCCAGTTCTTCAATAGTCTCCCAGACCTTAAAATTGGAGTACCGCAAATCTACTTCATTTCCTATTCCCCATATCAGTAGGGAAGGATGGTCCTTGTATTTGAGGATTTCGGTTTTGAGTTGTTCTATTTGACCCTTCACTGCATAGTCATCATTATAGTCCATCCCTGTTCGTTCTGGACGAACATAAAGCCCAAGACAGACCGTCATATCATAATGTTGAGCAGAATCTAAAAAAGCTTCGTTGTTGGTACTCCACAAGCGAATCGAGTTGGCTCCTGACTGGGCCAATAAGCCAAAGTGGCTTTTTGCTCCAGCTCCTTTGATGTAGTAGGGTTTGTTATTTTTATATAAGCCATAAGCCGTTTTATTTTCTTTACGAACTTCGACTTTGCTCACCTGAGCAATGAATGGATTGAATAAAACCATAAACATACCGGTAATTAAAACATTTACAATCTTATCCATTGATTCGGTTTTTTTGGGTTTCCACGAAATTCAATGATTTTAAAATCACCCATTTCAAACTGAGAACCCTCTATGATTTTGAAACGGATTTCTTTAAGTGTATTCCAATGAAAGTTTTCGAATTCAGCAAATGATTTCAAAGGAATACAAATTTGATAGCTGCTATCGTTGATTTGAATATAATTGGATGTATTTAAAGTTTTTTGAATTCTTCTTTTAGGTCCGGTATAGGCTACCAATGTGGTTTGAATTCGTGGTATTTCTTTTGTCTCCAAGATAAATGAAATAGCAGAGGTAGAGGCTATTTCCGAAATGTCTGTGCGATGCCATCTATACACCCCAAATCCAAATTCTTTCCAGTCCTTTTCACTGATTTTAGCATAAATACGCTCGTGAATTGTCTCATCATTAAAACTAAAACTGTTTGAATAGAGCGAGTTGACTCCCCACCAATATTCTCTTCCTTGACCAATTTGGATGGGGTATTCCTTGAAAATTTTTGTATAGTGAGTATTGGTTTTTTTAAAAGTGTGGTCATGTGGAACAATTCTGATTCGATCGATGTGGATATCACCTTCACGTTGAAATTCCAATCTAAGCTCTTTAATATTGGCCAGATTAACCTCTTTTTTTTCATGGTTGAATGAGGGTAGGGGAATCAAGACCTTTCGCCAGGTGGTATCAATAAAGCCTCCTTCAATATCCAATATATTTATTTTGCTCATACATTGTTTACCGCTGTAGTCTGTTAACGCAAAAAATAGGGGTATTTTGGTAAATTTTCCCTGGTCAACTCTAATCATCATTTCAATTGCGCAATCTTTCATGATGGGCAGAAGATTTTTGCCCTTGTAGTTTCCCCATTTAAAGCCCATTCCAAGGTATTTACAATCAGATGTTTGCTTCCATTTTATGTGAAGGTGATCCTTTCCACAGAAAGAATGAATCGTATCATAATCGATGGTTTTACATGGGGTGTTTTTCAAACCCCAAACCCCGTCCTGTTGGGAGTCTGTGAAAATTATTTTAGGTTCAAAAGAGTCATAGCCTGATAGAGACTCACTGGAGCCATATAGAGAAATTTCTTTCATGGACTGGCATCCGATGAAGGAGATTCCAATGAACCACAAGGTTATGTTTTCTCTAAGTTTCATTATTGCTCTAATAGTCCAGTATTGGTGGTAAAAATGATATGATCAATATCTGTTCTTACCTCTTTACCAAAATTTTCTGGGCATACGGGATTACCCTCTGTTGAAGGACATGCTTGGCATGCAATTCGGATACCTTTAATATCACTTGGGTTTGGATCAAAAATAACTCCGACAGCGTTTGGGGCTAATGGCTCAAAGTCGGAGTAATTAAATGACTTTAATTGCCAACCATCCCAATCTATTGGAACCTTCAATTTATAAACTTCCTCATCCGTATCAAAAATGTCTGCACCGTTATTTGCGGTATTATCATTGAACGGAGCACTTGATTCCGAAATCAAAATATTGATAAACTGACCCGTATGTAAATCTACAGTGTCAGATAGAATACCTAGGTTGATGTAAAAGTTTTCTGCGTCGACGGGAACCTGAGGTAGGTCAATTTTTAAATCTAGTCTTCCCAGGGACCAGTCCCAGTTTACGCGTCCTCCCATTTTGAAATAGCTGGTCCCCAATAAAGCATTGTCATTGGCAACATTGAATGTCATAAGACCACCATCTGTGTTGTAATAATTTACGGCATCGGCAGGCAGGCCATCTTCGAAATTCTCAAACCACACCCCGTTTTCATAGCTGTTTGTGGCTAAAATAGAAAGCGTATCCCTCAGCGTATCTGCTTCATCTTGAAAACTTAACTGAATTGCGCAATCTTCTTGCATGAAAAAAGGTACTTGGGAAGGATTACCGTTCCAAACAATGGTGTTAGAGTCCAATGCATTAGAAAATCCGATGATTTCTTTTCTGGCATTTGATATTAACCCTTGAATTTCGATTTTCCAAGCAACAGGTTTGTTGAATTGGCAGTAAAAGCCAACTTCCTCATTGTTTAAGAAGTCAGGAGTCTCATTTGTCAATACCAAAGAGTCTGTAATGCTAAATACACCATATAAGTTGTCGATTGGTGGGCCTTCAAATTCTTCTTTAGTACAACCCAAAATTCCACTGATCAGGGTTAAGAGGATTAATCTATTCATAGTCATTTTCATAGTGTTACGGATAAGACAAACAACAATCGTTTGTAGTTGAAATTCAAGTCAGGTTGATCATTAAATGACGTCCCCCAGCTATTGAATTGAATATTGGCATAAACATCATCTCTTAATTTATACATCAATCCTGCAGAGAGTAGGTGGTCTTTTTGCTTGTAATGAGTATTGACAAAATTATTGATGTTTCCATAATTGTCTCGTTGTGTTAAAAATTCATTTCCATTGGCATTGAATTGTTTATAGGCTAATTGAACAAAAAATTTCGGAAAAACCTCGGCGTTTATCGCAATATTGACTTGTTGACTAAATAGTCCAACTTGGGATACCGAATCACCATCTCTATTCGTGCTTTCTGCTTCATAGGATCCTGAAAGACTCAACTCCTTATCCCAGTGAAAGCATTCGTTCATATTGAACTTTATCGCTGTTTTAAACAAGGCAAAATTTCTTTTGTTAGGGGTACCTTGTCCAATCACTTCGCGGTAAAAACCAGCTTTTAACTTGGAATGCAGGAGTTTTTTTCCGGAATCAATCCTGGCATTCAAATCTACACCGATTCGATTCGGGGTAGCATCCCCATAGGGTAGTGCGTTGGAATAGATTGGATTGAATACCATAAGATTACTTGATATTTGTTGGTTATATAGTCTATCGTCACTCACAAGGTCAAAGACTGACGTGGGTCGTTGTATCAAACTATTTGTGTAAGTAGGATAAATCGTGTTGGGCAATCCCTTTCCAAAATCAAGTCTTCTGGTTTGAGCTCCAGCACTTCTAAAATTGGGATCTACGTATCGATAATTGAACACTAGTTGAATCGACGAATCTTCTTTGAGGTAGGTATTTTGAAATTCAAAGAACAAACCTTCACTTGAATTCGAAGTAGAGTCTTCTGCATTGTTTTCCAGTTCTGAATGCAGCCAATATCGTTGTGAAAATCCAGTTTGAATTTTAGATTTAAAATGATGTTTTTTGTTGTTGAACTGTTGAGCAAGCCCCATCAGATATACTGGATTTCGAACAGAGATATTACTTGTTCCACTCGAGGCTACTTCAAAAAGATTGATGTAATGGCTTTCGAAGGAGAGGTTTTTAGTGAGTTTCGACATCATAGTTCCTCCAGAGAGTAATTGATCACTAGAATAGCTAGTGGTGCTAATGGCATTGGAGCCTCGAGGACGAGTCACAAAGAAATCAAATTCTAGCGTTCGAATGCCGCGATCAAATTCAAAGGAAAAATTTGATTGTAGTCCCTGTAATCTCCAACGATTATCAATATAAAAATTTTCATAATGGATAATGTCTCTGTATGGTTTGAACATATCATTTTCGAAAGAAGAAAGTTCTTCATCATCGTTGTAGAGGGTATAACGAGATTGTTTTAGAAAAAGGTCTCCTAGACCAAATCGAATACTTTTGTTGATTACACCTTTGACCCGAAGCTGCCGGACATTCACAGAGGTTCCGGAGCCAAAGAACCCCCCAAATGTATTTTGAATCCTCAATTGAGCAAAAATCTCAATATCATCAATTGGATTGACATGGGTATTTAAATCTAACAGGTTGTAGCCATTGGATACATTTTTCGCAGAAAGTGTATCCTCTACCTGTTCATTTTCACCAATAGCATCTCTTGCATAATAAGATCTTGCAAGTCCATCGAACCAAATTTTATCGTTCGATTGACCGAAGCTATCAATAGTAACCATCGAAACCAGAATAATTAAAATAAAAAGGCGTCCGTACTTTCTCATGATTAAAATGTGATTTTAAGTTCTAGCATAGTTTCCCAGCCTTTTAAATGGTTTTCAATAAAATTAGGGTCGAAATAGGTGTATCTGTTATGTCTTAAAAAAAGCATGGTGTTTTGTGCAATCTTATAGTCCAAACCAACCCCAATCAAAGTGTTTTTCTGATTACGGTTTCGAGTATAATGATAAAATCGTTCCCAACCAATATTTTCAAAAAAACGATTTGTTGATGAAGCTTCAGGTGCATCTCCTATGTCTGTGAATTCATTTCCGATTATTTTCTCTATACCATAGCTGAATACCACGATTGCCTTTGGACTCACTTCGAAGCTTAAATCTATTTCCTGACTCAGTTGCTGAATAAGAGCTTGACCCCCGAGTCTAGGAAGAATATTGAATTGACGTTGACAGGAATTTAATCGAGTCAGAGAAAAAATGTAAAAGTTTTTGCCGAAAAGAGTGTTGCTGTATTTGGCTTGAAACTCTATCGTGTTGAAGTATTTTTTAAAAGAAGGTTGTCCTATGGTGTTTGTGTCTAAGATATTTACCTCCTCAAAAACACCTCGATAGGTAGAATTCAATGAATTGTAGGGTCCCCAGTTTTGTCCAAACAAATAGATTCGGGATAAGGTTTGACTATTGACATTGTGTATGTATGATATTCCTGCATACGAGGTGTCTATTTCAGCATAGATGCCTATTCCGCCGTTTAGTTTTAGTTTTCCAATACTCGCGTCTGCATTGATAGATACACCTTGTCTGTTGTTCACGGGAGCACCCAGTCCGACCATTGGACTTTGATAGGGTGTTCTTATTGTTGATCCTACACCTGCCACATTTGGAAAAACCTCCAGAACCGAAGTATTTAAGAAATTGCCTGTCACGTTCACAAATTGGGGTGAAATCCTATAAAGCTGAATATGAAGTGGGATCTTTGTGGTTTTATCTGTTCTAATATTGGCTAAAATAGCTTCACCGTACCCCAATTTTTCAATGGGACTTTGATAGCGACCAAGACCTAGCTCTAGTTCAAACTGAATTTTATTCCATTTCTTTTGAAATTCGTAGGTGTGGATAACATAACTTCTTTTTTGAATGTTCAATGAGTCTGTATCTGCCCATGATGATAAAAAGTTGTATCCCATTTTTAGGGACGGACTTAGTTCATTTTTAATCTGAAAGCAACCTGTAAAATTGTCACTTGTCTCTAAAAAGGAGCGGTTGAAGTTGCTTTTGCCAATCACACCTTTAACTGAGAGGTTGTAGGGCAATTTAAGACCTTGGAGAAATAAACCTTGAAAAGCACGGCTTCCATATCGAATCCCTTGATCGATCAGACCATTTTTGTAGTATTTTGCATATCGATTAATGGGAATTTTGTTTAGTGGTGTTTGAGGTCTTCTATCGTAGATACTTAAACGGTTAAAAGATTGGTTACCCCATACTGTAAGACGGCTTTGTCTATACCAAGATACGCCACCTGATTGTATAGTAAATGTTCCTAAATCTGTAATGATACTCGTTTTCAAATTGAGACCAAGATTCAATGTTAATGGGCTTAGATTATCATCTGATGGACCTTTATAAAGACTGTTCATCATGAGGTCTGCTCCAAAACTAATGTTGTCTTTTGTTTTTCCATTTAGCTTTAATAAAAACATAGGTTCTCTGTAATAATCTCCAACAACAATAGCGGTAGTTTTTCCACTGTTGTTTGGAAAGGTTTCAGTCTGATTTCTCACAAAACCAAGAAATCTATAAAAGCCAGTGAAGCCAATTGAATTTGAAGGGTTTTTATGAGAAACAGCATTGCTAGTAAAAGGGGTGGGGCTGAGGCTTGAGTCTTGTCCATATAACAATCCAAGTTGAAGTAAAAAAATGAAGCATAGTGAATAC
>MDTD01036406.1_pt1 | contig 11492 bp, 10 predicted proteins | sample 811221 | NCBI WGS metagenome assembly MDTD01 (sample SAMN05326646, study PRJNA326480) | marine metagenome | isolation source: seawater | place: Pacific Ocean: South West | collected 2011
CTGTGGATAAAACTTTTTAAGCCAATCTTCCATAGTAGGCTCTGTGAGTGCCGCTTTGATACTACTCCATGTGAGTTGACGTAAACGTCTACGATTTTTTAGTTTGCTACTTTCATGTAATACAATTACATCTGGCAAACCATATTGACATGCTTCTTTCATTAACTGTTTGTTAATGTATGGATCATTCTTTTCTCTGCTGTAACGTTCGGCATGTCCGGCAAATAATATTTTACCATCCTCAATCATCGTTGCTGAGGCATCGTGAAACATTCCGCTTATTCCTAATATTCTCATCTATAAATAAATGGGTCCTGCTTTCTTAACTTATCTAGTTTCTTTTTAAGTAGTTCCTCTTCCTCATCTGTTAAATCAAAGTCTGGTATATTTGGTTTTTGTTCATCGCCTAGTTCTCCCATGTCTACAATTTTATCAGGCTTACCTAGACCATTCATATCCTCTTTATCTTTTGACATTATATTTTCTCCAGCCACGTTTTAAATTTGTTATAATACACTTGATGTATGTGAGCATCAGCATGTAGCCATTCACTGATATGCTCTTTGTATTCTTCCTTGTCCCAAAACTGTTCTATAAAACTATCGTATGGTTCAAAGTATGTTTCAGGTAGTTGGTCAATATAGTGGTCATATCTACTTGAAGGATGTTTACATCTTGATATCTTCTCATCATGCCATTTAGCATCTAACTTTGGATGACTGTTAAGCATAACATAATCAACATCATTGTTATCTAAATAGTTACTTGTTAAAACTATATTACCTATCTTACGTTTAGTTCCGTAATAATAATCTGTAGCATAAAGTTTTAGTGCTTTGAACCATGTAGTAAAGTCATGTCCAAATCTTTCTTTATGCTGTTCAACATCTTGGTTGTTTGCCCAATGTATATGTGACTCATCGCCATTTGTTGTATTCCAAACAAACTGTACACGTTCAGTTGTACTCCAAGCGATAATCATTAATACATCATCTAAACTTCTACCTGCACGTTTCCAAGTGCTAACAAAGTCCATTGCACTACGCATCATATACTCGTTACCTGCTCCAGGCAATGCTTGACTTATTAAATTAAGTTTATATTCTTCTGCTAATAAACCTGTCCAAGACTTTTGTAATCCTGCATGTGTAAGTGTGCCATTTCCAGGAGTCAAAACTTCACTGCCTGCAATATGACTACAACCTGTTACATATAACCACTTCTTTTTTGTTAAGTCCATTTTAACATCCTATACAAATCAGGAGCCGCATCTTGTAAACTCTGATTACGTTTTTTATCTAATAACTCGGTGTACTCTTTAAACAACTGCATTTGTTTATCTGCACCTTTGTTCACTTCGTCATCACCTAAGGCTTTTATTATGCCTTGAACTGTGGCTAGATTCCTTTCGTCATCTACAAAGTATTTACTTGTTGCCAGCCAGTTCTCCAGCCTTTTTATGGCTTCGTCTCTAATGTCTTTGGGTAAGTTTCTCATATCCAAACACTTAGGATAATTGTTCAGCAAACAACTTATGTCTATACGTCTACCACTAAAGTTTGTAATCTCTTCAGCATAGTCAAATAGTTTTGTTATATCAAGTATGTTATATATTTGTATAACAGGACTAAACAATATACTACCTACAACATCTGATGTTGCATAGTCTCGTATGTGTTTGTCTATAACACTCCATGTAGAACCACCTCTAATGTATGTGTTCATTTCTGCATATCCATCAACACTTAAACACATCAACACATCTCTGAACTTAGATAGCATATCCAGGAACCTTGGTTGTATGTTTGTCATATTGCTATTAAACACTAAGTCTATGTCTTTAGCAATACCCATATCAACACACTTCTGAAGTATCCAATATGTACGTTGTATAATAGTTGGCTCACCACCTGTAAAGTATAATCTGTTTACATTAGGTAACCACTTCTCTACGTTGTCCAAAAACTCTGGAGTATCAATCCACTCTTGTTGTTGCTCTGGGAAGTGACCCCAGTGAGTTTGGTCAACTACAAATTGCTTTTCCTCTTCCGTGTAGTCGTTTACTAAATCTTTATGTATAGCACTACTGTTTTGACTTTGACACATTCTGCAACGTAAGTTACACATAGTACCAAGTCTAAAGTCTAAGTACATTGGATCTTCATCTACATAATAATTATTCTCTCTACTTTTATCTATAATATTTTGTATGTGTTCTGCTTCTCTATGAAAACCCATCCAGTCTTTAATATAGTTTTCTCTATAACTAGGTATACCATATCTTTCTAAATCATAACAAGGCTCACACCCAACAACTTTTTGTCCTGTATCCATTTGACGTCTTATGTGTCTCATGTGTACACCATTCCATGCGTCTTCCATTTTAGCACCTTTGCCTAACATAAAAGGTTCGCCTACTTGCATGCCATCAAACTCTGTAAAGCCATTATCTGTTTTTAGTTGATTACTAGCAACACAACAAAAACTCATAGTACCCACAGGGTGAGTCATCATGTGTATCCAAGGATAAGGACAGAATGTACTATCGTCTTTTTTAAACTTAGCCATTGACGTCTCCTAATCCTATTATTTTCATATCTTCTAATACATTTGTTTGTGGTGTATGGAACCATGGAGCCAAATGCTCATATAGTTCTGGGAATGTTTCTGCAAAACTTTCTCCTCTGTATTCATCACTAAACTTAGTTTGTCTTACAAGTTGAGGAATCATTTCCTTAACATCATATTGTTCACCATTCATATAGTTTAGTGTACTTTGTATTCTATGGTCATTGTTACCTTTAAACTTCTCTGTTATAATCTTTTTAACTTTAGGAGGTAATGCTTTTGGACTTACATGCTCAGGTGCATACACCATATTATAATGTATCTCACAATCTAAATTATGTTCAGCATCATACTTCAATATGTCGTCCATGTACATTATGTTAAACAATCCTACTGTATAGAATATGTTTACTTTTAAAAAGTCATGCGATTTAAATTTCCAATAGTTTTGCATTGTCTTATCAAAGTCGCCTGGATGTCTAATATAATTAAAACGTTCATGGATACTATCTATACTAAAGAACACTTGCACTTCTTTGAATTGTTTCCATAAGTCAATATACTTTTCCGGATATATAGAACCATTTGTATTATAACTTATGCTTATATCTTTTGCTTTGCCTTTGTTTACTAATGTTTGCAATATATCAAAATGTCTTTGTATTAAGAATGGCTCACCACCAAAGAACTCTAAACTTTCTACTTCTTCAATTTGGTCTTCTAGTTCGTCCCAAAACTTATCATTGAGTTCGGGCCAACGTCCATTACGACCCATAATTTTTGCGTATGTGTTTACTAGTTCGCCTCCTTCAAATGTATCTCGCTCTAGTTCTTCTGGTACCCATTGACTACTTGCAAAACTTGTACATATTCTACATTTAGCATTACATATATTTCCTAGTTTTAAGTCCATGCTTTTAGGTCTAGTAATCTCATCTATATTGTCTACATGATGTGCAAACTTAGAAAGTTCTCTTTTACGTTTACTTTCTATGCCTGCATCTTCTTCGTTCCAACAGTTATAACATGACTTAGGCTTTTTACCATCTAAGAAATCTTTCTTAAGATTGTTTAACCATTCACTATCCCATGCATCTTTAAGAGTATGACCGTCTGCCAAATTTATCCCTGGTGCTGTTTCTTGCATTACACAGCATACACCTATCTCCCCATTGGTGCGAGCCTCTTGGTTAATCCAAGGCAATATGCAAAAATGTTCTGGCACGTCAGTCCTTTGCCCCTCAATTCTTTCAGCCATTGCTTTGTAGAACTTATCCACTGACAGTTCCCTCCCCCACAGCGAAGTTGCCTGGCTGGATATGCTCTGCTCCGCTTCTTTCTAATTCATCTGCATTTTCGTATGCATCTACTAATTCGTCTATCTCTCCTAGTTCTGGTATTGCTTCAAACAATGTTTCTTGTCTAAACCTATCCATCTCTTTTGCTTCTCTCATACTAGGTATAATTAAATGACTCATGTCTTCTTCTAAGAACTTATGCAAACTTTTGAATGTGCTTGTTGTTCTACCTAAGTCGTCTTGCCACTCTACTTTCTCAATTAGTTTTTCTATATTTTTTTGTGCTACTTTTCTATAACGTTCTGGCAGTACAGTACATCTGTGTATGTGCTTACCTAATAATATATTAACACCAAAGTCAACAACGTCTATCATCTTTTCATCTACCATTTGCCAAAAGAACTTATCGATGTTTAATATATTAAACATGCTAACTGTACAACTTATATTGAAGTCTATCTTAGGACATTCTTCTTTCATACGCATTCTGTTCTTAACTGTTTGACTCCATATAGTTCCTTTACGAATATACTCCCCACGTTTGTCTGCGTCATCTAAACTAGCACCAACACTAATACACTCAGGTTGAAACTTGCTCCATAACTCAATAGCATCGTTGTCTTTGTATTGTAATGTTTTAAAGTTTGTATTATAAAATATTCTCATAGGACTTTGCATTGAAGTCTTACCCATCTCTACAAACTTATTCATTATGTACCAATGCTCATCCATAATCAATGGCTCACCACCTGCCCAATATATTTTTTCTACTGTAGGTAGATATTGGTCAAACGTTTTCATAAAGTCATATGTTTTACCTTTTTGTATTTGCAGTATTGCTTGTTCTGGTGTTTTATTATATTTGCTATCCACAGCATCATGAAACCATTGACTGCTTAAATCAGGTCCACATGTTCTGCATCGCATGTTACATATATTACTGAATCGCATATCAACGTATGTCATGTTGACTCCCCCGTCAACGGTTCCATCTTCCCTGGTGCTTTTTACTAAGTCTCTTTTATGATGCCAGTTCTCATGACTTTTCATAAATTCATCGTTGCTACGTTTCCTTAATGTTTCATGTCCGTAGCCTTCTTGTTCATAACATCTATTACAGTTTGATATCTTTTTGTTTGCTAACATATCTAATCTAAACTGTTTCATAGTTTCACTGTTATAAACTTCTTCTAATGATTGTTCATTTAAATTACCCACAGGTGTATCATGTTCACTTAAACAACATGTGAACACTCTACCATCGGGCCATGGGTGCATGTGTATCCACGGCAGGACACAGAAAGCATCGCCTTCGACTAGATGGTCTAGTTCTTTATCAGTCTTATTATCCATGCGTTTAAGTCCCACTCCCACCAATTCTGTTCACCATGTACAAAGTTACTTGGCTTACTGTGATGATTATTGTGCCACCCTTCTCCAAATGTTATTAAGTTAACCAAATGATGATTAACACTCTTATCTTCTGTTTCCCAAGTTCTATATCCTAAACTTGATAATCCTTTACCATGTCCCCATGTATTAAAGGCACCTGTCGCCCACACACATAAACTAACAGGCATTAGGTATGCATATATTACTAACCAAGGATCAATCATTGCTAATATGACGTTATACGCAATTATGTATCCGAAGAAATTTGTATGCGTATGCATAACTCCTTTGTTACGCAACCAGTCTCTACCTAATTTTAAATCATACTTGTCGTCTCTTAGTCCTAACGTCCAACTACGCCATGCTGACATATGATGTGGACTATGTGGATCTTTGTCTCCGTCTGAGTCTTTGTGATGTTCTCTATGTTTAATCACATACCCAAATGTACTTGTAAGACTTGCAAGTGTTCCAGATATGTTTAATACAGTTTCCCAAAACTTATTTGTCTTATAACTTCTGTGTGCAAAGTATCTATGTTGTCCAACAAATAATCCTATACTAGCAAACCAAAAGTAAACTCCTGCTGTTACCCACCAGTAACTAGTAGGTCCCATTAGGAGACCTGCAAGTAGTCCTGCATGTGCAATCCATCTTAATGCATCGCCTTTAGGTTTAGTATATCGTAGTATTTCCACTGTCCTCTATATATCCATTTAATTTTTCAAAAGTTTGTCTCCAATTAGATTCATCATTTACATCTAATAAATCATTGTATCGACAAAACTGTTCCCATTTCAACTCGTCCCAATCGTCATTGTTATACATGCTTAACAATGTTCCAAGTTTATGGTCGTTACCCATACGTTGTCTGAACTCTGTATGTATCAACTCTTTTGCCTTAACCGGTATTACCGCAGGACTTAGGTAATCAGGATCATACACGAAGTTCATATCAACTTCTATCCCAATGCTGTTTGCCCATTCAAAAAACTCGGGTAACGTTGCATAATTATACGCACTAACAGTTTGAGTAATTCTCAAAGTTAGTTTATCTCTGTGTTGTTGTAGTGTGTCTATTGTTTTAAGAACTGCGTTCCAATTTGTTCCGCTTCTTATAAAAGCATTTCTGTCATCTAAGTCATCTATGCTTAAACAAATTCTTGCTTCTTTGAACTCGGGCCAAAGTTCTAAAGCAACTGGTGGGAGCATAGTACAATTTATGTTGTACCATAAAATTATATTTTTACTCCTACCACTCTCGACTAATTTTTTTAAGTATGTCCAGTGTTGTTTGATTAATGTTGGTTCACCACCATTAATATATAATACTTCTAAGTTAGGAGCACTATTATATAAGTCCTCATAGAAGTTATCATCTTCTGCCCACTTAAAGTCCTTAGGGAAGTCTAAACCTAAGTAACCTTTATTAACGAAGTCAGCCTTCTCCACAATGTCTTTGTAATCCTCGAGCCACTTTGAACTACTTGCAGGATTGCAAGTACGACAGCGGACGTTACATACATTGCCAAGACGCAACTCAACAAAACGAAGATCCATATCAATGCTACCATCTTCCCTAGTAATCCCACTCGCCCAATCAAAGGAGTTCTGTGGAAAAACTGTTCTCTCATGGTCCCGTTTAGATTTGATTCCGTTATCTTCTTCATTATAACACCTCATACATGCCTTAGGCATTTCGTTGTTTAACATTTGTAAGCGAACTTCTTTATAGTAGTCGCTGTTCATATGTTGTTCTATTGTTTCATTATTTAGTGATAAAAATTCATCATACTCTCCTTTAAAATTCCTAGCACGATTTAGTCCACTAGTGTGGTCTGATATACAACATGTAGTAATACCACCGTGAGGGTGTGTTGCTAAATGTTGCCAAGGTAACGGACAAAATGTATCTGGTCTAGACATTATCCATACTCCTCCACACTTAATTTTCTAAATCCTTCTCTCGACACAGTTTCATATTCAGACTCATAGTTAAAACTATCTCTTATCAACTCGTGAAGTTCTGAAAAAACTTCTGTAAAGTTTTCTTGCCTGTATTTGTCTCCTCCTGCTATTTGGTTTTTAAATGTATCATATTTCTTTTCGATGTTTCTATTATCAAACATCTCTAATCTTTTCTTATCAAATCTATCTCTTACATTACCTGCAACACTTTCTCCATTTTGATATAGTGGTGTATTCATGTATTCTATTAAACTGTCTATTTCACTTTTGTAAACTCCAAAGTCATATTCTTGAAGTTGTTTTGTAATTTCTTTCTTAGCACCAGCCGGTAACACACTACATGTTAACCACTTTGGATAGTGTGCAAAGTTGTTCCATATTTTAAAGTTGGGCCATCTGTTTTTAAAGTAGTCATGAAACTCTGGCAAGTACATTACATTCAATGCTGTAATGGTATGTGTAATTTGTACATTAACAGGATAGTCTCCTGTGTGTAATTCATAATAGTAATCTAAATTATCTCTTACATCGTCCCACTTACCTGGATGTCTTAAATATTCAAACCTATCTTGTATTCCATCTATGCTTACACTGAATGCTAAGTCTTTAAAATTAGTTGCCATACTTTCTAATAGTTCCTTGTTTGCAACTGTTCCATTAGTACTCAATGTCATAGCAATACGTTGTGATGTTTTATCTTCTATTAACATTTTAGCAAAGTTTCTAAACTGTTTCATATAGAAAGGCTCGCCACCCATAATCTCTAAACGTAATATATCACCTGTCCAATTTTTTATATCAGTCCAAAACTTACTACGTTCTTCGTCCATCATATCTATTTCAGTATCTATTTCCCAAAACGGAACTTGTCTGTCTATTGCTTCTTCTCTCCACTTACTGCTGTAGTTTGTATTACAACTTCTGCATTTTAAGTTACAAGTATTATCAAATATTAATTGTGCATCTATAACACGTTCTGGTTCGTGGTCCCACATGATATGTTGATTACCATACCAACGTTCATAGTATTCATTGTATTGTTGACGTTTACTGACTTTACCGTTGGCTTCATCTATCCAACATGTTTCACAGTTGTCTGGCTGACCACCGTCTCTGATTTCTTGTCTTATATCTTTTACAAACTTGCTTTGTAAAACTTCTAGCATTGTGCTAGTTGCTAGATTTATTTCTTCGCCTTTGTCGTCTTTTATTCTATGCTTTGCAATACAACATGTTCTACATGTTCCGCCCGGCTCATTAGCCACATGACTCCATAATAAGGCACATTTCTTATATGGCTTATCAAACCAAGACTCACACTCTGTATTATCTTGGTCGTAAGTATATCCTAACTGGTTAGTTACAATCTTTGTCATGGTGTAAAATAATATCCTCTGCTATGCAAAGTCTACTACTGTTGTTCCCTCTGTTTAGTGTTTGCCATATTTCATCCTTACTGGTGGCAAATATGATACACTTAGACGCATCAACATCTAATATATCACAAACTTGTAATTGTGTGTCTTTGTACTTGCGAACAATGTAATCACTGTCCCATGTCTCTATACATGTAAGTCCTATCATCGCACCGAAGTTATTTACAATTCCGTGTTGATTTGCAAATAAAACAGCATCATCTACTTCGTTTTTGTTAAGACGCATGCCTGCTCTAGCACCTATAATAGGAAATGTCTTACCTAAACTAAATGTAACTTCTTCGATACATTTGTGGCTTAGGTCTATTTCAATATCATGACACATACCAAAGTATGCCATATCTATCAATACTGGAATATTCCAACTATCACATATATTTAGTAGTTCTTCCATCTGCGGATGTTCACTACCAAAGTCACTAAACGGACAACTAATGATTACAGCACTATCGGCTGTAACCTCACCTGCTTCATAAATCCAACTCCAATCATTTAGCATAATGTTACTTGCAACCTTATGCATCATGAAGTCACCTTTAAAAAATTTAAACTTGCGATTGTTATGTCGCATCATAAACATTTGAAATGATTCACTAGTACCATTAGTCATGGTTGCATAGTGAAAATGGTCAATGCCTAATATATTATTTCTCTTGTTTGCTTGTATCCAATCTAAGTATTCCGAACAGAATACATTGTGCATATTGATGTCACCATCGGCTTTAAAAAAGCCGTCCCATAGATTTGTTGTTTGTACAAAGGCCTCCAACTCAGCAGTTACTTCTGCATCTTGGATAGCATGTCCGCCTCTATAGGTTTCTATAAATTCTTCATTCGTCATCTAGTCTTCCGTGTCCGTATTCTCCTGCATGGTATGGCTCATTCTTTTCTTTGTCATACCAATACAAACTTTTGTGTGGTGGATCTCGCCAATCATGAATACTATCGCTTATAAAATAAAACAATCTAAAGCCAACTCTAAATCTATCATCTGGGCATGTAATAGGATTTGGATGTCCATGGAATCCACGTTTGTGATATTTCCATAATACTACATTACCCCACTTAGGTGGATAACTGCTAATCATTTTTTCTTTATTGAAATCCCAAAACTGTATGTCTCCATTCCATTCTGGATTCCAGTCTGGTGTAAAATAAAGTATAAACGATAATGCTCTATGGGTTTGGCATTCTTCATTCCAGTTAAAGTCGGAGTGTATTTTTAAACTATCTCCTTTATAACTTTTCATGTACCCTGCCCCCACAAGATACGGATCAGGAAGTAAATGACTTACGTCACAAATTTTGCTCATCCATTTTAATATTTCTGGACTATGCATAGCACTTACAAGTTGTCTGGCTTGTGGAGCCTTTTCTAAATCTTTACATTCTTCCATATACGAACCTGCTCTTGTGAAAGTTGTCCAATACTTTTTGGGTATGTTTTGACTTTCATCATATAGATTCTGTAAACATTCTTCGGGCAAGAAGTCTTCTAAGTGTAATGTAGGATAAGGAGGCGTATATCGATACTGCTCATTTAAGGCTCGCATCTCTTCCTCCTCTCCCCATTTGGATAGGATATGGTCAATAATTTCCTGATCTCTAACCATTATCCTATTGTGTTTCCCTGGTGTTACCATAATGTATTACTTCTACATTTTCTAACTTAGGAGTTTTCCTCCAAGGATCAACAACTATACTACCTGGTGCAAAGTTTAACTCTGTACCATTACCAGTTGAAACTGTTAGAGCAGTATCACAATCTGTTACATTGTGTTTACCATTATACCAACCAGGTACTGTATCTAGTTGGTCTCCATATGTTACTTCTGGATTATGTGCAAGTAGATATACACATGGATACTTTAATATATCCTCACTTGGTATATCTCCTGTTTGCTCATCATAGTAATGTAATTCAAAACCTGCTTGTTTAATATAATGTCCTACAAGCATACTGCTGGAACCAGTTTCATATGCTACTAAAGGCTTGTATGCTTTGCCAACAATTACAATAGGCATATCTGAAACTAACGTATCTGTTGTTGGATGTATTGTACCACCTAACTCCATTAAACGTTTAGCCATGTTCTCTGCTTGTACTTCTCTGCTACGCATTACACTATCAAACAAGTCGTAACCTAAGTCTAAGTTCTCAGCCATATAACGTAAGGCAATATTATCTCTTGGGTGACATGCACCACCATCGCCCATACCTGGCTTCATATAACCTGGACCCATAATACGTCTGTCAGAAGTTGCCAAAGCATCACACACAACCTCTGCGTTAATGTTACCTTGTTTTTCTGCTACGTCTTGTATCATGTTTACTAAACTTACTTTTGCTGATATAAATGTATTGTAGAATACTTTAATACATTCGCATTCGTCCCAAGTACCAATTATGTATCTTGGTTCGTTCTGCATTATTGTTTTGTAGAAGTCAACAAGTTCTTTTGCATCACCTGTTTCACTTCCGTCTTGAGTTCCTATCATTACCATTTCTGGATTAACCATATCCCACTTGACAGTACCCATAGCAATTAAGTATGGATTATATACAAAGCGAGTATTAGTTATTAATGGTATAAACTCACGTCTTACAGTACCAGGCAGTACTGTACTAATAAGGACTATTAATTGTTCTTGGGTCGCTACAGCATTTACTTTTTCAAGAATGTCTTTAACTATAGAATAATCAAAGTCCTTGTTAGGTAAATGGCTGGTAGGTGCCTTCCCATCATACTGAGGATCATGTGGAGTAGGTACTGCAATAAAAACAATGTCTTGTCCTTTTACAGCATCTTCCATATTGTCAACCATTGTA
>MDTD01156106.1_pt1 | contig 11490 bp, 12 predicted proteins | sample 811221 | NCBI WGS metagenome assembly MDTD01 (sample SAMN05326646, study PRJNA326480) | marine metagenome | isolation source: seawater | place: Pacific Ocean: South West | collected 2011
ATGATGAGTTATTGGAATTTTTCTTTTTTCGACAATATTCCATTTAGAAGAATAAAAAAATCGGTTTTTCAACTTGGTGGACTTAAAACAAAATATATTAGATTTTACTCGGTACTACCTAAAATGGATGTAGCCACTTTTGATAATCACATGAAAAGAGTAAAAAAATTGGCAAGAAGCCTATAATTTAAAAAAAATTAATGAAATTTCTGTATAATTATTTATAAGTAAATTATGGATAAATTTAAAGATTGGGCAACAGAAGTAGCAAAAACAATGTTTAGAGAGGATGATAAATCCTCTTTTAGAAATCTACCCAAAAGTACTAGGTTAAGTATCCTTCTTCAACTCAGTTTTATTTGGTCAGTAATTTTTAGTATCTATGTTTTTCAATACGAAACAATGGCTCTAGGGTTTGGAGCTGTAATGCTGGCTCATTGTTTATTAATTTTTGCTGTATATTATACTTTTAAGCAATTTCACCGAGGAATAAAAAATGATCAATCCTTGCAAGCTGAAACTAAAACAGCTGAGTATAGCCCCCCAAAATTAATCATATTTGCATTGGTAGTTTTTATAGTTTTCATATTCACTCGAGGATTAATGGTATTGGATCAAAATCAAAACAGCTATAGCGTTCCGTATAAGGGACCAGAAACCTCTACGCTAGAAAGAATTGAAAGATTTTTCATTAGAAAATGAAGTTATTAAGAGTGGGTCCTTTAGGTAACGAAAAGGTTTGTGCTCTAGATAATCAAAATAAGATAAGAGATTTATCTCCATTTCTGAATGATTTAAATCCAGATACAATCAATTTTAAAAATTTAAATCATCTAAAAAAAATTAATTTAGAAGAGATGAAATTATTATCTCCAGCTCGTATTGGAAGTCCAGTTAACAGACCAGGTGATTTTTTTGCTATTGGTCTTAATTATAGAGCTCATGCAGATAAAACTAAAAGTGAAATTAAAAATGAACCAATAGTATTTAATAAAAGCACTGGCTGTATTTTAGGTCCAAATGATAATGTTTTAAAACCAAAAAATTCTCAAAAGCTTGACCATGAGATAGAAGTTGCAATAGTTATTGGTAAAAAGGGTAAAAATATCAAAAAATCTTCCGCGATGGATTACATATTTGGTTTCTGTATTTGTAATGACTATTCAGAGCGAGAATGGCAGAAAGAAAGGAACGGTCAATGGGTTAAAGGAAAATCAATAGCGGGAAATCTTGGTCCTATTTTAGTAACTAGAGACGAAATTAAAGAACCTTACAATCTTAATCTCTCGTTAAAATTGAATGGTAAAGAACGCCAAAAGGGTAATACTAAAGAACTTATTTTTGATTTTGAATATCTGGTATCTTACTTAAGTGAATTTTTAACACTGAATCCTGGCAGCATAATAACAACTGGAACTCCTGCTGGAACAATAATGGAAGATAAAAATCCTGAATTTTTGAAAAATGGTGATGAGCTAGTATTGAATATTGATTGTTTAGGTGAGCAAAAACAATTAATAGTCAGTGAATAGTTTAATATTATCCACAATATTGATATGACCCATTTTTCTTTTACTTCGAGCTTCTTTTTTCCCATAGTCAAAGAAATACTCATTGTTGGAAAATTTTTTTTTCCTATACTTTAAAATATCCTCTCCTAAAATGTTTATCATTTTTCCATTTTTCATTTTTTCTAACTTGATAAAATTTAAGTTACAAACTGCTCTAATGTGTTGATCAAATTGCGATGAATTTGAAGTGTTTATTGTAATATGACCGCTATTGTGCACCCTACTTGCGGTTTCATTAGCAAGCAGATTCTGATCTTTATCGATAAAAAATTCAACAGACATAATGCCAATATAGTCATGTTCTATTAGAATTTTTTTTGTATAATTAATTGCTTGGTTTTTTATTTTTTCCGGAATATTTGCAGGCACAGTGGTTTCCCTTAAAATTTGCTCAGAATGATAATTTTCAAAGGGTTCGAAAATATTTATTTTATTATTTTGATATCGTGAAGCTATAACAGAAAATTCTTTTAAGATTTCAACTTTTTTTTCTAAAATATAAACTTTAGAAAAATCAATTTTATACTTTCTTATATCTTCTTTTGTATCAAATTTATATGACAAGTGTCCATCATATCCACCTGTAATAGATTTTAACAGCCCTGGAAAAAAAGTTTCTTTGTTTTTTAAATCTTCCTGACTTTTAATTACCGTGTAATTTGTTGTAGGCACATTAAGTTTTCTAAAAAACTCTTTCTCAAGTTTTCTATTTTGAACTACTAAGTTAATTTCAGGTCTTGGGTAGACTGGTTTAAATTTTTCAATGAGTTTTAAAGTTTTAAAATCAAAGTTCTCAAACTCTAAAGTTGCACAATCAATTTTATTAGCGAATGATTTAATTTGATCTTTATCTTTATAATCACAAACAAAAAGTTCATCACAATAATCTTTTGCTGGTGCTTCGTTTGTATTTGATAAAACTATTGTTTTTACGTTGAGTTTTTTTGCAGCCTGACAAAGCATCATGCTTAATTGACCGGAGCCGCAAATACCCAATGTGAATTTTGTCATTATTTTTTTGGATTTTTTTTAATGGAATAAGTTTGTTTTTTTCGAAATCTTAAGAGACTTTTTTCTATCTTCTTATCTGAAATTGCTAATATCTCGGCCGCTAACAATCCTGCATTAGTAGAATTATTTATGGCCACTGTAGCTGTGACAATACCTTTAGGCATCTGTATGATACTAAGTAATGAATCTAAACCTTTCAGACTTTTAGTCTCAATTGGTACTCCTATAACAGGCAAGTGTGTTAATGATGCAACCATACCAGGAAGATGTGCGGCGCCGCCTGCACCTGCAATTATTACTTGATATTTATTTTCAGCAGTTTTAGCAAAGGTGTAAAGTCTATTGGGTGTTCTGTGAGCTGAAACAATCTTTGTCTCAAAATAAACATTTAGTTTTTTTAAAATTTTCTCACAATCCGACATTATCTTATAATCGCTCTCAGAGCCCATAATAATGCCTACTTTAGCTTTGCTTTTTCTTGAATTCACATTTTAGTTTAACAATTCTATTTTCAAAAACAATCTTAAAAATTTGATTTCATAATTATAACATTTTTACGACATTTAATTCACAAAATGATTATTAAGATGTTGAATATGAAAATATTATCAATAATTGCTCTTGTTCTTTTGTTAAATAATTGTGCAGGTGGAAATGTTGCCAAGGTAAAATTTGGTAAAAAATGCACAATATTAGACAAAAATAACTTGCAAGAATCTTCTTATGTATGGGTTATTAGTAAAGAGGCATTAAAAGATTTTGACAAAAGAATAAACAAAAAAAATTGCGTTAAAAGCTAACATAACTTAAAATATATGATAGTAAGGGGTAGATGAGTCTTCCCCTTACTAATTTGTTAAAAATATCTCTATATTGCTTGATTTTTTTTTTTATTACGTTTAATTCCATCAGTGATATGAAAAAACCTTATCACCACTTGCCAAATGGAACTTTTAGAAATCCTGAAGGGTCTCCAGAAAGAGATCCGAATATTAAATGGTCATATAAAATTTTTAATGAAGAAAGAAAGAAAATTAAAATTGAATTTCCCAAAGATCATGTAGTTCCAAGGAATGAGGTTCTCAAAAACCTTAAAGATAATTTAAATACTGATTATGTTGCTTGGATAGGACACGCTACTTTTTTAATTAAATTGGGAGACACCACAATTATCACCGATCCATTATTTTCCAAAAATACAGGACCATTTATATTTGGACCAAAAAGATATGTTGATCCAGCTATAAAAATAAAAGAGGTGCCTAAAACGGATATTTTTTTACTTACTCACAATCATTATGATCATCTCGATGTTAATGCTATTAGAAGTTTTCCACATAAAAACGCCAAAGTAATAACTCCTTTAAAATTATCAAAATACTTTAACCGTTACAAAGATGTTAATGAATTAGACTGGTATGAAAAAATTAAAATTAATAAAGATTTAGAAATTACACTATTACCTGCTGTGCATTGGTCAAAAAGAAGTTTGTTTGATACTAACAAAACTTTATGGGGAAACTATTTAATCAAATACAAAGATAAAAAGATTTTATTTGCATGTGATACGGGTGTAGGAAGTATTTACAAGAAACTTGGAAATGAATATGGGCCAATAGATATTACTTTTATTAATATTGGTGCCTACAATTTTTTTCCTATAATGCCTGAAAAAGATAAGTCTGTTTATCATACAAATCCAGAGGAAGCTCTAAGTATAGCAAGAGATCTGAAAAGTAAAAAAGTTATAGGAATGCATTGGGGCACAGTTATTCTATCTTTGGAACCAATCATGGAACCACCAAAAAGATTTAAAGAAAATGCTTTCAAATTTGGTTATAACGAAAAAGATGCTATTACTTTTAAAATTGGACAGGTAACCACTCTGGAAAAAATTTTAAATCAATAGTTTTTAGTTTTGAATTTTCTATCAATCATAGCCGTTAGTGAGTCAACTAAATTGTCTGAAAAGGTGAAAATTTCATTAGTGTTATATTCAATAGACGAATTTTTGTTATCGTCTGTTTTGTCCTCAACTACTATTTTTGAGTTAGGATTATTATCTTTTAAATAAACTAAAATTAGCCAGTTCTCATCGGTCTCTTCATCTGATTTTATAAAAATTTCACTTGTTTCATACCTATTGTCTATAACCCTCAATAATGACATTTTTTTCGGAAGCCATCTTCTATTTAATTGAAAAATACACGATGCCATACTCCTGTAAAAACTTTCTAGAGTATTTTCAATTTTTTCCCTCTCGAGGTTAAATAATCTCTCTTTTTCAAGAAGATCAGATCTCGAGTCTGTATCAGAAACATGGATGCCAAGTTGCTCAATCCTCTCTCTTATCTTCTGGTCTCGTATAGCTTGATATTTAAGTTTTATTTGATTTATTCGATCCTGAACTTCTGTGTAATCTTCTCTTTCTTGCTTAAGAACAAATTTTTCCAATTTTTTGATTTCTAAAGCTTCCCTTTTTCTAAATTGTTCTATTTTTTTCTCAAGTCTTATTTTTTCTAAAAAAGTTCTCTGCCTAGTAGCTCGCTCTGACCTCAGTTTGGCCTGCTCTTCTCTTATAAATTTTTTTAAATCTACCTTTCTTTCTCTTTCTATTTTTTTTTCCTCTTTAATCTCTTCTTGTTTAATTTTTATTTGCTCCATTTGTTTAATCTTATTTTTTTTAACTTCTTCTGATCTTTCTTTTTGAATTATTTTTAAACGTTCTTTTTTTCTTTTAATTCTTTCCTCTTCTAGAACCTCTTTAAAATCATTTATTTTGTTAGCAATCCCTTGAAAGAAATTTTGTAGTTTTTTATCGATGTCAAAATTGAACTTTATCCTAGGCCTAAAATTGTCACTCAGCCTAACAATTTTTCTAAAAAACTCTTTAGTTTTGTTCTTCCTTAATTTCTTTTTTGGTTTTACTTTGACACTTTTTTTTCTTTTAGCCCTAGATTTTTTGCTTTGCTTTTTTTTTCTAAAACGTCTTTTAGGTCCTTTTTTAAAAATTTTTTTATTTTTTTTGACTCTTTTTTTTTTTTTCATACCTGTATTTAGATAGATAACAGGTTTTATGAATAAATATAGTCTCTTCGATTGCTCGGTATAGAATTAAAGTTTTTCACAAGCTGCAATTGAAAAACAACTAAATCTCTATGCTTAAATGCTGCTGCACAACTTGCAAAATACATCTCCCAACACCTAACAAATTTTTGATCGAATAAGTCCTTTACTTGAGCCTTTTTACTTAAAAATCTTTGCAACCATCTCTCTAAAGTTTTATCATAATGGCGAATTAATGTTTCAATATCATTAACAATTAATCCGGTTTTCTCGATGGGTGATATCAAATCGCTTAAAGATGGAACAATTCCTCCAGGAAAAATATATTTTTGTATAAAGGGGGCTGGTGGTTGAGGACTATCAATAGAACCAATCGTATGCACAAGTCCTACTCCATCATCTTTTAAAAGAGTAAAAATTTTTTTAAAGTAAGTCTTGTAGAATTTTTTACCGAGATGTTCGGCCATTCCAACTGAAACTATTCTATCAAATTTGCCTTTAACGTGTCTATAGTCGATTAAATCAAAACTAACTTGATTATCCATTTTTTTTTCTTTAGCTTTATTTTTACAATATTCGATTTGATTTTCACTGAGGGAAATACCTAATACCTCGCAATTTTTTTGCCTTGCTATTTCGAATGCTAATCCTCCCCAACCACAACCAATATCAAGAATTCTCTGTCCAGGTTTAATATTAAGTTTTTTTATAATATGATCTATCTTATTTTGCTGAGCTTCTTCTAAAGTTTCACTCGCGTTTTTAAAATACGCGCACGAATATTGTCTGTGCTTTTTATCCAAAAAAATATCATAAAGTTTCTCACCCTTAGTTCCGCCTACATCATAATGGCTTTGGATATCTTTTTTTGACTTTAAAGGTAAGTTGTAATTACTTAAAAGTCTCCAGAATTGTAAAATTTTTTTTATAATGTAGCCAGATTTTGTTATTTCACCTCTTCCTAAGTTTCTAAAAAATAAGTCTAAAAATTCAATTAACGATGCATTTTCAATAACTATCTCACCATTCATATAAGCTTCAGGAAATGCAAGATCTGGATTTAATATTAGTTTGTAATTTAAATTTCTTTTTAACAATTTCACTGTAATAGGCTTATCTTTTTTTGGATTTCCACAAATGTATTTTTGACCAGAATAATCTATTAGTATTATTCCTTCGCTTTTGAAAATTTTAGATAAAAGTTTGGCTACCATCATATTACGCTGCAATTCCTTTTTTTGGTAGAAAATTCATTTTGCTTAGTTCTTCAAAAAGACGAGCTCTTTCCTCTTTTTCAAGATTAATTAGTGGAGGTAAAATTTTTTCATATGATTTATCCTCTTTAGCAAGAAAAGCATGTAATGCAGGAATTAAATTATAATCATCAAAAATTCTTCTAACTAAAATTAACTTTTCATTTATACTTTGATTATTTTTTTTTTTAAAATCATCAAAAACTTTTCTAGCTAAAGAGTGAGTAACATTTGTTACTGCTGATATACAACCAGCACAACCTTGCTCTAACCCATCTAATAATTTTGCTTCCGATCCAGGAAAGATTAAAAAATCTTCTAATTTTAATTTAGAATATAAATTATAACTTGAGTCTTTACAGCCAATTATATTTTTAGGAAATTCTTTTTTTAATTTTTTGATAATATCTGGATTAAATAAATATCCACTTAATTTCTCAAAATTGTATAATATAATTTTTATTTTTGGTGCATGTGAAATAATATTCTTGTAAAATTCAAAAATTCCTTTATCTGAGTTTCTCTTATAGTATGCTGGTGGCATTAGTAAGAAAGTATTAAATCCATATTCAATAGAATATTGAATGAGATTTATGTTCTCATTAAGTGAATTACATCCTGTGCCTAAAAAAAAATTTTTTTTAAGTCTGTGGTTAGAAATGCTTGAAATTAATTCTTTTTTTTCATCCAATGATATCAATTGGCTTTGACCAGTCGATCCGAAAAAGAATACTCCATGGAGACCATTAGATATTATATTCTCAGCATGTTTTACAGTTTTAAAAATATTAAGCGAATTATCCTCATTGATAATACTTATTCCAGCTGCGAATACACCTCTTTTGATCATATTTATACCTACTTTTTTTTTACTAAGTTATAATATAAAAATTCAAAATGAAAGTTCTTGTTATTCAACAAAGATACGGTATCGGCGATATGGTAATTTTTACACCTTATTTCCAAGCAATCTCAAAGAAATTAAAAATTCCACTAACAATTTTAGCAAAAAAGACTTCAAGAGCCGAAGATTTATATTCGGATGATAGTCATATTGAAAAAATAATTACTCTAGACTCGACTAATGATGGCTTAATAGGAACCTTTAAACTTATAAATCAATTAAAAAATGAAAAATTCGATAAAGTTTTCATTTTTAATAACTCTTTTCGTTATCGAATTGTTACAATATTAGCCGGAATAAAAGAAATTTTTCAATACAAGATGTCTCTATTTAAAAAAAACGACATAATTTTTGAAACTGCTAAATTTTTTACAGAAAACTGCTTGAAAGAAAAAGTTTCACCGCATGCTAAAATTATTTTTAAAGATCGAGATATTAATAATCAAAAATTCAAAGATTTCTTAAAAGGAGATAACAAAATAATCGCATTAGGGATATCTGCCTCTGGACCTACAAAAAGATGGGATATTAAAAATTACTCCAAACTTATAAAAAAATTGTCTGAATCATCTAAATATAAATTTATATTGGCAGGAGGAAAAGAAGATACAAATAAAATTAATCAAATTATTAATGAAAATGAAAATGTGAGTTTTTTCTCCCTGGCAGATATGACAATAAAAGACTCGTTGCCAGTGCTTAAAAAGGCTAACGCATATATAGGTAACGATACAGGATTTCTTCATATTTGTGCAGCGCTTGGAATAAATTCTTTAGGACTTTTCATGGACTCACCTGCATATAGTTATTCTGGTTATTCTCAAAAAATAAATGTTGTTGTGCCAAGAAATGAAACTCTCAAGAGTACGTCTCATAATACTAGAGGAAAAAATAATATTTCTTTTGATAATGTTTTGGAAAAATCAAAAGAGATACTATCTACCTAAAATCTGTTTTTAGAATTTTTTCTTTAGCTTCGTTTACTAGCTGGCTTAATCTTTCTGTGTTCATATCTCTATTCATGTCTGGGTGAATTTTTTTTTGAAGTTTTGATGCAGATTTTATAACTTCATCTTTAGTACATCCTTTTTTTAAACCCAATAATCTATAAGACTCTTCAACTGAGATATTTGTTGAACCTTGTGTACTAGTTCCAGTTTGATTATTAAATCTTCCTGAATTTCTAAGATGTTGAATCAATCTCCATAGCTGGAACATTTGTAAAGCTGTTAAACCTTTTATTTTTAATGCTGATAATAAAATAATTAAAAAAGGTAGTGAAAAAAGAAACTTTCCTCCAATAGCTAAAATTGCTGCAAGAAGAACGGATAATATGACTGCCAATCTTCTTAAAAACTGAGCAATTTTCCTACTGCTTGTTTTGGCAAACCAGTTTAAGAATATATAGACTAAGACAAAGATGATTATTCCAAATACAAAAATATTCATATAATTTGATTAAAATGAGTATACCAAAATTAAAAAAAATTCAGAATACTAAAAAATATCACGGGATCGATCTAAATGATGAGTATTCTTGGGTTGATCAGCCTAATATTCTTGAGGTTTTAAAAGACCCAAAAAAATTAAATTCAGAAGTAAAAGAATATATAGAAGCTAATAACGAAATTACTGAAGATTATTTTAAAGAAATAAAAGATTTACAAAAAAATTTATTTGATGAAATAAAAGGTAAAATTAAATTAAATGATACTGGATTAAAATATAAAGATAAGAAATATTATTACTGGGCTAAGACAGAAGCTAAGGGAAATTATGGAAAGAGAATAAGACAATTAATTGATGGATCAAGACCTGAGGAAGTATATTTTGACGGAGATTTAGAAAAAGAAAAATCTGGATCAGAATACTTTGGAGTTGGCACTGTAAGCACTTCTTACTGTGATAACTTTATTGCATATTCTTTAGATTTACAAGGTTCAGAATATTACACGATATATTTAAGAGATTTAAGAACTAACAAAAATGAAAAAGATATTATAAAAAATACAAGCGGTAGCGTCACCTGGTCTTTAGATAATAAAAGTTTTTTTTATTCAAAATTAGATGAATTTCATAGACCAAGACAAATATTTAAACATGTGATTGGAACGCCTGTTGATCACGACCAACTTATTTTTGAGGAGAAAGATGAAACTTTTACATGTGGAATTGATATTACATCCGATGAAAAATATTTCATAATTGGAACATCTGATCACATTACATCTGAAGAATATTTTTTTCCATCAGACTCTAAAGAAATAAAACCTACTTTGTTTCAAAAAAGAAAAAATGATATTCGCTATTCTTTGGACTCTTGGAAAGGTTATTTTTATATTCATACAAACAAAGATGCTCGAGATTATAAGATTTTAAGATGCAGAACAGATCAAATTGACAATTTAGAAGTTTTTGTACAAGAAAAAAAAGAGACCGTAATCGGTGGATACGAGTTTGTTGATGATTATATGATTCGATCAGAGAAATCTGATGCTATTCCAAAACTCTATGTAAGGAATTTGAAGAATAATAATGAGGAGGAAATTAAAATATCAAGTGAAGCTATAGGTGTACCAGGAGTATCTTTAATGCAGAGAGATACTAATACGACAAAAATTAGAGTAAGTTGGGAAAGTATGTCAACACCTACAAATGTTTATGAGTACGATATAATTTCTAAAGAAAAAAAATTGGTTAAAGAAACCGAAATTCCCTCCGGCCATGATCCAAATAAGTATGTCGTTGAGAGATTAAAAGCTAAATCTCATGATGGCCGAATGATCCCAATAAGCTTGATTAGGTTAAAAGACTCTAAACAGGACGGAAAAAATAAAGTTCTTTTATATGCATATGGAGCTTATAAACATAGTGTTACTCCATCTTTCAGCGCCTCACGGTTTTGCTTAATCGATAGAGGTATTACCTTTGCTATTGCGCATATTAGAGGAGGAGGGGATTTAGGTGATGTTTGGCATCAGGAGGGCAAAAAAAAATTAAAGAAAAATACTTTTTTAGATTATGTAGCATGCGCAAATTATCTCATAGAACAAAAATATACTTACAAAGGTGGATTATGTTTTTATGGAGGTTCTGCAGGAGGTCTCACAGGCTCTGCCGTAGCGAATCTTGCTCCAGACTTATTTTTTTCAATGCTACTTTTAGTACCGTTCGTGGATATTATGACCACAATGCTAAATGAAAAATTACCTTTAACACCTGGTGAGTGGGAAATGTGGGGCAATCCCATTAAAAATAAAGAGCATTTTGAATATATTTTGTCTTACTCCCCCTATAATAATTTAGAAAGAAAAGATTATCCATCGATGCTTGTCACAACATCTTTATTTGATAATCGAGTTCTTTATTCTGAGCCGGTAAAATACATTGCAAAGTTAAGGGATTTAAAAACGGATAACAATACTCAATTACTGAAATGCAAGATGGACGCAGCCGGACATGGAGGTATGTCTGGTAGGGATAATGCCATAACAGAGCTTGCAGAAGAATATTCTTTTATTTTAAAATCTGCAAAGATTTTTAAATAAACATCTTGAAAAATAAAAAATAATTACCATATCTTTATTGTCAGTTGCCTAATGGGACTGACAATAAACCTTGCTAACAAAGGAGGAAAAATGACAAGTAAGGATCTATCGATCTTTAATTCTCTTAAACCTTTTAG
>MDTD01031343.1_pt1 | contig 11488 bp, 6 predicted proteins | sample 811221 | NCBI WGS metagenome assembly MDTD01 (sample SAMN05326646, study PRJNA326480) | marine metagenome | isolation source: seawater | place: Pacific Ocean: South West | collected 2011
AATTAAACGATATTTCATCCTGTGATGTTGATGTTATTATTAGGAACGATTTAGAAGGTGTAATTCTATACATGATTTCTATTTATATGGAATAATTTTGATTATCAAATAATCCCTTGCCTTCATATGGATGAGGCTTTTGCCGAGTCCATGGGCGAAGAGTCTGCTTCTGTGCCTGCGCTTCTAAAAGAAGATGGCGAGCCGTATAAAGTTGCGATTTTAATTCCGACAATCAATAATGCTGATGAATTAGAAATCGTATTAGAGAGACTATCCAAACAGACATACCCTGATTTTGAGATTGTAATTGCTGATTCTAAATCTAAAGATAACACCAAACAAGTATGTGAAAAATATGGCGCTACTTGGATCGATGATTCTTCTAGAAATCGTGCTGATGCTTGTAACTTTGCGCTAAGACAGATGGACCATGACCTTGTTTTATTTACTGATGACGATACTGTCCCACCTTTAGACTGGGTTGAAAAATTAGTTAGGTGGTTTGAAAATCCAGAAGTTGGAGCAGTTGGTGGACCAAATTTTGCTCCTGATGATGATTCATTTGGGGCTAAATGTGCTGATGTAGCATTTTGTACCAAATTCATGACTGCCGGAACCAGATATGGTGCACAACCAAAAGGAGACTTGGTTCCTATTACCCACAACCCTGGCGTAAACTGTGCACACCGTATGGCAAATTTAAGAGAAGTTGATTTCTTCGAACCTGGATGCATTGGAGCAGAAGATGTTGTACTAGATGCAAAAATTCAACGTAAGGGTCACAAATTATTCATTGACCCATCCAATGTCATGCCGCATCGTAGAAGAGTCCCTTTCAAACCATATATGAAACAGATGAGAAATTATGGTTATACAAGAATGGTGGCAAATAAAAGATGGCCTGAAATTGCCACTTGGTCACATACTGCAATCGGATTTTTCCCGCCTCTAGTTGTAATCTCCGTTCTTGCTTTCGTGTATGGAGCGCTGACTGGTGGAGCGGCTGATGATTATTGGTTAACACTTTCAGGCGAGTGGGGAATTTCTAGACTCGCTTTCCACGGAATTGGGGGACTCATGGCTTTCTATGTTGGACTTTGTTGGCTGGGGGCGGCAATAGGTACTTCTCCACATCGATCAGTCGGCACTGTTTTCCTCGCACCATTATTCGTGTTCCTAGCTCAATGGGCTTACGGACAAGGAGTCATCAAGGCTTGGAAAGAAATACGAAGGACTGGCGGTAAAGCAGGTGTCGGAAATCAAATTGATGACAGAAACCGTACTGCTTAGACGGTCAAAAAATCGCTATATTTGGGTTCTAAACATCCGTAAGCACTTTGTTTGATGCGACATCGCAGTGATTATGACTCGGGTTTCATTGGTTGAGCGACTTACCGCTTTAGACAAACCCGATGAAAAGCATGATACAGAGCAGATATGGATTACAGTACGTTCTTTATTAGGATTTTTAAGAGTAATAATATTCGTGTTAATCATTGCCATTGCCGAATTAATGGAAGAGTTTTTCATCGGTAAATTAAGCCTAGCAATCTGGTCTTTAATTATCGGAATTCCACTTTTCGTACTTATCTCTGTACTAATAATAATGGGCAACGGATATTTTCTCGAAGAAAAGGAAGAGAAGACTGCGGTTTTGAGACCAATTGTAAAGCGACAATGACTACAACCCAGCCATGTCACCAGTCTGTATAGTCCATTGACTTGAATAGACTCCGCCAGCCTTGATGAGCTCGTCGTGCTTACCTCTCTCTACAACATTACCATCGACCATGGAAAGTATTTCATCTGCATTCCGAATGGTACTCAGTCTATGGGCAACAGCAATTGTTGCACGGTCATTGCCACTGGCGATAAGGTTCTCTTGGATTCGACGTTCGGTTTCAGCGTCTAAGGCACTGGATGCTTCATCTAGAATTAGTAAACTAGGTTGCTTCAATAAGGCTCTTGCTAAGGACACTCTTGCTCTTTGACCACCACTCAGTTTAGCACCTCTGTCACCAACCATCGTGTCTAATTTATCTTCCAATTCTAACACGAAATCCCATGCTCCGGCTAATTCTAGAGCACTTCGCAATTCATCCTCTGTTGCTTTTTGATTATATACGACATTCTCCCTAACTGTCCCATAAAACAGGAATGGTTCTTGACTGACAAACCCAATCTTATCGCGAACGGAATCTAGAGTATAATGCCCGATTGGTTTCCCGTTGATTAAGACCTCCCCACTATCGGGTAGATAATATCTCATTAACAGTTTCAGAATAGTGGTCTTTCCTGCACCGGTGTGCCCCATGATGCCAAGAAAGTCTCCACCTTCAGCGGCAAATGAAATCCCATTGAGGACCTTTGTCGAGGTGTTTGGATATGTAAAATATACATCTTTGAATTCTACAGAGGTAATCTCATCGGTTAACTCTACTGATGCTTCGTTGTCGGTAATCTTAGGCTCCAAGTCAACAACCGCAAACACTCTTCTAGCGGCTGCTTCGCCTCTTTGCAGTTGATTAATAAGGATACCAAAAATGAACATCGGCATAGTCATACGAGTACTGATAAGAAGAAATGTTACTAACTGTCCTGTGGTTATTTCACCTTCACTTGCAAGATGACCACCGGCGGAAACCAACAGGCCGAATGCAATACCTGCGACGACATAGATCATAGGAACAAAACGATTCCTGTCCTTACTAGCCCCCATTGCTTGGTCACGGTAAGAACCTGAATCTCGCTCTACTCTCTTCGCTTCCCAGTCTTGGGCATTATATGCTTGAACTACAGAAATTCCGGAAATTAAATTTTCTAGAACTGCATGTATATCACCGGTTGACTCTCTTTGTTTGCGATATTTTCGTTGTACTCTAGTGGAAAACCAGTATACGATTGGAACAATTAACAGCAGCGGACCAAATAAAATACCGGCTAACTTCCAAGACATAGTTACAAGAATAATGAATGCGGTAAGGAAAGTTACTGTTATCCTAATAATTGAGGTTGAAGAATCAGCCACAACATCTTCGAGTTGATTAACATCACTCGAAAGCACGGACATTATCTGTCCCGTTTGTCGCATGTCGTAGTAAGATGCTTCCATAGCAATGAGTGATTTAGTGGCATCCATTCGTAAATCGTGTTGTATTTTGTATCCTAAAGTTTGCCAAGAATATTCAGATATTCCTTGGAAAATGGCTAAACAGAAAAATCCGGAAAAAATCAGTATTCCATAAAAAACGGCAGGAGAGAATGGAAAATTTGCAAGCATGTCTTGTAGAAAATCGGGCCCTGAAAGTAGATCACTAGTGAAATAGTCAACGGCAAAACCGATTGCTACAAATGGCATTAAGTCGAAAAATCTGGCAGCAGCATTAGCAAGAACTCCGGTTGCTACTCTTTTTGGGTAACGTTTTGCGTATGGAACGACACGCCAAATCTGTCTGCCAAGAACTTGGGATTGTTCGTTTAATTGTTCTGGGCTCATGAGGTCAACCTTCTCTCCTCGATTGTCACCTCGCGCCATATCATAGCCCTTAGTGCGCGCTTCTTGAACCCTCGCAAGATTCCAGTAAATTAACTTCTAAGCAAATCATTGATGAGGGGGCTGGTAATACCTCGTACCATGTGGACTGCCCGTCGTACAAGAGCCTCGGCATTTATTGTTCTCCTTTTGTTGCAAATTATTTCTCCGTTTGGTATGGAAAATGCAAGTGCAACGCCTCAAACACAGATTTCGACAAATGTCGATTTAAATCTGTTGAACGATATCGGAATTAACCCTACTGGGGAAATAAAAAACGGTTGGATTGAACCTTCACAGGCCCTCAGTCAGATTGATTTACTCTACAGAGATGCCAATGTAATTCCATTAGAGAATTGGGCTGAATGGACTGAATCTTCAAACTTTATTGAAGGATGGTATGTTTTAACTCATACCTTCCCACTACCGACTGAATGGAAATATGAACTCAGAGATGCTGGTATCGATTGTTACTCTTTTCTACCTCCTAATGGATTCCACTGCGATATTTCAGGCCATTCGGTTCTTGAACTACAAAATTTAGCCGTTGAAGGAATATTTCAACTCGATTCTGTAGATAAGATTAGAGAAGACTTGGTCAGAGGGCTATTAGGTCAAGAGACTGTTAGCTACAATCCATACGCTGTAGAAAATTTTGCCAGAGTAAATCTGATGTTATCTGGGGAAGAATTACCTGAAGGTACTCACCACCACTCAGACATTAAAGTCAATTCACACAGTGGTAGATTTGCGACTCTGACAGTCACCTCTGACGGTTTTAGATGGCTCGCCGACAAAGGAGAAATTGAGTGGATAGAAACCTCACCTTATTTCCTTCCATCAAATACTGTTGGTGCTGGAATCATCAATGCAGATGACCTAAAAGATTCAGCAAAAATGAATAATGCTGTACCTGGATGGAATGGACTTGATGGCAGCGGTATAGTTGTCACAGTTGCCGATAGTGGTATTGATAACGGAGTCAATAACTCTGGTATGCACCCTGACTTTAGAGACCATATTCAGGGAATTCTATCATGGCCTGACCCTAATTGTGCATGGAGTAGTCCTGGAGTTCCTGGACCTAGTTGCGATGACGGTGCCGAAGATGATAACCAAATGGTTAGAGGAAATGGGCATGGAACACACGTGGCAGGATCGGTTCTTGGTGATGGCACACACAGTAATGGTGCCATAATTGGAGTTGCTCCTGAAGCACATTTACTATTCCATGCATGGGAACAAAACGGCTGCTTCGGTTGTGGAATTCCAAATAATCTTGTTGACATGCTTGATTTAGCGGAAGAAAACGGTAGTAGAATTCATACCAATTCTTGGGGTTCAAGTGACTATGGTGCATACACTACCGCTTCTGCACAAATTGATCAAGGCTCAAGAAAGCATGACGATATAGTAGTCATGTTTGCAGCTGGAAACGATGGAGAAGACACCAGTCCTAGTGATGGAGAAGTTGATTTAGATAGTATGGGATCTCCAGCAACAGCAAAAAATTCTATCACTATAGGCGCTAGTGAAAATTACCGACCTATTTTTGGAGGAGACGCGGATAATATTTCAGGAATGGCTCGTTTCTCATCTAGAGGTCCAACCGATGACGGCAGAACTAAACCTGATTTCGTTGCACCCGGAACTTATATTCTCTCGACATTTTCTCGCTCCGCAGGAACTACTGCATGTTGGAGTGTAGTTAACTCAAGTTACTGCTACATGGGTGGAACAAGTATGGCGACTCCAATTGCTGCAGGTGCAACTGCATTACTTTTGGAACATCTAATCGAAAATCGAGGTGTAGCAAATCCTTCCTCCGCATTGATTAAAGCGATTTATGGGGCGACTTCACATGACATGATGGGACAATTTTCCTCTCCTACCAACGGTGCTGGAGAGACAGTTCCAAATCCGCATGAAGGCCTAGGATTATTGAATATGTGGCCCGCCAAAGATTCTTCATTTGTCGATTATGAATCGCTTTCGACATCCGACGATAGAGGTTGGAGTTTTAACGTGCCAGCAGCAGCACCTGACTTGCAACTGGCATTGGCTTATCATGACCCTGAATCGACTCCAAGTGCTGGAACAAATCTCGTAAATGATTTAGATTTAGCAGTCAAAGACCCATCCGGAACTTGGACTAATTTGAGTGATAATTTGAATAATCTAAGGATGCTAAACTTTTCATCTCCAACTGCGGGAACTTGGGAAGTACATGTTTTGGGCACTTCTGTTCCTACCGGCCCCCAATTCTTTTCACTGGCGCTAAACGCAGGATACAGTCTTACCAATCTAACTGAAGATGCTGACTTTGATGGCATTGAAGATTCCGATGATGACTGTCCATTAGTGTTCGGAAATTCAACCAATGATAGAGTTGGATGTGTCGATTCCGATGGAGACGGGTATTCCGACCCTGATGGAGTGTGGACAACTGCTAATGGCGCCGATGCTTTCACATCTGAAAATACACAGTGGGCTGACCAAGATGGTGATGGATATGGTGATAACCCTGCTCCGGCATTCCAACCCGATGGTTGTACTATCACCGCAGGAACCTCAACAATCGACCGATTTGGTTGCCCTGATGCTGATTCCGACGGTTTTTCTGATCCTGATGGAGGTTGGACTATTGCTAATGGCGCTGATTCCTGCCCAGCCGTAGTCGGTACCTCTAGCGTCGACCGAAGTGGATGCCCTGATGATGATGGAGACCTTGTCAGTGACCCTGATCCCTCTGGAACAAATGGTCCTGTATGGAATGTAATCGATGGCGCAGATGCGTATCTCGGCGACAGTACTCAATGGGCCGATAGCGATGGTGATGGATTTGGAGATAATCCTCCCCCTGCTACCAACGGAGACGATTGTCCAGCAGTTTCAGGAACCTCAACCGAAGACCGTAATGGTTGTACTGACACTGATTCGGATGGTTGGTCCGATCCGGATGGAGTATGGACAACAGCAAATAATGCAGATGCCTTCATCAACGAACCTTCTCAGTGGAGAGATACTGACGGTGACGGATACGGTGATAATGCTACAGGAGTAAATCCCGACCATTGCCCCAATGTTTTTGGTACCTCGACAGAAATGGGTCATTTAGGTTGTCTTGATTCTGATGGTGATGGATATTCAGATACAGACGACGAATTCCCATCAGACATCACTCAATGGATTGATGCTGATGACGATGGATTTGGCGAAAATCCAACCGGAAACAATCCGGATGTATGCCCGACTGTTCAAGGATTTTCAAACCAAGACCGTAACGGATGTCCGGATTCTGATGGCGATGGATATTCTGATGAAGATTTAGCCGGAACTAACGGACCGGTCTGGACAATCGCAGACGGTGCAGATGTATGGCCTGCTGATGCTACTCAATGGGTTGACAGTGAAGGAGACGGTTTCGGAGATAACCCTAGTGGAACCGATGGTGACCAATGCCCTGGAGTTTCTGGAACATCGACTGCTGATAGGAATGGTTGCCCTGATACTGATGGAGATGGGTATTCTGACCCCGATGGCAGTTGGACCAGTTCAGACGGAGCCGATGCTTACCCAGCAGACCCTACCAAGTGGTCTGACTTTGACGGAGATGGTCTTTCCGATCAAGGCGGAGAAGATGACTGTCCAAACTATGCCGGAACCTCTACATATGACAGAAAAGGCTGTCCTGATACCGATGGTGATGGATATTCAGATGCTGACTCTGGATGGACATTTGCCAATGGCGCCGATGTATTCAATTCAGATGCCACCCAATGGAATGATACCGATTCTGATGGCTACGGTGATGAACCTACCGGTAATCTAGCAGACCACTGTCCTAATGTGTGGGGTGATTCCTGGCGAAATAATACCCTTGGATGCCCTGATTCAGACCAAGATGGTTGGGCAGATATCCAAGATGCACAACCAGAAGAACCTACTCAGTGGTCAGATATTGATGGGGATGGATATGGTGACAATCTGGCAGGGGTTATGCCCGATGCATGTCCTTCACAAGTTGGAAATTCTACCTTAGGAAACAGAATGGGTTGTCCTGATGATGATGGCGACGGCTGGGATAATGTAATCGATGAATTGCCAACCACTCCTACTCAATGGCTTGACCAGGACGGTGACGGGTACGGAGATAACGCAACAGGTATCGAGCCTGATGCATGCCCTGGAGTCCATGGAAATTCAACTATTGACCGATACGGATGTGTAGACAATGATGGTGATGGAATATCCAACGAAAGCGATTCCTTCCCGGACGACCCAACCAGAACTCAGGATTCTGATTCAGATGGCTATGATGACTTAGAAGACAACTGTATAAATGTCGCCGGTAATTCCACTGAAGATAGAACCGGTTGCCCTGACACCGACGGCGACGGATATTCAGACGTCACTATTGCTGTCGGAAATTTATCGGGATGGAATGTTTCAAACGGTGCTGATGCTTTCCCATTAGAGCCTTCACAATGGAATGATACAGATGGTGACGGGTACGGTGACAATGCTTCTGGATTCCAAGCGGATGACTGTCCGAGCGAAGAAGGGTACTCCAATATCGACTTATTTGGATGTCCGGATGCAGATAACGATGGTACTTCCCAAGGGGATGATGCTTTCCCAGATGACTCAACACAGTGGCAAGATACTGATGGTGATGGTTATGGAGATAACCCAAATGGAACTAACCCGGATGCATGTGTAACCGTAATTGGAACTTCGACCATCGATAGATTTGGTTGTCCTGACGAAGATGGTGATGGTGCTAGCGACGAAAACGATTTATGGCTCGGCGATAATACTCAATGGTTCGATACCGATGGTGATGGCTATGGTGACGAAGAGAGCGGAACAATGGGTGATAGTTGTCCAAATGTTGCTGGTACCTCTAACCAAGGAACTAAACTTGGTTGCATCGACTCTGACGGTGATTTATGGGCAGACATAGAAGACGCATTCCCAGACCAAGATAGTCAATGGTTGGATAGAGATGGAGATGGTTGGGGAGATAACCAAACTGCCGGATCGTACAAACTCGACCACTGGCCGGATGACCCTAGTAAGAATGCTGGACAAGCACAGCTATCATGTGGAAACACTCCCAGTATTGATTTAGCTAGCAGTGACCAATTTGCATTTACTTGCACGGTAACCACCGAAATGTCGAATGCGGGAATTCGAGTTGAATTGCAATCGATAACTTCGATAAATGTTGGTTCTAATATTCAAGTTCTGACATTCGATTCTGAAACCGGTAATACTCAAGTTGTATACTTCTCAGGTAAAGCAGAAAAATTGGGTGATTTCAACTTAATCGTAACCGCAAAGGAACCAGGTTCTGACATCGCTATGGATACCGAATCAATTCGACTTGTAGTAGATGATTCAAGAATTGTCGACCCTCAAGTAGACGACCAAACTGATTTGATTAACAGAGCGCTAAGAGAACCATTATTCCAAGCAGCCCTCGGAGGCTTGATGCTATTTGTCTTGATGGGTGCATTGATTGTTAGAGGAAAGGCAAACACAATTCGACGTAATTCTGAAAGAAGAGAACACGCCCAAGTAGTAATCAAAAACCGTCTGAACAACCAAGCGGTAGCCGACGAAATCAGAAGAGCAGAGTTCGGTCTCAACAGGGAAATACCGCCACCGCCACCCGGATTCGAATGATTTTGACCGATTGACTCAAAGAGGAGATACTTCTCGCAAGGGATACCTGTGCGGATATGGTGAAGTGGTTATCATCTGAGGTTTCCAACCTTATGTCGTGGGTTCGACTCCCGCTATCCGCACCACTCTTGGTTTACCTGTAATTTGAAGATGAATTAGACAATGCTTTTTGTAGTAAACTCTTGTAACCTAAGCCATGCAAAGTGATGGTGCGTCGCAGTCTAATGCTGAAGACAACCGGCGCTCATTATGGAAACTTGTTGCTGGTTCCTCAATTATCGCTTCCATGTGTTGCTTACCATCAGTGGTACTGGTAATGTTTGGCATTGCCACAGTATCTACCGGTGCTGCAATTTCTGATACACTATACTGGGGTGAAGATGGATACTCATGGTTTAGACCGCTAATGTTGGCTCTAGCCTCAATTACTGTAATAATTGGACTAGTCTATTACTTTCGCAATCAAGGAATATGTACACTAGATCAAGCAAAGCGTCAGCGTAGAAAAATTATCAACACTTCGATTCTGGTAATTATAATTTCATACATCAGTTACTTGCTGCTAAACTACGTGATTCTAACCGAGATTGGAATACTTCTCGGATTGCCATGGGAATCAAGTCGCGTCTGGACTAAGTAATTCATGAGTTGTTCCTAGTAGTTTTACATCCTACGCCCCAATCTTGAGACGATTCCATAGCCAATCTTGTCTGTTCTAACAATTCATCTTCAGGAACCGAATCATAACCAATTCCTCTGCCCCATGTCAGACTAATATGGGAGTCTTTGTGGGTCCAAGAAACCAATTGGAAATTTAAATTTTCAATTGAAAAATCGGCTTTCTTAACACCAATTGGAAATTCGATTTTTCGGGGATTGAGATTCATCCCTAATCGCAGGGCTTTTTGCACTGATTCCTTGGCGGTCCATGTTTGAATTGCCATTTCTGGATTAGCCCGCAGATTCTCTAGTTCTGTTCCAGATGCCATCATATCAAAAGCGTTAGCCGCAATTTTTCTATCACTTTTCTCACCATCAATCCCAATAGTCCAACCACTCTCGATTAAAGCCACATACGCCCAACCTTCCGAATGCCCGATAGAAATTGATGGAAGGTCAATATTTTTCCAGACACCATGAATGAAGGCCAAACTTGGTGCTCTAAACTCATTCCTTCTCACCTGCAGTTCGTTGGGGGAAATGCCCCAGTGCGACAGTGCTTGTGCTAGTAACCAACGTCCAGATAAATGCTCATCTCTACGCTTTTGTACGACAAATGTGGATACTTCATCGACTTCTGCCAAAACAACTTCTTCAATGCTAAATGAACGAATCGGACATCTAAGCGTGAGAATCTTAGGATGGTTATTTTCAATTGGTGGTGAGAGAATATCAATCTGGCCATCCATAACTAGACCTCAACGATCAAGTGTAAACCGTTGTTCATCGGGCACCGGTGCCATGCTCTTCAGTCTCAAGCCCTTCAACGCTAAAACTGGACCATCGTCATCACCGATGATAATAACGTCATGAACCGTTATTCCGTCCTGCTCAACTGCTGTTCTAATACTTCTCATTCGAAGAATTTCATTTCTCTCAGGAACTCTAAGCATAGAGGTCCACTCAATTCCAACAGGAAGGGATGAGAACCCTTCCGACTCCATTGCTACGAATCCGGCATTTTGGAAACCTGCTTCAATCAACATAGGCAATCCATCGAGGAGGACTTGTTCACCGGATTGTTCGATTGAAAATTGATCAGTAATCGGCAACTGGTTGCGCATCAATGCAATACCGTCCGCACCTGGATAATCAGCATCACCCGAACCTCTCAAAATCCCACCGTGAGATTGGAATCTTGGGCCGTGGAAGTATCTTTGATAAATAAATGAAGGTAAAATTTCAACATCGCCGCTTGGAGGTATCCCTATTTGCGGTATGGAGTCTACTTCGTTTTGTAAAAATGGCCTTAAGTCATCACTGAAATTAACCAGCCTGACCAAAGCATTGTGATGCTCTCGCTCACCGAATATCTCGCCTTTAGAATTCATTAAATCAGATATTAAAGAACATCTTACCCATGTCAAATCACCTTCAGTTCGCTCAATTACGCTGCTTACTCTTACCTTCATTTCGTCCTTTAGCAGCTTGATAGGGAGGCCAAATTTGACTTCCTCAAATCCTGCAACACACGTCATAGGGTTGAGTAGTAGTGCGTTTTCAGCAAACATCTCCAATGCCATCACTCCTGGATGATATGGAACT